>Ga0182008_10001111_pt1 | contig 18510 bp, 12 predicted proteins | sample Sormic07211129_1_FD_120482 | JGI IMG/M metagenome (GOLD analysis project Ga0182008, IMG submission 120482) | Rhizosphere microbial communities from Sorghum bicolor, Mead, Nebraska, USA - 072115-129_1 metaG | ecosystem: Host-associated > Plants > Roots > Rhizosphere | place: USA: Nebraska...
TAAACCCACAGACCCAATAAGCATGAGTACCTTTCTGCCCACTCTATCTATAAAATTAATGGCGATCAGGGTAAATATAAAATTGATGAGGCCGATACCAACGGTAGATAACAAGGAAGAATGTGCGCCCAGTCCGGCCATTTCAAATATTCTTGGCGCATAATAAATGATCGCATTGATACCGGAAACCTGATTAAAGAAAGCAAACAGCATGGCTAATAGTACAGGTCTCTTATATTGGGCCGAAAACAACTTTTCTTTCTGACCGGAAGAACCTGAAAGTGCTGTGCCTGAGTTTTGAATCGCTTTCAGTTCTTGTTCGCAATTAAGCGGATTGATGATCCGAAGAATCTCCAGCGCCTTATCTGTTGCACCTTTTTTCAGGATTAACCATCTTGGGCTTTCCGGAATGAATTTGATCAGAACCAGGAATAAAAACGAGGGGAAAGCTTGTACGCCCAGCATCCAGCGCCAGGAGGTTTCTCCCCCCTGACTAATCAGGTAATTAGATAAGTAAGAGATCAGGATTCCCAATACAACATTGAACTGGAACAAACCCACCAGTCTGCCACGTCGATCTGCCGGCGAAACCTCTGATATATAGATGGGCGCAGTTACAGAAGAAATTCCAACCCCTAAGCCACCCAGAAATCTGAAGGTTAAAAAGACATACCAGTTATCTGCAAGGGCAGTACCGAGCGAAGACAACAGATAAGCAATGGCAACAAAATAAAGTGTGTTTTTTCGTCCGAAATAATCTGAGGGCCGGGAACCCACCAGAGATCCGATTACAGTCCCTATTAATGCGATAGAGATGGTCAGTCCATGTTCAAAAACAGAGAGGTGCCAGAATTGCTGGATAGATTTCTCTGCGCCGGAAATAACTGCGGTATCGAATCCAAATAAAAAGCCGCCTAGGGCTACGACCATGGACCAGGCCAGGACGGAATGTTTTTTCATACGTGGGTTTATATATTGGTTAACGATTGCAAAGTAGATCAAATGGTTGTTGAGGGATACTGATATTGTTTCAAATGCATTAAAATTTGAACAAAATCACAAAACACTGTAAAACAGTTATTTATTTTCAAACTACTGCCCCTTCATCCGCATAAGTTTCAATTTTAAAACCTGAAATGTATAGTTTTGATACATAAAAGTACTCTTCAACCTCCCTCTGCAGACCTTCAGATTTAATGCTAAACTTTAATTTTTCATATCTTTAAGCATAGTGTCTTATAAATATGCCTTCAAGTCTTAATTTAAAACTGATCTTGTTATTCCTTTGCAGCGGAATGCTGCTGCTGGCTTGCAGTCAGAAAAAACAGCATACAGAATACACCATTGGTGTTTCGCAATGTGTGGGGTCCGATCTGTGGCGCCGGACCATGCTGGAAGAAATCAAAATGGAACTCTCCCTGCATCCCAATGCGAAACTCATTTATACAGACGCTGACAATAGCAGTAAGAAGCAAATAGAACAGGTTAAACACATGCTGGAACAGGGAATTGACCTGCTGATCATTTCCCCTAATGAAGCTAAGCCCCTAACCCCAATTGTAGAACAAACCTATAATAAAGGAATACCAGTAATTATTATTGACAGAAAAACTTCCTCTGGTTCTTACACAGCCTATGTAGGAGCCGACAATTACCAGATAGGAAAAATGGCGGGTGAATATGCAGGAATGATGCTGAAGGGAAAAGGCAATTTTCTGGAAATAATGGGACTACCTGGCTCCTCTCCAACCATTGAGCGTCAAAAAGGTTTTGCCGACGGCCTGAAAAAATTTCCTGGTGTACAGATCCGTACAGAAATTTACGGAGACTGGCTTAAAGAAAATGCAGAGAAACAATTGCTTAAAGCAAAAGCCGCACTAAAGCAGACAGACGCCATATTTGCACACAATGACATGATGGCTTCGGGTGCAAGGCGTATCGTAAATCAGCTTAAGCTGGATCACCACATTAAAATTATTGGTATAGATGCACTTCCAGGAACAGGTGGTGGATTAGAAATGGTAGCCAACCGGATATTGGATGCCAGTATGCTCTATGCAACCGGTGGAAAGGAAGCCATTCAAACCGCTTTTAAGATCCTGAACAAAGAGGAATTTTCAAAAGAGAACATCCTTCAATCGCTGGTCATCGATTCCACGAATGTTCAATTGATGAAATTACAATGGAGCAAGATCAGCAGCCAACAGAAAGACATTGAGCGCCAGAAAATGCTACTGGAAGAACAGAAAGCTTTATTTAACAATCAGCAGACCGTATTGAATATTACGGTGATTACCCTTGTTTTAGCCGTAGTATTTGGAGGACTTGCCTTTTATTCCCTGCTGGAGAACCGAAAGATCAATAAAAGTCTGGAAGCCAATAACCAGGAAATCCTGAAACAACGGAACCAGTTGATCGAAATGTCGGCTAAGGCCGAAATGGCAACAGAAGCCAAGCTCAATTTCTTCACCAACATGTCGCATGAATTCCGGACACCACTCACCCTCATCCTTTCCCCACTGGAAGACTTGCTGCAAAATGAGAAAATAAAGACCACAGCAGGGCGAAATCTTAAACTGATCCACAAAAATGTATTCAGACTGTTGAGGTTAATTAACCAACTGATTGAATACCGCAAGATAGAGCATGAAAAAATGCGGATCAGTGCTTCCAAAAACAACCTGATAGAATTTATCCAGGAAATTCTGGAGAGCTTTCAGCACAATGCAAAAAAACACAATATTGATCTTCGCCTGGTTACGAAAGAACCGCAACTGATGGTCTGGTTTGATGCCAATATGCTCGACAAAGTGATCTTTAATCTGCTTTCGAATGCTTTAAAATTTACCAGCGCAAATGGGACCATTCATATTTATGTACGAAAGGAAGAAGATTATATTTATGTTGATGTAAAAGATAATGGCAGTGGAATGTCGCCAGAAGAAACAGAGCATGTATTTGAGCGTTTTTATCAAAGTGGTGTTCATGCGGCCAAAGGCTCCGGCCTCGGTCTGGCCTTATCTAAGGAATTAATGTTATTGCATTATGGCGACATCAATGTGTTCAGTGAAAAATGGCGGGGCACAACATTTTCGCTAAAGCTTCCTGCAGGCGACGGACATTTTAGAGAAGAAGAGAAAAAGAAAGAAAGCCTGGATAAAGAAGAACTCTATGAGCAGGCTAAGATTTACACCACAGATTTGGATGAACCTGCAGAGACACGGCATACTGATGCCTTTCATACTTTAAAAGAACAGTCTGTGCTCCTCATCGAGGACAATCCTGATCTGCTGAACTATCTGAGCCATAAGTTTGCAGATCAATATGAGGTTTTTACCGCCAATACTGGCACTAGCGGTATCACTTCAGCTTACGAACAAGTCCCTGATCTGATCATTTCAGATGTGGTACTTCCCGGAATGACGGGTACCGAACTGACCAACAAACTAAAATCTGATGTCCGGACCTCTCATATTCCAATTATACTATTAACGGCTAAAGGAAGCGTTGAACAGCAAATCCAGGGAATGGAAAGTATGGCGGACATTTATATTGTAAAACCATTCAATTTTGATTACCTCCTTGCCAGCGCAAATAATCTGCTCAAAAACAGAAACCTGCTTAAAGCGCATTACAGCAGCGACATCAGCTCTTCTTCAAAAATTCCTGTTTCTAAAGCACTGGATAAAAAATTTTTGAATGACTTCGCTGGTATCGTGGAGCAGAACCTTGGAAATGAAAATTTTAGTGTTGATGATCTGGCTAGAGAAATCGGTGTTTCCAGGGTGCAGTTGTACAGAAAAGTAAAAGCGCTCCTTGATTGCAGTATTACAGATTATATCCTGAACCGCCGGTTAAAAAAGGCCAGTTATCTGCTGATCAACGAAAGCTACTCCATTTCTGAAATTACTTATATGGTTGGGTTTTCCACGCCAAATTATTTCGCAACCGTATTCAAAACCAAATACAGCTGTACGCCAAGCGATTACAAGAAGAACAGTCAATAAATCCTAAAATCTTTACGATTCCATATATTTGCTATATTTTTATAAATAAATAAAATTTATTAATTTAGAACTAATGACAAACCACATAGGACAAAATATCAGAAGCTTGCGTAAGAAACAAAACTGGTCGCAGGAGAAAGTCGCAAAAGGACTTGAAATTTCAATTCCGGCATATTCTAAAATAGAAACCGGTATAACAGACATCAACATTGATCGCCTTCATCAGGTGGCTGCTTTTTTCAATGTTTCGGTTGTAGATATTCTGATTGATGAACTCGCAGGATCCAAATCCCAGGAACAAGGTATGATTACTGAACTTAAAGCAAAGCTGGCTAAACGCGAAGAAGAATACATCCAGCTGCAGGCTAAGATCATTGATCTTTATGAAAAACTGAAAAAGATTTAAATCTGGAATTGCACCACTGCAAGTACCTCTTTTTCTGATCAGAATAAAAATGCTCCTATGGGCATTTTTATTCTGCAACAAAAACCACCCCCCTCTGGTCCTTTGCAGAAAAGAAAACACAAAGACCTTTTAAACATTTTATTCTATTGTAACATTATAATTACATCCTTTCCATTATCTTTGGACGAACCAAACCATCATTCCAAATTTGTGACGACCTGAATGGAGCACCAACTCAAACTATATAAGAAAGCCGCTGGAATTGCAAAAATCGGGTTATGGGAGCTTGATCTTCCGAGCAAAAAGCTCACCTGGGATCTTGTGACCAAACAAATATTTGAAGTTGATGAATTTTATCAGCCAGATCTTAATGAGGCCATGGCTTACCGTATAGACGCTCCAGGACCAGATCGGCTGAATCAACTCCTTCAACAGCTCACCTCCAGCAAGGAGACGTTGAGTACTGAGTATAAAATAAAAACCGCAACAGGGATTATCAAATGGATAGAATCCCATACTCAGGCCGAATTTACAAACGGTGTTTGTTACAAGTTAGTAGGTACAGTTCAGGACATTACGGAACAAAAAGAGCTTATTGAAACGCTCAGAATCAATCAGGACCGGTTTCATCAGGCCTTCGATTTCGCACCGATCGGCATGGCTCTGGTCTCGCCCAAAGGAAAATGGATCAAAGTAAATAAAAGTCTCTGCGAGCTCTTAGGTTATTCGGAAAAAGAATTATTAAGGAGGAGTTTTCAGAAACTCACCCATCCTGAAGATTTAAACCTGGATTTGGAATACCTGCACAGAGTACTCCGCAAGGAGATCAGCTCCTATTCTATGGAAAAGCGTTATATCCATAAAACCAAGGAGATTGTTTGGGTACAGCTTAATGTGAGCCTGGTCTGGAAGGATGACACTCCTTTGTATTTTGTTTCGCAGATCAAAAATATTACTGACCGCAAACAGGCCGAACAGGAACAAAAAAAAACCATGCTGATCATCAATGACCAGAACAACAGACTGGTCAACTTTGCGCATATTGTTTCGCACAATTTGAGATCCCACTCTTCAAACTTTCAAATCATGTTGAAATTACTTGCAGAGACCAGCAATGAGGAGGAAAAAAAAGAGATCATCTCCTTACTTCTTCAAAATGCAGATCACTTGTCGCAAACTATAGATAACCTGAACGAGGTGGTAAAGGTCCAGCTCAATAGTCATCAGCATAAAAAGGCATTAAACCTGGAACAGGAGATCAAAAAAGTACTGCTCAGTATCAAAGCCATTGCCGAAGAGCAGAAATCGTCGTTTTCTTTAGATGTAGATCCAAACCTTTCTGTCTTTTGCAACCCGGCCTATCTGGATAGCATACTGTTAAACATTCTGACAAACGCCATAAAATACCGCTCCCCTAACCGGACACCCAAAATAGAAATCAAAGTGTATTCGGTTCAAGGGGAAATGGCACTTGAAATCGCAGATAACGGGATAGGGATTGATCTGGATCGTCATGGCTCTGAGTTATTTGGAATGTATAAGACTTTTAACCAAAATAAAGATGCAAGAGGAATCGGCTTATTCATCACCAAAAACCAGGTGGAAGCACAGGGAGGCCGAATAGAAGTAGAAAGCCAGGTTAATACCGGTACAACCTTCAGAGTCTATTTACCAGGGGGAACAGACAACTAAAACTTAGCCTCCATCAAGATTCTTTTAAATGGATACAAAACGGGTACTTTTGTGAACCGGTTATCAATTCTGGTTTTAAATTCCTGGATAAAGCTATCTTTTATTTCACCATCCAATCGATCCAGGTATGGAATTAAAGCTGTACCGGAGATCCAATTGTACAATTCCTCTTTATTCGAAACAATCAATGGATAGATCTTTTTATAAATGGTCATATCTTTACTTCCATTTTCAAAAAGTATTTGTGCATACTCATCTATATCTAATACCGGAGAAACCCTTCTCCAACTGTTTAGTGCATGCTTATAAATTTCTTCTTGCACCAGCTCGTCCAGGATTTGGTTAAGTACGTTGCCTGTCTGATCTGGAATCTGAACAGCCAGCTGTCCACCCGGACGGAGCATGGCAATGATTTCAGGTAACAGTTCTTTATGCGTATCTGACCATTGAATGGCAGCATTAGAAAAGACAAGATCATATTTCTCATTTAATTTCACTTGCTCTTCAATAGCCCTTTGTTCAAATCTAACATAGTCATTACTAAAGGCCGCGGCCTGATTGAGCATTTCGCTGGAAGAATCGATCCCCAACACCTGGCTGTTTGGCAATTGATCAGCCAGTTTTCGCGTTAGTTCTCCTGTTCCACAGCCCAGGTCAATCACCGTCAAATCGGGCTTGGTGTCAATGAGGCTTATTAAATCATCAAAAGGGGCAAATCGTTCTGATTTGAATTTGTTGTAGGTGTCTGGGTTCCATGCCATAACATCTACAACAATAAAGTACTCGGTTTGTTGTTAAAACCTACGCAACTTGATGGACCAAATTCATTAAGATAATCGAGTATAAAAAAGTGAATATCAATTTCAAAGATCAAAGCCAACTCTACAATACGTTCCAGATTAATTTTGGTATTTCCATTTTCGAGTAGGCAATACGAATTCTGGGATATTTCTAAGGCATGGGCCATAAAATATTGAGAATATTTTCTTCTGATTCTAATTTTCCGGATATAGTTTCCAAAGCTAACAGATGTTATTTCAGACTTATCTTTCATGAGTGTTAATTTGAAACGAGTAAAACCTCTTATTAACGATATGAAAATCGTTAATAAGAGGTGAGATGAGTTCATTATTCTTGTTTAATAATGGTGTCTTTAAATGACCTGTCATTTTGAACAGATTCTACTACATACGATGTTCCTGCTGGCAATGCCATAAGCTTATTAAATTGTTTGTTGTCTTTTAAAAGCACTTGAGCAGGAAGTCCATTGATGCTTAGCACTTTGGCCCCAGTCTTTAAACCAACTTTAGGATTTTCAACAGCAGTCAAACTCTGTATCACCAGATCACCATTTAGATCAAAACCAAAAAGAAAACCCCCTATCGAAAAATCATAAGGATAACTATAAGTTTTATTGGGCGAAAAGTGGATTTCTTTTTTCTGCATATTGATCGTAAAATTATAACGGCTGATCAACCGGACACCAATAGAGCCATCAAAACCTGGGTTCCAGCTTTCGCTTTGCCCGCCACCAGCCATCAGTGTTACCGGCATGTTCTTAATAACGGGCATATTAGAAAAAGAAAATGTCGCTGCCCTGCCGCCAAAGGTAGGTGTAGTCATTCCCATACTGGTGGTACTGCCATTGTATTCTGCCTTAAATCCACTAACCAATAACTTGTTCTTTTTTACAAAAGGTCTGAAACAAATCAAACTGTAAGAGGCGCCAGTGTCAAAAACGAAATCACCGGTATGCACAGGTTCAGTCGTTATACTCAAAGATCCGGCGATAATAAACAAACCTGAAGGCATTGTAAAAGGTATGGATGCTCCCTCCTTTTCATATTGATAATCACCGAAATTGTATAGAGAAAGTTCTTTGTTATCGTAGTCAACTTTGGTAATGTACCTTCTGGCAATGCTATTTCCAATAATTCCATCCAAATCTTTGTGCATTTCCTTAAAAACAGCAATACCTTGGTTTTTAACCTCAAAATCATCTAAATGGATTGTATTTCCATCAGAAACCTGGATCTCCATATGACCGCCAACCACAGAAGCATTTTGTTTCCTGGTTATTTTTAAACCAATTGAATCTGCCAGCGATTGACTGATGGCCATTCCGTCTGCACCGGTATCGAATAGTAACCTCAAAACTTTAGAACTGTTATTAATCTTTACCTTAAGGATAATGGAACCATGTTCTGTTTCAAATGGAACCTTTACCAGTAATTTTGAGGGTATATTTCCACTCGTCTCAGTTTGTCCATAAGAAACCCTAAATCCCAGCATCAGCAGAAAAAACAAATACAGATGTTGTTTAGATCCCATAAATCTTTTCTAATGCTTTATCGATGTCGTCGGTAGCGCTGGACGTAACACGCACTAAGATCTTACCATTTGAATCAATCAATATTTTAGTTGGAAAAGCACTGATATGAAACATCTTAACAATATTTTGCTTTTCTATCCCGTCTTGATTTAAAATATGCACCCAATTGATCTGATCATCTTTAATGGCTTTCAACCAACTGGCTTTCGATTCATCAAGTGTTTTACCTCGTTCTTGTGCAATCGCCACTATTTCAAAGCCTTTGCCACTGTATTTTTTATACAGTTCTTTTAAATGGGGATGACTTGCACGGCAAGGTCCGCACCAGCTTCCCCAAAAATCAAGCAGATAGGTTTTCCCTTTCAACAGCTCCGTACTTACTTTCTTTCCATCTTTATCCAATCTTTCGAAAGCAAATACTGGTGTACCGGCCAGGGTTGGGGTCAGCTTATCTACAGATTTCTGGATACCCTGACCAAGAGCTGTATTTTTATAAGTTGGTGCGAGGCTCTTCCAGGCTTCTACATAGTGATCGGCGCTATACAAGTTCTCCATACGACTCAATAAAAAAACAGAGGCAAATGCATCCGGATGTGCGCGTACAAAATCTTTCTGTTTTTTATAGTTCTCCATAGAGATTTTATGGATCTCCTCACTCCGCGCAGCAGAATCAGAGGGCGATAATTTGCTTTTGGAGTTGATCATCTGTTGAAGAAGCTCCTGATAACGGAGCTCTCCTCCAGCAGTTTGCTGAACAAGTTCATTATAGAGGTTATTCTCTGCATCTCCCCTAACCTTCAGCGAAATGATGGTGCTGGCCTTGCCTTGAATAACCAAGTCTTTATTCCATATAAAGAAATTAAAAGGTGACCGGGGCATTTCATGACCTGCAGAAGGATTGTAAGGCAGGGAGACAGATAACCTGGCTGCAACAGGTTGACGCTGAAGAGGCACATGAACAACAAAGCGGTCATTCACTCCCTGGGCAGAAAGGTATTGGTTCTTTCCGTTTTCATCTGTAAATGAGATCACCACTTTATTCTTTTCAAGCCCGGTTAAGGTGCCTGAAATGGTAAGGCTGTCAGTTTCTGCTTTAAGCCCCAGGCTTAAAAAAAGCATAGCTAGGGCAATGAATATTGGTTTCATATTCTTCATTATTTCCCGGCCAGTGTTTTTTCTAACAAGGCCTTAAGTGCAGGATCAGATGGCCTTGGAGAATCGACAGTAACGATTTTTCCTTCTTTGTCGAATACCATGAAACGGGGAATTCCATTGATTTTATAATATTTCGCTATGTCGCTCCATCCTGTCGCAAATAACTGTAGGCCACCCAGCTGATCATCCTTGATCATTTTAAGCCACTTATCTTTGTCCTTGGCCTCATCAACCGAGATACTAACTACTTGCACATCTGTACCTTTCATCTCTTCTTCAAGTTTTTTAAGATGCGGGATCTCCGCTTTACAAGGGCCGCACCAGGTTGCCCAAACATCTACCAGTACAACTTTTCCTTTTAAATCCGACATTTTAACTGTTTTTCCATCTTTATCCGGATATGAAAAAGCAAAAGCAGCATCTCCTGGTTTCAATTGCGCTAATGGCGCAAGGATTTCCAGGTTTCTCTTTTTCTGACTCGGCGTAATGACGTATTTGCCATAGGTATCGATAAGTTCTTTATAATCCGAGTAATTTTTATAACCGGCAGCATGATCTAAAATAAAGTCTCCTTTAAGGGTGTCATTTGGCAGAAAAACAAGGTTATTTTTCACACCTTCAATTCCTCTCGAATACTTTATGTTCTCTTGCCTCATATTCACACTGATCAGACCTGACAGCGTTCTGATTCCCCAGGGATTACTGTATGCTGCAGCAGCACTTCCTGCAAAATCTTTTGCTTTAAGCGTACTATAATACGGACTGTATTCTTCTACGGATGGATGCGCAGAACGCGGGGTATTTAGAAAATTTGTCGCATAACAAGCCATATCCCATGCCATATATTGCTTCATATTTCTATCAAATTTCGCATTACCTGTAGCTTTACCGGCCAAAAATCCTTTACTTTTTGCAGAAATTTCTTCCAGTTTTGGAAAGAAATCAACAAAAGTACTTTGGTTTTTCATGAAGTTTATAGCCTTTTGTTCTAAAGGATTTACAAAATCATGCCACTGGGTCAGTACGACATTCTCTTTTGAATTTAGTTTTCCGTTAAGTACATAACTTGAATCAAGGATTGATAAAGAAAGTTTTTCTCCTCCCTTAAAGTAAAACTTATAATTATCGTTGGGGCTACCCACGGTTCCCGTACCAATCACGTATAAGCCCTCATATTCCGGATAAAATATAAAACCAAAATTTCCTTTTGCCCCCGGTGTTGAAGTGGAAATCTCTACTGGTTTTCCTTCCTCAACTTTAAAAAGTTTTACAGGAACCAGTCTTTGTTTTTTTAACGATCCGGTAATTTCATCCGGCAATTGTGCAAATGCAGACGAAGCCATACCAAGGATCAGCGCTGCTCCAAATAGTTTTTTAATCATGTTTGTTTTTTTATGTGTGGTTTTTATTGGTGTTCCGGTTAATAAGAATTGCTGTAAGTATATTCGCTTACAGATGGCGACATGTACATTACGTCCCTTACGATTCCTTTTCCTTCCAGGGTAATATCAGGTGAGGAAGCTAAACTGCCGGATGATTTGGTGAACATCCTCACCTTATAACTGTCGCCCGATTTGGTTCCAATCAAGATGTAATTGTGCGTGTAACCTGTCTCCGTGTATTTTTTATGGCGTATAAAAGTAATCTCCTCTCCGGCCGGAGCGGTAAATTGCAGTTGTTCAAATTTATTGCTCAGATTCCTGGACCATACCTGGTTACCCGTTACAAAATAAATCAGGCTCTCATCCCCGTCTAGCAGCGCATAATTCGTCGCATTGAAGATCTTATCGGTAGTTTTTAAGGTGTCATTGACCATAGACATTTTCGTTTTTTTAGGATTCAACTGTGACAAAATCTTTAAAGAAGAATTGGTTTTGTCCTGAAATATGGCATAACCACTCACATAAGACGCGAATTCACTTGCTACATAAGTAGCTGTTTTGAATCCCATATAAAGCATCTTTTTATTGTTGTTTTGTGCTGGCATAGCTGTCACTGCATCATCCGTTACCGCCGTCATTACAGCACCGGTTGCCGTTCCCATTAAAAAAGAACTGCTCAAATCATCAAAGAAATAGGGATCCGTACTCGTACTTGTTAGAAAGTATCTGGACAAATGATATGGCGTATTTGCATCATCCTTCATCTTACGTACCCCGAACTGACCGGAATTGGCAGACATCGCATAAATACTGTAACACTGCCCGTCGTTGACCAGATAATTTGCACTTGAGCCTAAAAATACAGCATCCGGCGCTGCTGTGGCCGGAGACTGATAAAAGAGTGTATTGATATTCCTGATCTGTTTTAAAGTATTCATGTTCATCGCAGAAACGTCTTTGTCTGTGGTCAGGAACAAGGCTTTGGTATTAGAAAGCACGCCCGTAACCGTAGATTTATAACTGGTGAAATACGTTAATAGTTGCGCCTTTCCATTAAGTTTACTACCATTAACCACACTGTACACATTTTCTACCTTGCTGTCGGGCACAAGAGATACCGGCGTTAAAAACAGGTCCATATCAGCCTGGTTTCCATCATCTTTAGCTACATACCAACCCCTGGTAAATTGAGTGACCACATTAATCGCGGAGGTAAAGTACTGGGCATATTTCGTTTTTTTATTGGTTACCCGAAATACCAGAACCCAACCCTTTGAAGGTTGTTTAACCAAATAATCCAGCTTCTTTGTTCTTCCTATTGTATCTAAAACAGGTGCCGAGCCCTGAACATTCGTTTCATAGATACCCCATAAATAATCAAAATTAGCATCTGGCTCAGTTGAAGTCACGGTAGGATCAATGGTCAGATGATCCTTTTGTGATATAGTCGTATAGGAGGACTCAAGACCCGTTACCGTAATCTGTTCTTTAGGTTTTAAATCAAAATTGGTTTTATCCTTTGCACAAGATGCCATCAGCAGAAGCAATCCTGAGCCTATCAATACATATATGTGTTTCATAATATTTGTTCGGTTTTTTTAAGGTATAACAACCAGTTCCCCACTTTCATCTCTAAGTGGATTTCCAGGATTATTCTTATTATAATCAATCAGTGCAGTTTTGACCACACCTATATAATATTGCAGCAAGGCATAATCCGCACTCGTCACAGAAATAAAGGTTTCATCCCATTTCTGACCGGTAGCCTGGATCATAAAGGCATGCTTCACCGTACTGTATTTTCCAAAATAATATTGGCTAAAACTGGAATTCCAGGACGCCGGCTGACTCAAACGGTCAGTAAGCTGAACTTTCCGCCATAAATTGCTTTTCTCTCCCAATTGAAAGTTACCATCGGAAACTACATCCAACTTAAGTACAACAGTGTTTGTTTTCAGACTCGGATCCCTTAATACAATAACCGGAACTGAGGTATGTACCGTTCCTGCTTTTATAGTATAGAATTTGCTTACCCTCGCATCTGTAAATGCCACGTAGTGTGTACCAGCCACCGCATTACTTACATTCGGAACCTGTTCCTGTTTTAGCGTAAAGCTTCGGTCAGTTTTGGATACCCCGCCTATAGCATAGATATCAAAAAACACGGTGTCTTCAGTTACAGAAGGCAGCTCATAATAGAAGGTAAAAGGCTTTAAGGTATCTGCCAGATTGTAAGAAGCAGTATAAATGCGGGTAGCATCCGGACCAAACTGAATCCGTGCGGTATCATTAAACAAATAATATTGATCTTTTTTACATGATGTTATAGCTATAACAGCTATAACAATCAGTATATATTTTAACGTTTTCATTTCTCTTTACTTATTATTGAGTAATTGCCTCAGTTTTTGGAAGTGGAATCAAATAGTTTAATGTTGCAGCAGCAGGGGCAAATAGCACGCTGGTTTTAGGGGCATTTAAACGTTTGTAAGCAAAGAAAGCCTGTCCTTCCGCGTAAAATTCTTTTCTATATTCCTTTAAAATTTCTGCCTGAAGTTGATTTGGGTCTGCAGGCACAGGTAATTGCCCGATATTTCTGGAAAGCCTAAAGGTTTTAAAGTAATTCTGTCCATCAGAAAATGGAGCTGTTTCCGCAGCAATAAGGTACATCTCGCTAATTCTAAGCATTGGAATCTGCTTAAAATCTGTTGCTATCGTAATTGTTTTACTATCCAGTGTTTGGTATTTCTTGGTTACATAACATTTTGACCCGTTTGCAAGCGTTATTAATTCCCAAAGGCCGCTTTCCCGGATATCTGTTCCTGTTGTACCATATAACTGATTTGTAATTGTTGTTGCAGATGTCCCTTTCTTTAAAACACCTCCGCTATATCTGGCAGTATATTTATTCAGCATGTCAAAATCGTACAGACCAAAAATGTGTTCAGGTGTTAATACAAAGTTTTTAGCCGTCAGATCAGCAGCAGTCCCAAGTCGGAACTTCACTGTTCCATCGTCGTTTTTAGCATCAATAACCAGTTTAGCACAATCATAGGCCTTTTGAGTGTTGTTAAACCATAAATAGGCCCTTGCCTCTAAAGCTTTTATGGCATAATAGTTCATTCTCAGATAGCGATATGCAAAATAAGTGTCCGATGGATTAAAGCCCGAAGAAACTCCTGGGGTCCTCAATTGGGTTAAAGTGTATTTAGTAACCGGATCGATATCCTTAAGCAGTGCTTCTGCATCGGTTAAATCCTTTAACAATAGGGTCTGAAAGTCGTTAAATGAAATTCTTGGATTTGCGGTTGTGGTCAACTGGGTAACATATGGCAGGGCATTCCCGTTAGAGGGCACTGTTGGCACAGGGCCAAAAAGCCTTAATATATCTAGATGACAATAAGCACGCAAGGCCAGACACTCCCCTTTGATCATTTCATACATGCCAGGAGTTTTGAATACACTTTTCCGAACATCAATTTGCCCCAGAATAGCATTTATACCTGCAATTGTTGTGTACTCCTTTGCATAAATAGAGGACAGCGCAGTTTCTACCCCGGCATCGGTGTAGTTGAAAAGGCCAAGCCTTTGCTCCGTCGTATTCGCCGTAACATCCCAACTGGAAATCAATTGCTCAATAGTGGTTTGTGTCATGGCACCACCGTATACGCCATTGTCTTTCATTTGAATATATACCCCGGTAAGTGCATCTTTAAATCCACCCTCGGCACTAAAAATAACATCCTGCGGTTTTTCTGTTTTTGGAACAACCGTTAAGAACTTCTTACAGGAAGTAAAGGCCAGTATTCCAAAAATACCCACTATAATAAAGCTAATTCTTTTCATTTCTATAGATTTAGAAGGTTGCATTAATACTTAATGAAAATTGTCTTGAAAATGGATACGTTGTACCCCTTTCTCTCCTGATGGTAGATAAATACATCGGATCTGCGATATCAGCGGTGAAATTCAAGGCTTCAAGTCCAAGCTTTTTCAGCACACGTTTAGACCTCAGGTCATATTGAATATCAATATTCTGACAGATCAGCGTGTTTTCATCTTGTACAAATCTCGAAGTTTTATAGGTTGAACCCGTAACCAGCAGGCCCTTGAAGGCAGCCATATCCCCTGGTTGTTGCCAGCGGTTGTAATATACGCGGGAGTCAACATTATAGTGGTAGTCTCCATTCTCCACCTTATCTACTAATGTCTGGTTGTATTGCTGGCTACCCAAGGTATATCGAAATGAAGCATTCACAGATAAATTCTTATACCTCACCATAGTACTGAAATTACCATAGGCTTTTGGTTCTGTACTGCCCATGGCCTGCACATTATTTCCACTCCAAACATAAGTTGGCTGGCCATCGGCCCCCAGGTAAAGTTCTTTCCCTGTACTCGGATCAATTCCCAGAGAAGGTACTACCCAAATTGCTTTACTGGAATAACCTTCTACATATAGCACGCCTGGGCTACCTACAAGGACATTTTGAACCGCTTTCTGTGCATCTTTCAATGCCTGTGAGGTCTCCAGAACCTTATTTACATTGTGCATTAAGGCTGCAGATATACTCCAGGTAAATTTCTGAGGATTTGCAATAAGGAAACCCGTTGCTTTCAATTCATAACCTTTATTCCTCATCTTACCAATATTATCTGTATAATAAGAGAAGCCATTCGAAGCAGGCAGATTCACAGAAGAAACCAGATCATTAGAGGTTTCTATATAATAGTCGGCTGTAATTTTCAAACGTCTGTTTAAAAATTCTGCATCTGTTCCAACATCATATTTCAGCGTTTGCTGCCATTGCAGGTTCTCATTGCCCAATCCCATAAGCCGAGAACCAATCCAGTTAAAATAACGATCATTTGTGTAATAACTGTAGGTAGATAAGGCCTGGTAAGCATTGAAATTCTGGGAACCTGTTATCCCTACAGAACCTCTTAGCTTTAAACGGTTAACAATCTTGTTATCCGCCAAAAAACTTTCATTATGGATATTCCAGCCTAACCCTGTTGACCAGAAGGGCGCAAAGCGTTTTTTAGAGCCAAATTGCGATGATCCATCCAGACGTAGTGTCGCATCTACAAAATATTTATTGGCGTATATATAGTTGACATTACTGGTTATACCCACTGCACGCGATAAGGACTCTGTTCCGGTTGGCTTACCATCTTTAGCGTATTGCAGACCCATGGAAATAAAATCAAAACTATCATTCGGAAAACCCTCTGCTGTAAAGCTATAAGCAGAGCTTTTGTCCTGACGGACGTTATAATCCAGCCCTGCAAATACTACATGGTTTTTCCCAAATGTTTTAGAATAAGCCAGGTTCAAAGAGCCGTCATATCCCAGACTATTGGAAACTCCATACACATAATCTCCCTTTCTAAATACATCATCAACACCGTAATTAGCAAAAGCAGTATTGTCTGCAGATCTGAACTTATCCGACTGGACAATGCCCTTAGTAAGACCAAGTTGAGCACGTAAAGTCAGTTCTGGCTTGATGCTCCATTCTACCGAAGCATTGTTCACTATATTTGAGGTAGAAGATTTGTCGAAAGTATTTAAGGTTGCATTGTATAAAGGGTTTGTGGGTAATCCTCCTGTCCAATAATTGGTCCAATCCAGGTTGCCGGGATCTCCAACCGTTTTTAAAACATTTCCGTTGTCGTCATATGCTCTCCAATAAGGGTTCATTCTGGCATAATCAGAAAACGCACCATACGGGGACTCCGTTGATCTTCCTTGTTGCACCTGGAGATTATCTCTGAACCTGATATTCTTATAGGTGTAGGATAATGTAATCCCTCCGTTAAAGGTATTGCGGGAAGAACCTTTCATTACTCCTTGTATATTGTTTACCTGACCAGAAGCGGAATAACGAAAAGCTTCATCTCCTCCTTCTATCCGCAGGTTATGACGTTGTCCAATTCCTGTATGCAGTGGGATAGCGAGCCAGTCGGTTTCAACACCACGATTTACTTCATTGAGCAGGTAATTATAATATCTTTTCAATGGCAGATCTGTTTCTGCTCTTGCATTATTATAATAGCCGGCTATATTTTCCAAATTGAGTTTATCTCTTGCGTTCAGCAAACTGTACTGCGTCAGGTCTGGTGCTTCTATATTAATATTAGAACCAAAACTTAAACGAAGTTTACCTGGTTTGGGTGATCTGGTTGTAATTACAATGACCCCATTTGCACCTCTGGACCCATAAATGGCTGTTGCGGCTGCATCTTTAAGCATAGTGATGGATTCCACATCATTCTCATTAATATCCAGCATGGCCTGAAGCGAGGACTGAAAACCATCCAGGATAATTAAAGGTGTATTCAGATCAACCCTGGTATTGTTCTGCAAGTCATTTACGTTTGGCATACTGGAGCCTCCGCGAATCTGAATTTCTGGCAAACGGTTTGGATTAGATCCAAAGGAATTACTTTCAATAATATTAAAAGAAGGATCAATATTCCTTAAAGAGGTGATTAAATTACGGTTACCAAATTGTTTCAATTCTTTTTGTGTTACCGTAGTAGAGGCACCAGTGAAACTTTTATCCGCTTTTTTAAATAAACCGGTATTGATCACCACTTCGTTCATCTTATTCTCGGCTACCTCCATTTTGATCAGCAAAGGTCCCTGATTGGGTTTCAGTTTCACTTCCTGGGTTTTATAACCAATATAAGACACAATCAACACATCGTTCTCTGATCCAACAACAATGATAAAACTTCCGTCAGAACGCGTTGCAATCGGCCTTCCATTGGAATCTTTGATCCGGATAGAAGCCCCTGGAATTGGCTTTCCAAATTCATCAACAACTTTTCCAACAATAGTCCGAACTGGCCGTACCAGCACAACACGCTCCATAGCGGCATACTGAACTACAATGGTCTTTCTCGTCACTCTGTAAGTAAAGGGTTGATCTTTAAAACATTTTTCAAGGGCCTCCTCAAGCGATGCATTCGTTACATCTATGGTAACAGGCCGGGCCCTGGACAAGGTACTGGCATCATAAAATAGATCGTAACCGGTCTGTTTCCGTATTTTTTGTATGATTTGTTCTAATGGAGCGCCTTTTTCTTTTAGTGTAATCTGGGCGTAGCCGGTTGCGCTAACTTGCAGAATTACCGTGGTCAAGATAATAAAGGTCAGTTTCAATTTCAATAAAATATTGGCACAGGCACTGCTTTTAATACAGCGCCTAAATGTCCTGTAAAAATTCATACATTTGTTTGTTTGGGTTTAGTACATCATGTTTAGTAAAGTCGATTTATTTTTCAGTATTACCCAAACACTTACTCAGAAGAGTATCAGATCCAGGAGCGTCCTACCGCTTCTGGATCTTTTTATGTTCGGGGATATACTGTTAGGGGATAGTAAAATTATGGCATAACAGATATCCTCCTTCCTTCAATTTTATAATGAAATGATTGAGTAAGACTCATGACTTCCAGCACTTCAAGTATTCCTTTTTGTCTGGAAATGGTGCCCGAAAAAGGTCTTTTAGAAATTTCCGGAGAACA
>Ga0182008_10001113_pt1 | contig 18484 bp, 20 predicted proteins | sample Sormic07211129_1_FD_120482 | JGI IMG/M metagenome (GOLD analysis project Ga0182008, IMG submission 120482) | Rhizosphere microbial communities from Sorghum bicolor, Mead, Nebraska, USA - 072115-129_1 metaG | ecosystem: Host-associated > Plants > Roots > Rhizosphere | place: USA: Nebraska...
ACGATCTGAACAGCCATCCCCGCGTCCGATGGGGACGGCTGTTCTTGCTGGTCGTGCTGGCGGTGGCATTGGGCGCCGGTTTGAAATACCTGGCGGCGGCGGCCTAGTTTTCCACGCCCGGCCGGCCTGCCCGTTTTGCAGGCAATGCGGTGGGAACCCGCATGGGGACTGGGCCCGTGCATTCGCTTCCACGCCCTTCGCACAGCGTTATCCACAGAAGCTCGGTACAAGTCCGGCGACCGCGGCCGTCTTATTTGACCTGCTGCTTGACCAGCTTTCGCGCCAGCGTCCGCCGATGCATGCCGAGCCGCCGCGCGGTTTCGGAAATATTGAAGCCGGTTTCGGCCAGCGTCTCGTGGATCCGTTCCCATTCGAGCGTCTTGATCGAGGTCGAGCGGTTGGTCAGCTCGATGTCGGTGTCGCCCTCGGCGCGTCCGAAGGCGGCCTCGATGTCGTCGGTGTTGGAGGGCTTGGCCAGGTAGTGGCAGGCGCCCAGCTTGATCGCCTCGACCGCGGTCGCGATGCTCGCGAAGCCGGTCAGGACCACGATCAGCATCGCCGGGTCGTGCCGGTTCAGGAGTTGGACGCAGGCCAGCCCCGAGGCCTCGCCGCTGAGCTTGAGGTCGACCACCGCGTAGCGCGGCGAATGGGCCTGGAGCAGGGAAGCGACCTCGTCGACGTTGGCCGCCAGCAGCACCGTGTAGCCGCGCCGCTCGAACGAGCGCCCGAGTGTGCGGGCGAAGGCCGCGTCGTCCTCGACGATCAGCAGCAGGCGTTCAGCTTCCATTTCCTTCGTCTTCCTCCTCTTCGAGAATGATCGACGCCAGCGGCAGGGTCAGCGTCACTTCGGCGCCGCCTTCGGGGCGGTTGCGGGCGCTCACCTTGCCGCCCAGCGTGCGCGCCACGTTGACCACCAGGAACAGCCCGAGCCCGCCTTCCGGCCGGCCCTTGGTCGACAGGTAGGGCTTGCCGAAATCGGCCAGCATCCCTGGCGCGAAGCCGGGCCCGGCATCGGTGACCGTGAGCCGCAGGGTGTCGCCGTCGTGGGTCGCTTCGAGGCGCACCCAGTCGGGCGACGCCTGCAGCGCATTGTCGAGCACGTTGCAAAGGGTCTGCTTCAGGGCCGAGTCGGAGACCATCGGCAGGTCGTGGCCGAAGCGGTTCTCGTACTCGAAGGCCAGCACCGGCCGGGTCGAGCGCCACTCCTCGGCCGTGTCGTCGAGGAAAGTGCTGACCGTGGTTTCGAGCGACGACTCGCCGCGCGCCTCGCCGGCCGACAGCAGGATGCCGCTCAGGGTCGCCTTGCAGCGCTGCACCTGGGCCTGCATCTCGTCGATCTCTGCGAGCAGTTCGGGGTCGGAGGTGAAATGCGGCAGGTGCCGCCAGTCGCCGAGGATCACCGACAGCGTGGCCAGCGGCGTGCCCAGGTCGTGCGCGGCGCCGGAGGCCAGCAGGCCCATGCGCACGATGTGCTCTTCCTCGGCGGCGCGTTCGCGCAGCGCGGCCAGCCGGGCGTCGCGGGCCCGCAGGTTGCGGCTGATGCGGCTGATGAACACCACCAGCAGCGACGCGTTGAGGCCGAAGCAGATCAGCATGCCCAGGATGTACGGGCTCAGCAGGCCGCGCCCATGCTCGATCGGCAACTGCAGCGGACCGCTGAAGATCGCCAGCCCGGCGAAGCAGGCGCTGGTGATGCCGACGATGGTCCAGGTCGACCAGGCCTCCAGCAGCACCGCGCCCAGGATCACCTGCAGCAGGTACAGGAAGACGAAGGGGTTGGCGGCACCGCCGCTCAGGTAGAGCTGCGCGGTCAGCATCGCGACGTCGACCAGCAGGGCGACGAAGAGCTCGCCGTTGCTGACGTCGCGGTGGATGCGCCAGCGCAGCTGGCTGGCGGCATTGAAGGCAGCCAGGAACGCCAGCACCGCCAGCATCTGGTCGAGCGGCAGGCGGATGCCGAAGCCGTAGTGCACCACCGCGATCGTCGCCACCTGGCCGACCACCGCCATCCAGCGCAGCTGGATCAGCTGCTGCATGTTCTCGAGGCCGGTGGCGTCGCCGTAGTCAGTCGTGCGTGCCATCGGGGCTTCCTTCCTCGGCGCGCCGGCGTTCCTGGCGGACCACGATCCAGGTCGCGCCCGCGATCATCAGGGCCAGGCCATACCAGGTCAGTGCGTAGACCAGGTGGTTGTTGGGAAAGGCGATCACGGTCAGCCCGCCGACCGGGCCACCCGGCGCCGCCGCCCCTGCATCGGCATCGACGAAGTAGGGCGCGACGTCGCTCAGGCCGCGCGCCAGCGCGATCGCCTGGACGTCGCGCGAATACCAGCGATCGGCGCCCGGGTCGTTGTCGCGCAGCAGGGCGCCGCGCGGCTCGGTCATCCGCAGCAGGCCGGTGACAGTGACCGATTCAGCCGGTTCAGCCGGTTCAGCCGGTCCGCTTTCGCGGTGCGCCGCACGCTGCTTCTGCTGCGCCGGCGTCACGAAGCCGCGGTTGACCAGCAGCGAGCGGCCGTCGGCCATGCGCAGGGGCGTCAGTACCCAGTAGCCGCTGCCCAGTTCGGTCGTGGCCTGGACCAGGGTCTCGCGGTCGTGGAGGAAGCGGCCGGTGGCACGCACATGCCGGTATTCGTCGGCGGCCCGATTGACTGTCGGCCATTGGCCGGGTCCCGGTGCGTCGACGGCGGGCGCGTGGACCCGCTGGTCGACGCGCTCGATCAGGTCCAGCTTCCAGGCCCTGCGCTCGAGCTGCCAGGTGCCGAGCGCAAAGAAGCCTGCGAAGGCCGAGAGCGCGCACAAGGCCAGCGCCAGCCGCGGAAGAAGTCTCCTCACCGAAGCGCCGTGCCTTGGGCCGGTCAAGGCATCTTGTGCGTCTCGTTCATCAGGCCCGGCATCATGTTGTGGTTCATGTGATACATCACCCACAGCGAGCCGCTCAGCGTGATCACGACCACCACCACAGTGAAGATCAGGGCCAGCATGGTCCAGCCATGCTCGGACTTCGCGTTCATGTGCAGGAAGTAGATCATGTGGACGATCATCTGCACGGCTGCGAAGGCGAGGATCACGAAGGCGGTCGTGCTGCTCTTGTCGAACACGTTGCCCATCACGATCCAGAACGGGATCGCGGTCAGGATCACGGACAGGATGAAGCCCGTCAGGTAGCCCTTGACGGTGGCGTGCGGGGCGCCGTCGTCATGGTCGTCGTGGTGATCGCCATGGCCGCCGTGGGCGGCGTGTTCGTTGTGCGCGCTCATGGCAACACTCCCATCAGGTACACGAAGGTGAAGACGCCGATCCAGACCACGTCCAGAAAGTGCCAGAACATCGACAGGCACATCAGCCGGCGGCGGTTCTCGGGGATGAAGCCGCGCTTGGTCACCTGCACCATCAGCACCACCAGCCACACCAGGCCGAAGGTGACGTGCAGGCCGTGGGTGCCGACCAGTGCGAAGAACGACGACAGGAAGGCGCTGCGCTGCGGCACGGCGCCTTCGCGGATCAGGTGCGCGAACTCGTACAGCTCGACGCCGATGAACGCGGCGCCGAACAGGGCCGTGATGGCCAGCCAGGCCATCATTGCGCCCTTGCGCTTGCGTTGCATCTCGATCATCGCGAAGCCGTAGGTGATCGACGAGAACAGCAGGAAGGCGGTGTTGAGCGCCACCAGCCGGAGGTCGAACAGGTCGGCGCCCGAGGGGCCGGCCGCGAAGCTGCGGCCCAGCACCGCGAAGACCGCGAACAGGCAGGCGAACACCAGGCAGTCGCTCATCAGGTAGAGCCAGAACCCGAGCAGGGTGCCGTTCTCCGGGTGATGCTCGCCCGGCAGGTGGAAGGGCGGGTGCTGGCCGGCGCTCACGGCGCCGTGGGAGGAGAGGACGGTGGTATCAGACATGGCCGGCGAGCAGGCGGGTACGGGCGCCTTCGGTGCGGACGACTTCCTCGGTGGGGATGTGGTAGTCGCGCTTGTAGTTGAAGGTATGGATGATCACGGCGAGCAGCATGGCGACGAAGGACACGCCGGCCAGCAGCCACATCTGCCAGATCAAGGTGAAGCCGCAGGCCGCGGCCAGGGCCGCGATGATGAAGCCGGCGCCGGTGTTCTTCGGCATGTGGATCGGGATGAAGCCTTCGAGCGGCCGAACGTAGCCGTGCTTCTTCATGTAGGTCCAGGCGTCGTTGTCGTACACGCGGGGCGTGAAGGCGAAGTTGTAGGCCGGCGGCGGCGAGGAGGTCGACCACTCGAGGGTGCGGCCGTCCCACGGGTCGCCGGTCAGGTCGCGCAGCGAATCGCGGCGCACGTAGCTCACCACCAGCTGGATCAGGAAGCAGGCGATGCCCAGGGCGATCAGCACGGCGCCGAAGGCCGCGATCTGGAACCAGATCTGGTAGGACGGGTCCTCGAAGTGGCTCAGGCGGCGGGTCACGCCCATCAGGCCCAGCACGTACAGCGGCATGAAGGCGAAGTAGAAGCCGATGACCCAGAACCAGAACGAGCACTTGCCCCAGAACTCGTCGAGCTTGTAGCCGAAGGCCTTCGGATACCAGTAGGTGATGCCGGCCAGCAGGCCGAACAGCACGCCGCCGATGATCACGTTGTGGAAGTGGGCGATCAGGAACAGGCTGTTGTGCAGCACGAAGTCGGCCGGCGGAACCGCCAGCAGCACGCCGGTCATGCCGCCGATCACGAAGGTGATCATGAAGGCGATGGTCCACATCATGGGCAGCTCGAAGCGGATGCGGCCCTTGTACATCGTGAACAGCCAGTTGAAGATCTTCGCCCCGGTCGGGATCGAGATGATCATCGTCGTGATGCCGAAGAACGAGTTGACGCTGGCCCCCGAGCCCATCGTGAAGAAGTGGTGCAGCCACACGAGGTACGACAGGATCGTGATCACCAGCGTGGCATAGACCATCGACGCGTAGCCGAACAGGCGCTTGCCGCAGAAGGTGGCGACGACTTCAGAGAACACGCCGAAGGCCGGCAGGATCAGGATGTAGACCTCGGGGTGGCCCCAGATCCAGATCAGGTTCACGTACATCATCGCGTTGCCGCCGAAGTCGTTCGTGAAGAAGTTGGTGCCGACATAGCGGTCGAGCGACAGCAGGGCCAGCACGGCGGTCAGCACCGGGAAGGCGGCGACGATCAGGATGTTGGTGCAGAGCGCGGTCCAGGTGAACACCGGCATCTTCATCAGCGACATGCCCGGGGCGCGCATCTTGACGATGGTCGCGATCAGGTTGATGCCCGACAGCAATGTGCCGACCCCCGCGATCTGCAAGGACCATATGTAGTAGTCGACCCCGACGTCCGGACTGAACTCCAGCCCCGACAGCGGCGGGTAGGCCAGCCAGCCGGTGCGCGCGAACTCGCCCACGAACAGCGAGGCCATCACCAGCCCGGCGCCGAAGGTGGTCATCCAGAAGCTGAAGTTGTTCAGGAACGGGAAGGCGACGTCGCGGGCACCGATCTGCAGCGGCACCACGAAGTTCATCAGGCCCGTCACCAGCGGCATCGCGACGAAGAAGATCATGATCACGCCGTGGGCGGTGAAGATCTGGTCGTAGTGGTGCGGCGGCAGGAAGCCGGCGTTGTCGCCGAAGGCGAAGGCCTGCTGGGCCCGCATCATGATGGCGTCGGAGAAGCCGCGCAGCAGCATCACCAGGCCGAGGATGATGTACATGATGCCGATCTTCTTGTGGTCGATGCTGGTGATCCAGTCGCGCCACAACGTGCCCCAGACACGGAAATAGGTGATCGCGCCGAGCACCGCCACGCCGCCGAGAACGACGGCGATGAAGGTGAACAGCAGGATCGGTTCGTGGAAGGGGATGGCCTCCCAGGAGAGGCGGCCGAAGACGAGCTTCGTCAGGTCGAGATGGTCGAGCATCTTTATTCTTCTCGGATGCGGGCGGTGGAAAGCGGAAGCGAAAGTCCGGCGGGGTCGTTGACGCTGCACATGGCCGTCACGTAGGTGCGGGGCGGGATGCCGGCGTCGGGCTGCCAGGGGCGCGGCGAGACGTTGTAGGCGCCGACCTTGCCGAGGCCGCCATCGGCGTCGATGGCCATCATCTGCTCCATGCACATCTTGTTGCGGTCGACGCAACGGTTGACGATCGCATGGTAGAGGTCGGGCTCGACGCTGGCGAAGCGGCGCACGGGGTCGCGCTCGCTGGGGCGCTCGAGTTCGAGGTAGGCCGCGCGGGTCAGCGCGCCGCCGGCGGTCTTCGACTTCTGGACCCAGGCCTCGAAGTCGGGCTCGCTCACGCCATGGAAGCGGAAGCGCATGCCGGAGAAGCCGGCGCCGCTGTAGTTGGCCGAGAAGCCTTCGAAGTCACCGGGCTTGTTGATGACCGCGTTGAGCTTGGTCTCCATGCCAGGCATGGCGTAGATCTGGCCGGCCAGCGCCGGGATGAAGAAGGAGTTCATCACCGAGGAGGCGGTGATCTTGAAGACGATCGGACGGTCGATCGGCGCCGCCAGCTCGTTCACCGTGGCGATGCCCTGCTCCGGGTAGATGAACAGCCACTTCCAGTCGAGGGCCACCACCTCGACGGTCAGCGGCTTGACCTCGGACGGCACCGGGCGCCCGGGCTCGATGCGGCGCAGCGGGCGGTAGGGGTCGAGGGTGTGGGTGCTGATCCAGGTGATCGCGCCGAGGGCGATGATGATCAGCAGCGGCGCGCCCCAGATCGCCAGTTCGAGCTCGGTGGAGTGGTCCCAGTCGGGCGAATAGTTCGCCTCCTTGTTCGTCTGCCGGTAGCGCCAGGCGAAATAGATGGTAAGACCGATCACCGGCACGATGATCAGCAGCATCAGGACCGTGGAGACCACGATCAGCTGGCCTTGCTGGCGCGCGATGTCGCCGGACGCATTGAACAGCACCATGTCGCAGCCCGCCAACAGGGCGAGCGGGAGCAGGAGCAGTCCGCGGAGTTTCTTGAGGGGAGGCATGCCGGAGGATGAGCGTTTGGTGCGCAAAGGGACCACAATCTACTTCGTTTGGCGACTGCGGGATATTGGACGTTTTGTCCTATGGCGGCAATCTCGATTCAGTGAGACCCTCGGGGAATCCAGTTGAACACGACCCAAAAGCAGAAATGACGACGTCCAGCATCAGTCCCGGCGGCTCCTCGCCGCTGCACGACACTCAGCACGACAGCCCCGACGCCGCCTCGGACCATTCGCCGATCGCCCCGGGCGAGATCGCGGTCGGCGTGATCATCGGCCGCGCCTCCGAGTATTTCGACTTCTTCGTCTACGGCATCGCCTCGGTGCTGGTGTTCCCGGCGGTCTTCTTCCCGATGGAAAACCGCCTCGAGGGCACGCTCTACGCCTTCGTGATCTTCTCCTTCGCCTTCATCGCCCGGCCGTTCGGCACCGTGGCCTCGATGGCGATCCAGCGCCGCTTCGGGCGCGAGGCCAAGCTGACGGCGGCGCTGTTCATGCTCGGCATCTCGACCGCAGGCATCGCCTTCCTGCCGGGCTACGCGAGCATGGGCTTCGCCTCGATCATCGCGCTGTCGATCCTGCGCGTCGGCCAGGGCATCGCGCTCGGCGGCTCCTGGGACGGCCTGCCCTCGCTGCTGGCGCTCAATGCGCCGCCGAACCGCCGCGGCTGGTACGCCATGCTGGGCCAACTGGGTGCGCCGGTTGGCTTTTTCGTCGCCAGCGCCCTGTTCGCATTCCTGTATTCCAGCCTGTCGACCGAGGACTTCCTCGATTGGGGTTGGCGTTACACCTTTTACGTCGCGTTTGCGATCAATGTCGTGGCGCTGTTCGCCCGGCTGCGGCTGGTGGCCACCAACGAATACGACCGCCTGCTCGAAGAGCGCGAACTGGAGCCGGCCAGCGTGGTCGAGATCACCCGTTCGCAGGGCTCCAACCTGGTCATCGGCGCCTTCGCCGCCCTGGCCAGCTATGCGCTGTTCCACCTGATCACGGTGTTTCCGCTGTCGTGGATCACCCTCTACTCCACCCAGTCGGTGAGCGAATTCCTGGTCATCCAGATGGTCGGCGCGGTGCTCGGTGCCATCGGTATCGTGATCTCCGGCGTGATCGCCGACCGCATCGGCCGCCGCAACACCCTGGGCAGCCTGGCGGTGGCGATCGCCGTGTTCAGCGGTTTCGCCCCGACCTTGCTCGACGGCGGCAAGCTCGGCCAGGACGTCTTCATCCTGGTCGGCTTCGTGATCCTGGGCCTGTCCTATGGCCAGGCGGCCGGGGCGGTGACAGCCAATTTCGAGTCGCGTTACCGCTACACCGGCGCCGCGCTGACGGCCGACCTGGCCTGGCTGATCGGCGCCGCCTTCGCGCCGCTGGTGGCGCTGGGCCTGTCGGCCAACTTCGGCCTGGGCTATGTCAGCGTCTACCTGCTGTCGGGCGCGCTGTGCACGCTGGCCGCGCTGCGGGTCAACAAGGCGCTCGAAATCCGGGACTAGCGCGGCGCCACTACCGCCGCGCGTGCCACTGGCGCCACAGCGCCAGGGCCAGCGTGATCACCAGCGCGCCGAGGATCAGTTGATGCTCGTACGGCTTCAGGTGGCCGATCGCCGCGTGCAGCCAGCCCGTCAGCTTGAGCCCGAACAGGCTCACGATGGCCGCCCACAGCAGCGCGGCCACGGCGTCGAGCACTGCAAAGAGCGGGGCCCGCATCGGGCCCATGCCCAGCGTCGCCGGCAGCGCGATGCGCAGGCCCCAGGCGAAGCGCATCAGGAAGATCGTCGCCACCGGATGCCGGTCGACGAAGCCGTTGACCCGTTCGATGTGGGCCCGCAGCTTGGGCCGGCTCGCCAGCAGTGCGGCGCCCTTGCGGCGCCCCAGGTGGAAGTAGAACTGGTCGGTCAGGAACGCCGCCGCCGCACCGCAGGCGATCAGCGGTCCCAGCGAGAGGTAGCCCTGGTGCACCGCGAAGGCGCCCAGCATCAGGATCGTCTCACCCTCGAAGATGCCGGCCACGAAGACCACGATGTAGCCGTATTGCTGGAGCAGCTCGGACAGCATCGGAAGGTGGCCTCAGCCCGGCGGCGGGACGTCGCTTTTCTTCTGCCGCTCGCGGAACAGCGCCGCACGCATCAGGAAGATGGTGGTGACCGGCGCGGTGAGGGCGACGAAGAGGGCGATCAGCACCGCGTGCAGGAACAGGCTGCGCCCCTGCACCGAGAAGTAGATGATGGTGGCCAGCGTCATGCACCAGACGCCGAGCGTCGCGCCCAGCGTGGGCGCGTGGATGCGGCGGAAGAAGGTCGGGATGCGCACCAGGCCGAAGGAGCCGATGGCGGCGAACGCGGCGCCGACCACCGCGAAGACTGCAGTCAGCACCTCGGCCCACAGTGGCAATGCCTCATTCATTGCAGCCCCCACGCTCGGCACTTCGTGTCCTCGCTGCCCCCCGAGGGGGCGCGAGCTTGCTTGGGGCGGCCCGGCGCGGCGCTCATTCGATCACCTCCCCGCGCAACAGGAACTTGGCGATCGCCGTCGACCCGACGAAGCCGAACAGCGCGATCAGCATCGCGGCCTCGAAGTAGACGTTGCTCGCGTAGACGATGCCCAGCACCAGCATCATGAGCATGCCGTTGATGTAGAGGCAGTCGAGCGCCATCACCCGGTCTTGCGCGGTCGGCCCGACGAGCAGGCGGAACAGCGCGCACAGCATCGCCACCGCCAGCAGCATCAGCGCCAGCTTGAGGGCCCAGAAGAGCACGGGCGTCATGATTCGAAGATCTCCATCAGCGGGGCTTCATAGCGGGTCTTGACCATGGCGATGAAGGCCGGCACGTCGTCGAGGTCGAACACGTGGATCAGCAGGGTCGAGCGGTCGAGTGCGATCTCGGCCCAGGCGGTGCCGGGCGTCAGGCAGATGATCATGGCCAGCACCGCGAGCGCGTTGGGGTCGCGCATCTCGAGAGGCACGCGCACGAAGCAAGGCGACATCTGTGCGCTGCGGCGGGTCAGCAGCAGGCGCGCGACGCTCAGCGCCGACTCGACCAGGTCATGGGCCACCACACCCGAGAGCCGCAGCGCCACCGCCGGGCGGCGCATGTGCGCGCGGGCCGGCCGCAGCGACTGGGTCAGCAGCGGCACCGCGATCGCGAGGATCGCCGCCAGCAGCAGGGTGGCGGCATCGAGCGACTGATTCAGCAGCAGCCACACCACGAACAGCGCGATCGACAGCGAGGGCGCCGGCAGCCAGCGCGCGATCATTTCGCAGCTCCCGGCTTGGCAGGCGGATTGGGCACCTGCGCCGCACTGAGCACGGCCCGGCGGTAGGCGGTGGGCGAGAACAGGCCCTCGGCGGTTGCGGCCGCATGGTGCATCACCGGGCCGGCTTCGATCGTCAACGCCAGGCAGGCGGCCAGCAGCGCCGCGACCGGAAGCACCTCGAGGGCTGGCAAGGCCGGCAAGGTGGCGTGGGCCTGGGTCCAGAAATGCCGGATGCCGGTACGGCCCAGCGCCAGCAGCGAGAAAAGGCCCGAGAACATCAGCAGCCCGAGAAAGACCCAGCCCGCCGGCGTGACGTGCTCGGCGCCGAGCAGGCCCGACAGCATCGCGAACTTGCCGACGAAGCCCGACAGCGGCGGCATGCCCGCCAGCAGCAGCGTGCAGCAGACGAAGCTGAGCCCGAGGAAGGCGACGCCGGCCGGGATGGCGCGGCCGTAGAGCGCCTGTGCATCGTCGTCGAGGTTGACGTCGTCGAGCCGGCGCAGGTCCTTGGACAGGAAGGGCGCGTCGCCCGCCGCCTCGTGCGGCGCGATGCTCCGGCCCTCGTTGCGCCAGCGCTCGATCATGTCGATGAGCATGAAGAAGGCGGCCACCGCCAGGGTCGAGGTCAGCAGGTAGTACAGCGCGCCGGCCCATATCGCCGGCTGGCCGAAGCCGATCGCCGCCAGCAGCGTGCCGGCCGAGACCAGCACGCTGAAGCCGGCCAGGTTCGACAACCGCTGGGTCCCCACGATACCGAAGGCGCCAACGAACAGCGTCGCCATGCCGATCGTGGTCAGCACGCCCTGGCCGACTTGCGCCGAGGCGCCGGTGTCGGGTGCGAACAGCACGGTCCAGAGCCGCAGGATGGTGTAGATGCCCAGCTTGGTCAGCAGCGAGAACACCGCCCCCACCGGGGCCACCGCCGCGCTGTAGGCCGGCACCAGCCAGAAATTGAGCGGCCAGGCCCCGGCCTTGGCGAAGAAGGCCGTCCCGAGGATGGCCGCGGCCGCGTGCACCAGCCCGCGGTCGGCGGGATCCAGCTGCGCGATGCGCACGCCCAGGTCGGCCATGTTGAGCGTGCCGGTCACGCCGTAGAGCAGCGCGGCGCCGACCAGGAACAGCGACGAGGCGGCCAGGTTGATGGCCACGTAGTGCAGCCCCGCCTGCACCCGCAGCCGCCCCGAGCCGTGCAGCAGCAGCCCGTACGACGCGGCCAGCATGACCTCGAAGAAGACGAACAGGTTGAACAGGTCGCCGGTGAGGAAGGCGCCGTTGAGCCCCATCAGCTGCAGCTGCAGCAGCGGATGGAAATGGACGCCCGCGCGGTCCCAGCGCGAGGTCGAGTAGATCGAGGCGGCAAAGGCGACCACGCCGGTCAGCGCGACCATCATGGTCGACAGCCGGTCGGCCACCAGCACGATGCCGAAGGGCGCGCGCCAGTTGCCCGGCAGGTAGACGCCGATCGAGCCGGGGCCGCCGCCGGTGTCTGGCGCGTTGACCCAGCGCAGCAAAGCCAGCGCGGTCAAGAGGCCGATCAGGCCCGAGGCCACGCTGAGCGCCGACTTGCTTCGGCGATGTTCCTCGCCGAGCAGCAGCATCAGGGCGGCGGTCAGCATCGGCACCAGGATCGGCACCGCGATCAGGTGCGGCATGCTGAACTCGAGCAGCCGGTCGAGGAAGGCGAAGAGCTCGTTCATTCCTGCGCCTCCGTGCGTTCCCTGCCGTCCACGTGGTCGGTGCCGGTCAGGCCGCGCGAGGCCAGCAGCACGACCAGGAACAGCGCCGTCATCGCGAAGCCGATCACGATCGCGGTCAGCACCAGCGCCTGCGGCATCGGATCGGCGGTGTTGGCGAGCGTCGCGACCAGGCCCGGTTCGAGCACCGGCTCGCTGTCGACCTTGAGCCGCCCCATGCTGAAGATGAACAGGTTGACGGCGTAGGAGATCAGGGTGAGGCCCATGATCACCTGGAAGGTGCGCGGACGCAGCAGCAGGTACACGCCCGACCCGGTGACGATGCCGATGGCGATGGCGAGCACGACTTCCATCAGGCGGTCGCTCCGGCTTCGGCCGCGACGCGCGCGGCCTCCCGCTCGGCCTGCTCGTCGGACCAGCGATGGCTGCGCACCGACTGGTGGGCCAGCGCGGTGAGGATCAGCATGGTCGCGCCGAGCACCAGCGAGAACACGCCCATGTCGAAGAACAGCGCGCTCGGCACGTGAACCTCGCCGAGCAACGGCAGGTGCAGGTGTGCGGTGTGCGTGGTGAGGAACGGATAGCCGAGCACCACCGCGCCGCCGCCGGTGGCCAGGGCCAGCAGCAGGCCGACCGCGATCCAGCGGCGCGGATAGATCCGCAGGTGCTCCTCGACCCACTCGGTGCCCGAGACGATGAACTGCAGCAGCAGCGCCACCGACATCACCAGACCGGCGACGAAGCCGCCGCCCGGCTGGTTGTGGCCGCGCATGAAGAAATAGACCGAGACCAGCACCGACAGCGGCAGCAACAGCCGCACCAGCACCGCCGGCACCATCAGGTAGCCGACGGCCGTGTCCTTGGCCCGGCGCGGATTCAGCAGGTCGCTGCTGCCGTCGGCCGGCTGCAGCCGCTGCTGGATCGGCAGCGCCATCGACTCGATCGCCGGCCGGAAGCGCCGCAGCAGCGCATACACCGTCAGCGCGACCACCCCGAGCACCGTGATCTCGCCGAAGGTGTCGAAGCCGCGGAAGTCGACCAGCATCACGTTGACCACGTTGCTGCCGCCGCCCAGGAACAGCGCGTTGTCGAGGAAGAAGGGCGAGATGCTGAGCGGGAACGGCCGCGTCATGACGCTCCAGGCGATGGCCGACATGCCGGCGCCGGCGGCGATCGCGATGGCGAGGTCGCGTCCGCGCCGGCTCCAGTGGCGCAGTGGCGCGCCGACCGGCTCCGACTTGGCGCTGCGCATCGGCAGCCAGCGCAGCCCGAGCAGGATCAGCACCGTGGTGACGGCCTCGACCACCAGTTGCGTCAGCGCCAGGTCGGGCGCCGAGAACCAGATGTAGGTGATGCAGCACACCAGGCCCGCGCCCGAGGCCAGCATCAGCGAAGCGAGCCGGTGGAACTTGGCCTGCCAGGCCGCGCTCACCGCGCAGGTGGCGCCGATCAGCCAGGTCATCGCGAACATCGGGGAGAAGGTGAGCAGTTCGCGCGAGCCGCGCGCGACCGGCGTGACCCAAAGTGCCGCGCCGGCGCCTGCCAGCGCCACGGCGACCAGCAGCAGCAACTGCATCTGCAGCCGGCGGGTGCCGAGCAGCCGGCGGCTGCGGCGGCCGGCTTCGCTGAGGCGCGCCATCAGGTTCTCGAAGATCCGCTGGCCGTCGAAGTAGTGCAGCAGCGGCGTGGTCGAGAGCACGCCGCGAGCGCGGCCGTGCCGCTGCAGCAGGTAGAGCAGGGCGCCGCCCGCCAGAGCGATGAAGCTCATCAAGAGCGGCAGGTTGAAGCCGTGCCATAGCGCCAGGCTGTAGGCCGGCAGCTCGCCGCCGACCACCGGCGCCGCTGCGGCGGCCAGGAAGGCACCGACCGACCAGGCCGGCGCAATGCCGACCACCAGGCAGATCAGGACCAGCAGCTCGGCCGGCACCCGCATCCAGTGCGGCGGCTCGTGCGGCGTCTTCGGGACATCGGACCCGCATGGCGGACCGAAGAACACATCGAACACGAAACGGGCCGAGTAGGCCACGCTGAAGATCCCGGCGATCGTGGCGATCACCGGCAGGCCGCGGTCGACCCAGACGTTCGACTGGATGAAGACCGTCTCGGCGAAGAACATCTCCTTCGACAGGAAGCCGTTGAGCAGCGGCACGCCGGCCATCGAGGCGCTGGCGATGATCGCCAGCGTGCCGGTGATCGGCATCAGCTTCATGAGGCCGCTGAGCTTGCTGATGTCGCGGGTGCCGCTCTCGTGGTCGATGATGCCGGCCGCCATGAACAGCGAGGCCTTGAAGGTCGCGTGGTTCATGATGTGGAACACCGCCGCGACCGCCGCCAGCGGGCTGTTGAGCCCGAGCAGCAGCGTGATGAGCCCGAGGTGCGAGATGGTCGAATAGGCCAGCAGCGCCTTCAGGTCGCGCTGGAACATCGCGATGTAGCCGCCCAGCAGCAAGGTGATCGCGCCGGCGCCGCCGACCAGCCAGAACCAGGGCTCGGTGCCCGACAGCACCGGCCACAGCCGCGCCATCAGGAACACGCCGAGCTTCACCATCGTGGCCGAATGCAGGTAGGCCGAGACCGGCGTCGGTGCCGCCATCGCGCGCGGCAGCCAGAAGTGGAAAGGAAACTGCGCGCTCTTGGTGAAGGCGCCCAGCAGCACCAGCACCAGCACGGCGGGATAGAGCGGGTTGGCGCGGATCAGGTCGCCCGAGGCCAGCACCATGTCGAGGTCATAGCTGCCGACGATGCGCCCGAGGATCAGCACCCCGGCCAGCAGGCAGAGCCCGCCGGCGGCGGTGACCGTGAGCGCCATGCTGGCGCCGCGCCGGGCATCGCGCCGGTGGTGCCAGTAGCCGATCAGCAGGAACGAGAACAGGCTGGTGAGCTCCCAGAACATCACCATCTGGATCAGGTTGCCCGACAGCACCACGCCCATCATGGCGCCCATGAAGGCGAGGAAGAACGAGAAGAAGCGCGGCACCGGATCGGAGGCCGACATGTAGTAGCGCGCATAGAGCACCACCAGCGCGCCGATGCCCAGCACCAGCATGCAGAACAACCAGGCGAAGCCGTCCATGCGGAACGTGAGGTCGAGCCCGAGCACGGGCAGCCATTCGACCCGCTGGCGGATCACGTTGCCGTCGGCGAGGCTCGGAAAGAACCAGGCCGCCTGGATCGCGCAGCCCAGCGCGACCAGCCCGGCCAGCGTCGATTCCCGGTTGCGCGCATCCGATGGCAGCAGCGCGGCGAGCACGCTGGCGACAAAGGGAAGGGCAACGAGGAAGACAAGGGGCATTGCGGTCGATTCTATCGACCGGCCCCGCGGCAATTCCCCAGGTCAGGCCATGAAATGCTGCACCGTCCGGATGCCGAGCCAGGTGAGGGCCAGCGAGCCCGCCACGTGCAGCATCGCGGTGCCGAATGCGAGACCCAGGCGGCCCTGCATGAGCATGGCGACGACTTCGGCGGAGAAGCTCGAGAAGGTGGTCAGTCCGCCCAGGAAGCCGGTGATCAGCGCGAGGCGCCAGACCGGGTCGAGCTGCGGCATCGCCTGGAAGCTCGCGACGGCAATGCCGATGAGGTAGCCGCCGACCAGGTTGGCGGCCACGGTTCCCCAGGGCAGCGAACCCGGCGGCGACAACCACAGGCCGAGGCCCCAGCGGCTCAGTGCGCCGATGGAGGCACCGGCGGAGATGGAGAGGACGTGAACGAGCATGCGGGCCGCGATGTTCTCACGGCGCCATCTGCTGCGGCAACCAGGTCACGAGCTGCGGTATGAAGTAGATGATGAGCACCGCCGCCACCATGAGGAAGAACATCGGCAGCGTCACGCGTGCGATGTAGATCAGGTCGCGCCCGGTCATGCCTTGCAGCACGAACAGGTTGAAGCCCACCGGCGGAGTGATCTGCGCCATCTCCACCACCAGCACGATGAAGATGCCGAACCAGACCGGGTCGATGCCCGCTGCGGTCACGGTCGGCATGATCACGCCCATCGTCAGCACCACCATCGAGATGCCGTCCAGGAAGCAGCCGAGCACGATGTAGAACACCGCCAGCATCAGGATCAGCTGGAACTTCGACAGCCCGAGCGAGCCGATCCACTCGGCCAGGTGCCGCGGCAGTCCGATGTAGCCCATCGCCAGCGTGAGGAACGCGGCGCCCGCGAGGATCAGCGCCATCATGCAATAGAGCCGTGTCGCGCCCAGCAGCGATTCCTTGAAGGTGCCCCAGGTCAGCGAGCGCTGCAGGCCCGAGATGACCAGCGCGCCGACCACGCCCACCGCGGCGGCTTCGGTGGCGGTCGCGATGCCGGCGTAGATCGAGCCGAGCACCGAGAGGATCAGCAACGCGACCGGGATCAGGCTCAGCGAGGCGCGCAGCTTGTCGCCGAAGGGCATCGGCGGATCTGCGGGCGGCACCCGGTCCGGATGAAGCAGTGCCCAGATGGCGATGTAGCCGGAGAACAGCAGGGCCAGCAGAATGCCGGGCACCACGCCGGCGATGAAGAGCCGCGCGATCGAGACGTCGGCGCTGACGCCGTAGACGATCATGATGATCGAAGGCGGAATCAACAGGCCCAGGGTGCCGGCGCCCGCCAGCGTGCCGATCACCATGTCGTCCGGATAGCCGCGCCGCTGGAGCTCGGGCAGCGTCATCTTGCCGATCGTCGCGCAGGTGGCGGCGCTCGATCCCGACACCGCGGCGAACACGGCGCAGCCCGCGACGTTGGTGTGCAGCAGGCGCCCGGGCAGGCTCTGCATCCAGGGTGCGAGACCCTTGAACATGTCCTGCGAGAGCCGGGTGCGGAACAGGATCTCGCCCATCCAAAGGAACAGCGGCAGCGCGGTCAGCGTCCAGCCCGAGGCCGAGCCCCAGATGGTCACCGCCATCGCGTCACCGGCGGGCCGGGCGGAAAACAGCTGCATGCCGATCCAGGCGACGCCCGAGAGCGTCAGGCCGATCCAGACGCCGCTGCCGAGGATCAGGAACAAGGTGAGGATCAGCAGGCCTGCGGTGGCGATGTCACTCATGGCGCAGCGCCTCGGCGTTGGCTTGCAGCGGGCGCCCGTTCCACTCGACGAAGAACTCGTCGACCGCGGCGATCGCGAACACCACGGCACCGACGGCCATGCCCAGCTGCGGCAGCCACAGCGGCGTGGCGTCGTTGCCGGTGGAGATGTCGTTGTAGCCGTGCGATTGCCAGGCCAGGCGCACGCTGTAGAAGGCGAACAGCGCCGCCAGCAGCGCCCCGACGCCGCAGGCCCAGCGTTCCAGCCAGCGGCGCCCGGCCGGCCCCAGCCGCGAGACGATCAGCGTGACGCGGATATGCTCGCCGCGCTTCAGCGTGTGGGCCAGCGCCAGGAAGCCCGTGCCCGCCATCAGGTAGCCGGCATAGGCGTCGATGCCCGGAATGTTGAAGTACAGCTGCCGTCCGATGATCGACAGCAGCACCATGGCCAGCAGTCCGACCATGAAAAGCGCCGCCAGGGCGGCGGCGCTGTCATAGAGAAAGTCGAGTGTCTTGCGCATTGGGGGCCAGGCGTTCGCCCTTACATCTTCTTGTAGGCGTCGACCACGCTCTGACCCTCGGGGCCGGCTTTCTCGAGCCATTCCTTGATCATCGTGTCGCCCACTTTCTTCATGTCCGACTTGAGCTGGGCGGAGGGAACGTGAACGGTCATGCCGTTCTTCTTCAGCAGGTCGAGGTACTCGAGGTTCTTCTTCTTCGACAGTTCCCAGCCGCGCTTCTCCGCCTCGGCGCCGGCCTTCAGCAAGGCCTCCTGCGATGGCTTGTCCAGCGCGTCGAAGGCCTTCTTGTTGACCAGCACCGCGTTCTTCGGCAGCCAGGCCTGCGTGTCGTAGAAGTTCTTGATGTATTCGTAGGTCTTGGTGTCGTAGCCGGTCGATCCGGAAGACATGTAGGACTCGATCACGCCGGTGGCCATGGCCTGCGACAGCTCGGCCTGCTGCACCGTGACGGGCTGGGCGCCGACCAGTTCGCCGATGCGTGCGGTCGCGGGGCTGTAGGCGCGCCACTTGACGCCCTTCAGGTCGGCGGCCGAGGCGATCTCCTTCTTGACGAAGATGCCCTGCGGCGGCCATGCGACCGCGTACAGCAGCATGATGCCCTGCTCGGCCAGCTTCTTCTCGAGCACCGGCTTCTGGGCCTGATAGAGCTTCCAGGCCGCGTCGTAGCTGTCGGCCAGGAACGGGATGCCGTCGGCACCGAACATCTGCCATTCGTTCTGGTAGTTGACCAGCAGGATCTCGCCCATCTGCGCCTGGCCGCCCTGCACCGCGCGCTTGATCTCCGGTGCCTTGAACAAGGCCGCATTCGAATGCACCGTGATCTTGAGCTTGCCGGCGCTCGCCTTGTCCACGTCGCTCGCGAACTGCGTGATGTTCTCCGTGTGGAAGTTGGTTGCGGGGTAGGCCGTGGGCAGGTCCCACTTGGTCTGCGCGAAGGCGGCGGCGCCGAGGGTCAGGCCAGCGAGGGCAATGCCGAACTTGTGATGCATGGACTCTCCAGAAGGTGCGGAAGTAGAAAGGCGATCGGCAGCATACGTGCAAATATCGGGCCACTGCT
>Ga0182008_10001114_pt1 | contig 18477 bp, 10 predicted proteins | sample Sormic07211129_1_FD_120482 | JGI IMG/M metagenome (GOLD analysis project Ga0182008, IMG submission 120482) | Rhizosphere microbial communities from Sorghum bicolor, Mead, Nebraska, USA - 072115-129_1 metaG | ecosystem: Host-associated > Plants > Roots > Rhizosphere | place: USA: Nebraska...
AAACAGTTGGCTGCAGTACGTTGAAAAAAATGTCTGTGCAATGGTCGTTGCGTGGTTCGCGAAGGAAGATCTTGAGCACTTCTTCAACCTGTTGAAGGGAGACTCCGAGGTCGATCAATCGCGTCTGCATTATTGGCTGCGATTTGCCAACCAAATGAGCTACACCCGAATTGTTATGGGGGCGGATGCGTGGAATGACCGCGGGCGGGACTTCGTCCATTTCCGTGAGAAGAATAAAGGGCGCTTGAGTAAGTTGGTAGGCGGTCCTGGTCACAACAATGCTGTTGTCATGCAGATTGGGAACTACTTTTTCGTAGAGTTCTCCGGTACAGGCAATGCCTGCTATGTGTACAAAGCAGATGATTCGCCATTCAACCCAGACAAATCCCACCTTGAGCTTACCGCCGAGCTGAAGCAGGCAAATCGTGCGCTGGATCGAATGCGGCATTCACCTGCACCGAGCCGCCCAAACCGTATAGAGGGTTGGCTGAGCAAATTCGATGACTCTCTAGGGAAATTGGGCATTCGCGTGCAGAGTCAGGCCGGCACGCCAGGGGCATCCAAACCCATGGCTTTCGAAGACCAAGTCCGTGACGCTCTAAAGTCGGTCAAGCACAAAGTCTATGACCAACGCGCGCGCGGTGGCGCGTTTCAGGTCCAGCTTGATGACAATGATCAGGTTGCCGTTGCAGCGCTCCAACGCCTGGGCTTCAAGCCCGTCAATCACCAGCCACTCAGGTTTTGGAGACAGTAATGCTCAAGCGTTTGCTGAAAGGCATCGGCCGGCAGCCGAGTTCGGTGGTAGAAAATACTGAGCCTGTTTTTTCCATTGAGGAGCAGGGGATTTGTTATCCCCTGAGCTTGGCGGAGAATGCGCAGTCCTGGCCGCTGGCAAGCTATTTGGATCAGTTGGAAGAGGAGGAGTTCGTCTCTCAGCTCAGCAATCGATGGTTGCTGACGTGGGACGAGCTTTATCGGCTTCTTGATGAGCCAGAGCACTTAACAAGTCTGCCGCTATTGGGGTTGCCGCCACAGACAGCCCTCATCCCTCAATTGAGTAGCCAAGGCAGTCTTGCCTCTGACGACTTCAAGGTCGCTGTCAGTGGATGGCGCGACCCGCAGTCCAATGCAAATGTGCAGGTGCAGCGTACAGGTGCCATCGTCCAGCGCCACGGAATAATGGAAATTCTGCCCGAGTCGTCGTGGAAACTGACCGGTGCGGTACGGCAACTTTATCTGGCTCAGCAAAATGAGCCGGGTGAAGTAACTAACCAGATTGGCTGGGCTAGCATCAGGAAGTTAGCGCGCAAGGCTGGTGCCGGCATGGATGGCTTCTTGGATAAGACCGTCGTTATCAAACCTGAAAGCTTGCGACTCAACCCGCGAAAATCGACAGTAGGCAATATACCGGTTATCGAACTGGAACCCACCTTTGAAGGCCAGCCGGCAAACTGGCTTGAAAGTTTCGACGGCGCTAATCAGGTTCAGGATCGATATCGGGTGACTGGTGATGATGGATCGCTGACACACGTGCTGATTGATCCCGAAGTCAAATCTGTATTGGACTATGTGCGCTCGTTGCCCGGGCGTCGGGTCGCTGGGGACGATGCTCTTTCTTTCGTCCGCAACCCTTACAGCGCACTCGGCGAAAGTGCCGCGCAAGTGTTGGATGCCGAGACATATGAAGACGACCTGGCCGAGGCTGGGATTTTCTTTCATCGCTTTCATCTGGAGCCCAAACTGGATGAAGCGGGACAGCGCATCGAGCAGGTAAATCTGACTCTCGAACCGATCTCGCCAACGCCGCAAGCGCCCATCGAAGTTGAATTCAAAGCAGCCTATGAGCTCGCGCCGTTCGTGCATGAATTGCAACTGAAGTTAGCCGCTGGAATGCCAGCTGGTTTCTGGCAGGGCTATGAGCTGGAACTCAGCGATTTTGATTTGCGCCAGTTGGCAGGCATCAGCGATCTGCTTAAGCGTTGGCAAAACGAAGCGGCCGGTATTGAGTTCGACTCAGTCCTGGACCTGTCTCTTTACGGCGACCGTGTGACTGGCATCGGGGAAGCGGAAAGAATTACTTCGCCTTTCCTCGTCAAGGAGGCGACCGAGAACTGGTTGCCGAAGGATGTGGCGGCGCTGGGCATTGACGCAGAAATTCTTGGGCGTTGGGATCCATCCGACCGTGCTCAATTTGAAGCGTTTGAGCAGCGGCTGGACGAAGCTCGCGCTGCCGGTGATGAAACGGTCTGTTTGCCAGAGTCCGAAACACCGCTCTCGATTGCCGCCGCCGAGCAATTGTTTGCTGTCTGGTCCAAGAAGATCTCCCCTGTCGAGACCAGCCTTGTCCAGCCACAGGAAAAGGTTGGCCGCGCCGTACTGCAAATCGGCCACAACATCGACGAACCCACCTACGTCCAGATTCGTCAGGCCGCATTACGCGGCGCTTTGGACGCAACGCCAGAGTTGCCCAGCTTGCTCAAGCCTGAAGTCGTCTTGCGTGAGCACCAACTTCAAGGCGTCGCGTGGTTGCAGCACTTGTACCGCTTGTCCCCTTCAGACGTGTCAGGTTGTTTGCTCGCGGATGACATGGGGCTTGGGAAAACGATCCAGTTGCTCACCTTCCTTGTCTGGTACCTGGAAAAGTATCCACAAGACAAACCGACACTGATCGTCGCCCCAGTTTCATTGCTTGATAACTGGGAGCGAGAGCTTCATCGGTTCTTCTTCGCTGATGCGCTGCCAGTGCTGAAGTTGTATGGCTCAGCCTTGAGCGCAGTTAAGTTCAAGAAGGAAGAAATTCCTGCCGACTTGAAAGCAAAAGGCATCAAGAATCTTCTGCGCCCGGGTTGGATGGGCGGCGCCCGAATCGTCCTGACGACTTACGAGACACTTCGCGATCAGGAGTTTTCCCTGGCGCGCCAGCAGTGGTCGATCGTCGTGTGCGATGAAGCGCAGAAGCTGAAGAACCCCGCGGCACTGGTGACTCAAGCGATCAAAGCCATTCCTGCGAGATTTCGAGTGGCGTGTACCGGTACGCCTGTCGAGAACACCCTGATCGATCTCTGGTGTCTGTTCGACTTCATTCAACCAGGTTTTCTAGGTGGTTTGAACCAGTTCGGTCGCGAGTATCAGCGCCCAATCGAAGCCGCGTTGGAGCGTGACACGGTTGCCCTGGAGCGCCTTCGAGGGCTTATCGATCCGCAGACTTTGCGCCGAACCAAGCAGGACATTGCCAAAGACCTGCCCGCCAAAATCGAAGACACAGCATGCCGTTCACTTAGCATGCATGCCTTGCAACGCAATCTGTACCTGTCCGAAATATCCGCGTACAGCCAGAAGCAGCAGATTGAAGAACAGCTCGATCAAAAGACCTCCGGCATGCTCGGGTTGCTGCACAAGCTCAAGCTCATTTGTGCTCATCCTTACAGCGTTCAGCCAGACAAGCGATTGCGCGACAACTCGCCGAAGCTGCAATGGTTGATGCAGACCCTTGAATCGATCAAAAGAGCTGGAAATGGCGACAAGGTCATTGTCTTTACCGAGTTGCGTGATATTCAGCGGGAGTTGCAGCACTCGATCCAGGAGCATTTCGGGTTTCGGGCAACCGTCATCAACGGCGATACCAGTACCTGCAGCCAGAGTGCGAATAGCCGGCAGCGGCTGATCGACCAATTTCAGGAGCAGCCCGGTTTTGCAGTAATTATTCTGTCGACGATCGCAGTCGGGTTTGGGGTGAATGTGCAGGCGGCCAACCACGTCATCCACTTCACTCGTTGCTGGAACCCGGCCAAGGAAGATCAAGCTACGGATCGGGCTTATCGGATTGGGCAGGAAAAGGATGTGTATGTGTACTACCCAACGGTTCGGGACACCGGGATGCCGACGTTTGAGGCGACATTGGATGAGTTGCTAAGTAAGCGACGGGCGTTGGCGCGGGATATGTTGAGTGGGGCGTCGGAAATTCAGGCTTCGGATTTTGAAGGCTTACTGGGCGCGCGTTGAAAGCCGAATCAGTCGATTTAAGGTCCTGATGGTTAAGGAGAATACAGCAGCGGCCAGCTTTCTGGCTAGCAGGTTAGTGCTCGACGATGTGTCAATTATGGGGGCAGTTGGTGCACTCGAATTTGCTAAGAAAGCGGTCGTTTCAGCCAGCTGTCAATGGCTTAACTCAGTAGCGCCAGCAAGATCTGAGTGGATTATTTACCTGTGCGTCCGTCCAGTATTGGCGCTGGCAGCTCAACGGCTTACTGTGCGTGGAAATCGCCTTCGTAAGTTGTTTTAGTCGAAGCCGTCTTTGGGTCGATGAGTACCGCGTTAGTCAGACGAAAGACTTTCCACCAGTTATTATGCTGCCCATTTTCACCCAGACCACTGTGGTCTGGTTTTCATTTTTACTGCGCAATTTATCTGCGCCGAATGTAGGGAATAAACCATGACTGATCAAAAGGGTGCCGAACAGGTCGCCATGAGTCTTGCCGAACAAGCGCTTAACGAGGCACGAGCCCGTTATGCACCGAGCGAAGCCCCGCTCAGCGTAGGAGCTGAGCGGGTGAAGAAACAACGGGTAAGAAAAGCCATCACTAACACAACCAGCGATACGTTGCAGGATATGCAGAAAACTCTGTGGGCCACCGCTGACAAGATGCGCGCCAATATGGACGCCGCCGAATACAAGCACATTGTGCTAGGTCTGATTTTTCTCAAGTACATCTCCGACAGTTTCGCTGGTCGCCGTGCCGAGCTGGCGTTGAAGTTTGCTGACGCAAGCAACGATTACTACCTGGGTAGCGAGGACCCCGAGCTATTGGCTAACGAGCTAGAGGAGCGCGACTACTACAAAGAAGTTAATGTGTTCTGGGTGCCGGAAGTGGCCCGCTGGGAGTCGTTACGTGCTGCCGCCAAACAGGTGGATATCGGCAAGCGTATTGACGAGGCTCTGGCCGCAATCGAAGCAGAAAACCCACCACTGAAAAACATCCTTGACAAGCGCTATGCTCGTGCCCAGCTGCCTGATGGCAAGCTTGGTGAGTTGGTCGACTTGATCTCGACCATCGGTTTCGGTGGCGACGCCAATCAAGCTCGTGATCTGCTGGGACAGGTTTATGAATACTTCCTCGGCCAATTCGCCAGCGCTGAAGGTAAGAAGGGCGGGCAGTTCTATACACCGGCCAGTATTGTCAAAACACTTGTCGCGGTGCTTAACCCACACCATGGCAAAGTCTATGATCCCTGCTGCGGTTCTGGCGGCATGTTTGTGCAGTCGGAAAAGTTCATCGAGGCCCACGGTGGCAAACTCGGTGATGTTTCCATCTATGGGCAGGAATCCAATCCGACCACTTGGCGCCTAGCGGCGATGAATTTGGCAATTCGAGGCATCGACTTCAATCTCGGTAAAGAGCCTGGTGACACTTTTTTGCGTAACCAACACCGTGATTTGCGTGCCGATTTCGTCCTGGCTAACCCGCCGTTCAACGTCAGCGACTGGTGGCACGGAAGCCTCGAAGGAGACCCACGCTGGGCCTACGGCACACCGCCGCAAGGCAATGCCAACTACGCTTGGCTGCAGCATATGTTGTTTCACCTTAAATCCAGCGGACGGGCCGGTATCGTTCTTGCCAACGGCTCGATGAGCTCCAGCCAGAACACTGAAGGCGATATTCGTCGCGCCATGGTCGAAGCCGACGTAGTCGAAGTAATGGTCGCGCTCCCCGGCCAGTTGTTCTTCAATACCCAAATCCCCGCCTGCCTGTGGTTTTTGACTAAACAGAAAATCGTCCGCCCCGGCGAGGTGTTGTTTATTGATGCACGCAAGCTAGGCAGCAACGTTAGTCGGGTCCAAATAGAACTGCTTGATAGCGACATCGAACGCATCGCACAGACTGTGGCCAACTGGCGTGGCGAGCCGTTGGACGTGGGGGGAGAAATTGCCGAATATAACGACATTTCTGGCTTCTGCCGCAGCGTTAAGCTAGCCGAAATCGCTGAGCACGGCTATGTGTTGACTCCAGGTCGCTATGTAGGTGCTGAGGCCGTGGAAGACGACTACGAAGCATTCGCTGACAAGATGCAGAACCTCACCGCTCTCTTAGGTGAGCAGTTGGCCAAGGGTGTGGTGCTTGATCAGTTGATCCGGCAGAAGCTGGGAGGGCTGGGTTATGAGTTTTGAGTGGCCGGTTTTAACCTTTGATCAGTTAACCATTAACTACGATAAAAAACGAAAACCGGTCAGAGGGCCTGATCGCAAGTCTGGCCCATATCCGTACTATGGCGCATCAGGCATCGTCGATTACGTTGATGGGTATATTTTTGACGGTGACTACCTGTTGATTGCCGAGGATGGAGAGAACTTACGTACTCGCCAAACACCAATTGCGTTCATGGCATCTGGAAAATTTTGGGTGAACAACCATGCGCACATTGTGACCGGCAACGAGAGGGCAAATACTCGATACTTGCAATACTCTTTGTTGGCCGCCGACATCAGCGGCTATCTGACGGGTGCTGTGATGCCAAAACTCACCCAAGGAAATTTGAACAAAATTGAACTGTCATGTCCTCCGCGACATGTTCAGGATGAGATTGTTCGTGTTTTAGGGGCCCTCGACGCCCGTATTAGCCTACTTCGCGAAACCAATGTCACCCTGGAGGCCATTGCTCAAGCAATGTTCAAATCCTGGTTCGTTGATTTTGAACCCGTGCGCGCCAAGGCTGAGGGACTTGAACCGGAAAGCATGGATGCCGCTACTGCCGCGCTATTCCCCAACAGCTTTGAAGAGTCCGATCTAGGGCCCATGCCGAGTGGTTGGAGTACTTGCCGAATTGCTGACGTCGCGGAAATAGTTAAGGGGAAGTCGTACTCAAGCAAAGATCTTACGGATCTGCACCATACGGCATTGGTTACACTTAAATCCTTCGAGCGCGGCGGTGGATTCCGACTTGATGGATTTAAGCCGTACACAGGGAACTACAAATCGAGCCAAGTTGTTTCATCAGGTGATCTTATAGTTGCTTACACTGATGTGACACAGGCTGCGGAATTGATTGGTAAGCCAGCAATTGTTGTCGGGGTGGAAGAATACCAGACACTTGTCGCTTCGCTTGATGTGGGAATTGTTCGACCAGATGTGACGAAGGTAAGTCGTCAGTATCTATATGGGTTGTTCAAAACGGAGACGTTTCAGAGTCATACATTTGCGCATACTTCAGGTACAACGGTCTTACATTTGGCAAAGGATGGAGTGGGGGTCTATCAATTTGTGTGTCCACCGAGCGAGGTGATGAAGGCGTTTTCTTCTTTAGCAGAAACTCTAAGCGAGCGCCGCCAGAACAACATTGACCAAATGCGAACTCTTACCCATCTGCGCGATACCCTGCTGCCGCGTCTGATTTCCGGGCAACTACACCTTTCGGAAGTAGAAAATTCGGGCATGTTGTCGGAGGCGAGCTGACATGGCTTTGAACCTTCGTCAACGTGTAATCGAGCGTCTGCGGAGCCTACCAGATAGCCAGCAGACGGCCCGCGAGCTAGCGCAATGGATATTCGAGCAGTTTCCTGCAGAATGCGCGGTCAAGAAAGCGGGCAGTGCCAGCTATATCCAAACCGACAATGATCTGGTGCGCCAACTAATGGCCGAAATTTCTGGTTCACGGCCGCGCTGGCAGCAGATGCATCCTCAACTGCAAACAACCGAAGGACGGCCACGTCACTATTACTGGTCGGACAGGGATGCCAACGCTGAGGTGATGGCGGCTGAAAGGTTAACGCTGGTGCTGTCAAAACTGCCTCAGCCCCTGCCATTGCGTGATCATGCGCGCTATCCGTTTTTGGCGGAATACCTTACCTCTGACGAACAGCGTGTTTACACGATACGGATCAACGAAAAACGTTCACCCACACGTGCGGGCAGCGGCGATAATCAATGGTTGTATCCGGATTTGGTAGGCCTAGAAAACTTAACGGCAGACTGGGCGCAGGATTTGCGTGACTGCGTGCGCGTGTTGGGCGAGCGTCGTTCTCGATTGTGGTCGTTCGAGGTCAAGCTGCTGCTCAATCGTTCCAATGCGCGCAGGAGTTTCTTCCAGGCAGTGTCTAGCTCATCCTGGGCGCATTTCGGCTACCTGGTAGCTGCCACGGTGGAGGACGACGGTACGCTCAAAGAGTTGCGCATGCTCTCCGTAGCTCATGGCATTGGTGTGATTCGGCTCAACGTATTGAGTCCTTCGGAAAGCCAGATTCTAATCCCGGCTCGCGAACGCATTGAAATCGACTCGGATATGTGTAACCGACTGACTAAAGAAAATGGCGATTTCGCCGAGTTCATTGGCCGCGTAAATCGTTTCCACCAGACCGGTGAGCTTTCGGCCAAGGAGTGGGAGGGAGGCCAGTGATGACATTAGCGATATTGCGCGATGGGTTGGCTGGCTGCTGATCAATCAGGTGACTGACTGGGCGTTTTAAATATCAAGAGAACTTCGGGTGTCGCCGGATTTTAGTGACCGCGCGACTTGCCCAAAACATTGGACCGAATTTCTGCCGAACATAGCTTTAACCGAGGTGGAACTAGTAGGCAAACTGAACAGGAAGTGAAGTGGGATGACTGAAGACCAACTGGAACAAGAAGCCCTCGGCTGGCTAACTGAAGTGGGCTACACGCGCCTCTACGGACCGGATATTGCACATGACGGCGCTAGCCCGGAGCGGCCTCACTATCGTCAGGTGGTCCTAACCGAGCGCCTGCGTGGTGCCATGGCCAATCTCAATCCCAAGGTGCCGCCGGCCGCACGCGAAGATGCCCTCAAGCAGGTGCTCGAATTGGGCCTACCAGTACAACTGTCGGCCAACCGTTTGTTCCATCGTTTGTTGGTCAGTGGCGTACCGGTGCAGTACCAGAAAGACGGTGAAACTCGTGGCGATTTTGTTCGCCTAATCGACTGGGCCGACGTTAAGGCTAACGACTGGCTGGCCATCAATCAGTTCAGCATCCAAGGGCCGAAACACACCCGGCGTCCGGACATCATCCTGTTCGTCAACGGCCTTCCGTTGGTGTTGCTGGAGTTAAAAAACCCGGCGGATGTAAAGGCTGACTTGGGCAAAGCCTTTGATCAGATTCAGACCTACAAGGAACAGATCCCGGATCTGTTTCAGTACAACGAAGTTCTGGTGATTACTGACGGTAGTGAAGCCCGTATGGGCTCGTTGTCTGCAGATGCTGAGCGCTTCATGAACTGGCGAACCATCGACGGCGAGACTCTCGATCCGTTGGGGCAGTTCAACGAGCTTGAAACTTTGGTGCGCGGTGCATTAGCGCCCGAGATGTTGCTCGACTACCTGCGCTACTTCGTGTTGTTCGAAGATGACGGCCGTCTGGTGAAGAAGATTGCCGGCTATCACCAATTCCACGCCGTGCGCGCCGCCATTCAGCAGGTGGTCACCGCCTCGCGTCCCGGCGGCAGCCATAAGGGCGGGGTGGTCTGGCACACCCAGGGCTCGGGCAAGAGCATTACAATGACGTGCTTTGCGGCCAGAGTGATGCAGGAAGCGGCGATGGAGAACCCAACCATTGTGGTGATCACCGATCGGAACGATCTAGATGGCCAGTTGTTCGGGGTGTTTTCGCTGTCCCAGGATCTACTGCGCGAGCAACCCGTTCAAGTAGAGTCACGAGGTGACTTGCGCACCAAGCTGGCCAACCGACCTAGTGGCGGTATTGTATTTGCCACTATCCAGAAGTTCATGCCTGGGGTTGATGAAGACAGCTTCCCGGTACTGTCCCTGCGCCCAAACATCGTAGTAATCGCCGATGAAGCCCATCGCACTCAATATGGATTCAATGCTGAACTGAAAGCGCCAACTGGGCTTCAGGCAGCAGAAAGCCAAGCTCGTTATCAGGTTGGCTACGCCCAGCATCTACGTGATGCGCTACCCAATGCCACCTTCGTGGCGTTTACCGGCACACCGGTGTCCAGCGAAGACCGTGACACACGCTCGGTGTTCGGGGAATACATTCATGTCTACGACATGCAGCAGGCCACTGAAGACGGTGCAACTGTTGCCATCTACTACGAGTCGCGTCTGGCCAAATTATCTTTGAAAGACAGTGAGTTGCCGGCCATCGACGATCAGGTCGATGAACTGGCTGAAGATGAAGAGGATGACCAGCAGTCGCGCCTGAAAAGCCGTTGGGCCGCACTGGAAAAGGTGGTCGGGGCCGAACCTCGGATCCACAGTGTGGCGGCGGATCTTGTTGCGCATTTTGAGGAGCGTAACCAGGGTCTGGTAAGCATGGGGCAAATGCCCGGTAAAGCCATGGTGGTAGCCATGAGCCGCGAGATCTGCGTGCACCTGTACAACGAGATTGTCGCCTTGCGTCCGGAGTGGCACGACGAAGATCCGGAGAAAGGCGCGATCAAGATAGTCATGACCGGTAGCGCCTCGGACAAAGCCTTGTTGCGGCCGCATATCTATTCTGGACAACAAAAAAAACGTCTGGAAAAACGCTTTAAGGATCCGCTCGATCCGCTCAAGTTGGTCATCGTCCGTGATATGTGGCTGACTGGCTTTGATGCGCCCTGCGTCCACACTCTGTACGTGGATAAGCCAATGAAGGGCCATAACCTGATGCAGGCCATTGCGCGGGTTAACCGTGTCTTCAAGGACAAGCAAGGCGGTCTGGTGGTGGACTACATCGGTATCGCCAATGAGCTGAAAGCAGCGCTCAAGGAGTACACCGGAAGCAAGGGCAAAGGGCGGCCGACAGTGGATGCTCATGAAGCCTATTCAGTGTTGGAGGAGAAACTAGATGTCCTGCGCAGCCTGCTGCATGGCTTCGATTACAGCGACTTCTTAATCGGCGGCCATAAGCTGCTCGCCGGGGCAGCCAACCATGTGCTGGGTCTGGAAGACGGTAAGAAGCGTTTTGCTGACAGCGCGCTGGCCATGAGCAAGGCCTTTACCCTGTGTTGCACCTTGGATGAAGCCAAGGCAGTGCGCGAGGAGGTGGCGTTCTTCCAGGCGATCAAGGTGATTTTGATCAAGCGTGAAGTCAGTCAGCAGAAAAAGACTGACGAAGAGCGAGAATTGGCCATTCGCCAGATCATAGGCAATGCCGTGGTCTCTGGCGACGTGGTGGACATCTTCGAGGCGGTGGGTCTGGACAAGCCCAATATCGGCCTGCTCGACGACGCGTTTCTCGCCGAGGTGCGCAATCTTCCAGAGAAGAACCTGGCGGTAGAACTGTTGGAGCGTTTGCTCGAAGGCGAAATCAAGAGCCGTTACAGCACTAACCTCGCCCAGGAGAAGAAGTTTTCCGAGCTACTGGCCAATGTGATCAAGCGCTATCAAAACCGCTCTATCGAAACCGCTCAGGTCATCGAAGAGCTGATCGAAATGGCCAAAAAATTCTCCGCGGCTAGCAAGCGCGGTGATGAACTGGGGCTCAACGATGACGAGCTGGCGTTTTACGATGCCTTGGCCAATAACGAGTCCTCGGTGCGCGAGCTGGGCGACGAGATCCTGGCCAAAATTGCCCACGAGTTAACCGCCAGTTTGCGGGCTAACGTCAGTGTTGATTGGAACAGCCGTGAAAGCGTGAAGGCCAAATTGCGTATCCTGGTACGGCGGATTCTGCGCAAGTACAAGTATCCGCCGGATCAAGAGGAGGAAGCGGCGCAGTTGGTGCTCCGTCAGGCGGAAACACTCTGCGAGGCATGGCTGTAAAATTGATTTCGGCAAGCCTGCCATTGGGGGAGGATTCTTGTCGCATATCCTGCCGTAGCTTCAAGTTGCTGCAGAGATGTTCGAACTGCGCCAGAAAGTTTCTATTGATTGAGGGGGGTAGGGCTCGATTTAATCGAGCGCTACCTTGCACCGTCTTATTTGAAAGTCATTGTCGCAAAGGATCCACTACCGGTTAGCCACTTACCCCAAGGACTATGGTCCGTGCAATGGGTTGAGCTCTTGCGAACTGATTGGAAACATTGAGTGCAGTATGGCGTAAAGCATTCGTCACACATTTTCCAATTGTTCGCACCTTGCTTTTCGGCCCCAGTTTTACCGCAGCCTGCACACCGAAGCGCCTTACCTGGTCTCGTTACAGACATGGGTTTTCCTTTTCCAAAAAATTGAGGTTTGAAGTGAGATTGATATCAATGCGCTACTTTTTCGCACAGGCCTATTCAACTAGTAGTTAGACTTGTTAGGTCATCGTCTTTATGTTGAACATCCTTTTGGAACTCTAAAATATTGGTTGGGAGCCACCCACGCCCTGACCAAAACCCTGCCGAGGGTAACCAAGATGAGCCTTAGTATGCTTACCATACAACCTCAAGCGAATGATGAGCATCTCCGGCTTCCAGGATTGCTTGGAGCCATCAGGGCGTGAATCAAGCTGCTTGGTTGTCAGCAAAGGGTTGTCTGGGCCTATGTTGCTACCTCGAGCAATTTACGCTTCCGTCTGATGGTTTCCGCGGGCAATTCAAGTAAATCCCGGTTCTCAATGAGTCCAGCGTGTTTTCACACAGCTTGGGCCCAAAGCACTGGGATGGACTACTCCTCACCTCGGCACCTTGAGTGTAACCATCGTGTGCAACCGGCGGTTATGCAAGCCTATCTCAGAAGTCGGATCTTGTTCGATGCACAGTCGTCGATTAGCTTTGCTCAAGAAGCTGGGCATTCAGAAAGTAGAGTACGCGACCGTCTTCCGCTTCGACCCGATCGCCGAAAGAGGTGCCAAGCAGCGCAATCCTGCGATCACGCACCAAGATACCTTCCTGTACCAGATAGTGGCCGTATGCGTCGTGATAGCGGAGGTCTTTGCGGAAACGGTAAGGATCGCTCTCGGTTCCAGCCCCAAAGATATCTCGGCCCGGCTTCAGCTTTTGCCCTTCCAGAATCCGCATTGCCTTGATAATCCCACCGAGCTGGCTCGGTTTGGATCGCAGTGTATCGAGCAGAGATCCAATGACCACCGATGATGCTTGACGCTCCATCAACGCGTTAAAACTGCAGAGGTTAGAGAGGATGAGCGTCAACTGCGCATTAAGCTTGTTGTGACCCGCTTTCCACTCGCCCCCCCCGACACCAAGAAGGTCACCTCCCGTACCCACCGTTCCATGCATAATGTGAGATAGGAGGCCATAAAGACTCAGTACCCCGGCTTGCTTAGTATTCAGCGCTTCGACAGGCTCGAGGATATGGTAGGGTTTGCTAACGGTTTCCTGCCATATGTAGCGCCATTCTGACGATATCCCGGAAGGTTCTGAGCTGCCCGCGAGCACACGAGCCAATTGCTTCTCCGCGCTCGCGAGTGCTTGTGCGACTTTCGATGCGTCGGGAGCATGCTTCTGCGCTTGCGCCCACATTGTCTGTAACTTTTCACCGGTCTCAATAGCTACGGCATGATGCTCAATCATCGATCGCACGATCAATGCCGCCCCGAGGACATTCGCTGCATTGATCAGTAGCGCTGCCTGACGAGCCATCGAACTCAGTTTGTATTCGATCACGTTGATGGCAAAGTTTAAGCTGGAAACCAACACAGAGAGCCGCGCTTTTTCATCGCAAGAGTCAGTTGTAACAGGCAGAGACTTAGCCTCCTGCGCAAGTCGCTGTTCTTGCGCGACGAGGTATGCATACCTTTTTTGTCCTGCAGCTGTCCTGAGAGCATCCGGCCAACGCTCCGGAGCAACTGCACTCGCAGTCAGAGCTTGGATTGCTTCTATGTCAGTCGGCCAGGCCGCAAGAGCATGCTCAGTCTGCAAGGCCGTAAGAGCATCCCAGTTGCCCTCGATGTCCGCACAGTGACGGAAACACTCGACAGCATCCTTCCAAGCCTCTTCCCAATCATCCTTCCAGGCATCCTCTGGGGGGAGCGTCAACTTTAGAGCGGGGATGGTATCGTCCGCCAAGACACAGAACGGGTCTCGTAACGGAATCTGGTTTCGCGTTGCAGGTTCTTCGCAACTATCATCGCCATCTTCCGCCCAGGGCAGTGATAGGAAAGCCTCATAGATCGTTACAAAGGCCTCAACGAAAACCTTGGCGGCTTCGATGCTATGGGGGCGAACCGAAAGAACGTGGCTACCATAGTTCGGATGAACATATTCACTGAGTTGGTCGAAGACCCGCTGGAGAGACTCAGGACGCTTGCCAGCCTTTGTCTTATCAGAGGACTGCTGAATCAGTTGTTCCTCTTGTTTGACTTGGAGCCTAGGTAAGACACGGTGCTGTAGCGTGCGAATCGCATCGACTATAGCTTTATCATCCCAAGAACAACTCTCTCGATATGCCAGGACAGTTGCGACTGTTCTCAACGCATCGAGTTCCTCTATCTGACTTCGAAGAACGAGTGCGCTCAGGTGAAGGTCTCCCGAATTGGCGGCGTGATCGAGCGCTTCTTCAAGAAGAAGCCAGCGGGGCCACACGCACGCTTTTAGCAGTGGTTTGATCTTCTGCTCAAAGAACTTGGAGGAGGTTACACGTCCTTCAGCGTGATGGAGTGCGAGAAGGATCAGCTTCACGTCAAACGGGTCGTGTACCAGCGGCGGTACTTGGCGTCCTTTCTGTCGCCGATTTGCGAGCTGATCGAGTCTCGGCGTTATGCCCGAAAGTTGGACGTCCCAGAGGGGGCGCCACGGTCGAAACATCGGTGTGGTCAGCATGACTGTCTCTCAGCTCGCACGGTATTTCTCGCGCGTCAATTATTGGTAGGCACGATTTAGTGCGTTTAGACGACAAATGGTAGTAGTTATCGCTGTTCAGTTACACGTGCGAAAGTCCACTCGTAGGTCGTAGTTCAATATCGGGGCACTCCGGGTCAGATGCGATGCAAACGATTGTACAAGTCGAATGCAAACGGGAAGTCAAGTGGAGTGCAATCTCGCAGCAGCCGTCGAAGCTGAGTGCAAGCGCTCAATGCAAACAAAAAAGAATCGGTTAGGAGGGGTTGCCGATGACCGCCCTAGCATCAGCGAAGGGCAGTCTATCGGACGGTGTGAGTCTAAGAGTTACAGGTAACCTCGTTCAGCCAACGACACGCAGCCTTCATGACCTACAACCACATGATCCAATATTCGGGTACCAACCAAGTTCAGCGCGTTCTTGAGGGTCGTGGTTAACGTGCGATCGGCTTGGCTGGGTTCTGGGTCACCGGAAGGATGGTTGTGGACCAAAATCACGGCTGCCGCATTGTGCTCTAGGGCTATCTTGACCACTTCCCTTGGATACACGTTGGCACCATCCAGCGTGCCTCGGAACAGCTCCCTGAAGCCAATAACCCGGTGTTTGGTATCGAGCAGCAGTAATGCAAAGATTTCGTGCTCGTGGTACCGCAGCAGTGTTTGCAGGTGGCTGAAGACCTGCTTTGGCTCAGTCAGTGCCCGACCTTTAGCCAAGCGACTCATCGCCAGTTGTTGTGCCATCTGCAGAATGTCAGCTTCGGTGACAGGGGAGTCCATGACATAGGTACCGGTCGTTTCACCGGCTATCAGCTTGTGATATTTCATGCGGATATTCCTGGACGAGTGCGTGAGAACGGAGGGGGATTGAGTAAAGACTTAACGGTTGATGCTGAAGCTGTAACCGCATTCCAGGCACTGATAGTTATCCAGCACCCTGTCATCAATCTGTTCACCCAGCGTGGCCCCAGCGATCCCGCCGGCAGCACCACCAAACAGCCCTCCAAGTATGGCGCCAGCGATACTGCCCACAGCGATCCCAACAGGCCCGCCGACTATGCCGAGTACAGCACCGGCTTCCGCTCCCGACAGGGCCCCAGCGGCCCCACTGACTGCACCGCCTGCAGCACCAATCAAACCACCCGTTTGCTTACCGATATTTTTCGTTACGACACGTCCAGAGTTGCAGCTAGGGCAGATATACATACGTAAATCCTCTCAAGTGATGAGCGTACTGAGCCAAAAAAGCAGGCACGCCAAAATCCCTGCCGCAGTTGATGCGGTGGGCGTTCACAGAGGTGATATAGGTTTGAATTTTTTTTGAATGAGATTAGGACCAATTCGGATGTTATTTGCCCCGAAAAAGTCACCTAGGAGCTAATGATCTGCGAGAGACTTTGGATATTTTGGCCGTTTCATTTGGTGAGTATCACTTGCCGTTGGTGGGATTGGGTATCCGGCCGTTGACTGTCAACAAACAGCACAGATTTTTACGCCTTTTAATTTTTTCTAACTGTCGTCTCAGTAGAAACGGTTGGGTATGTGCGTGAGAAGTTGACCTGTGCAAACCCCCAGCATTTGCTCTCTTCCTTGGGCAACCTATGCTCGGCTCCTGTGGAAGGTTGTGCTGACCTTCTTCGGGCTAGTGGCGTGTAGCCATATCGTTTTAAAGTGATGGCCTTTTGCAGCTCTGTACCACAGAGCTGCGTTTTCAGATCTGAGGGTGGCGTATGCAGGATGCGGATTCGTTGAAGCCCGGCTTCATGATTATTCACGGCAATCGCTTGGACGATTTGCGTGAGCTAGCGGTAAGCTGGATGCAGCGCTATCCGTTGGCTCCGCTGGAAAACGAGGTCGTGCTGGTGCACAGCAACGGCATTGCTCAATGGTTGAAGCTGGCGCTGGCTGAAGATCCTGATAACGGTGGCTGCGGTATCGCAGCAGCGTTGGATGTGCAACTTCCTGCGCGTTTCCTTTGGCAGGCTTACAGGTCTGTATTGGGGGCCGAGACGACACCAGAGACCTCCCCGCTGGACAAGGCGGCACTGAGCTGGCGACTCATGCGCTTGCTGCCTCAATTACTAAGTAAAACCAATTTCAGCAGTTTGCGGCGATTCCTTCAGGAGGATGACGATCAGCGCAAACGCTACCAACTCTCCGAGCGGCTGGCGGACCTGTTTGATCAGTATCAGGTCTATCGTGCCGATTGGCTGGAGGATTGGGCGGCCGGGCGTGATCAGCTAAAGCACATCAAAGGCGGTGTGAAACCGCTGGATCCCGATAACCTGTGGCAAGCGGAGCTGTGGCGGGAAGTATTGGCGGATGTTGGCGAGGGCGCTCTTGAGCAGAGCCGCGCCGGTGTTCACAAGCGCTTTATCGCTCACCTGCGCGAAGCCGGCCAGGCTCCAAAAGGGCTGCCTCGGCGAGTGGTGGTGTTTGGTATTTCATCGATGCCGGCACAGGTGCTCGAAGCCCTGGCCATGCTCTCGAGCTACAGCCAGGTGTTGCTGTTTGTGCACAACCCTTGTCGCCATCATTGGGGCGATATCGTCGCCGACAAGGAGTTGCTGGGTCATACATATCGCCGTCAGCCGAACAGGAGTGTTCCCACGGCAGCGAATCAACATGGCCAGCCATTGCTTGCTGCGTGGGGCAAACAAGGTCGCGACTACATCAACCTACTCGACCACTATGACGAGCCCGCCAGTTACCGGCACTTGTTCGACGGCCTCAATGGCGGACGTATCGACCTGTTCAATGACGAGCCACCTTCAAGCCTCCTAGGTCAATTGCAAAGCGACATTCTTGAATTGCGTCCTTTGGCTGAAACCCGCGAAGTATGGGGCCCTGTCGATGTTGCACAGGATCGTTCGGTACGCTTTCACGTGGTCCACAGTGCGCAACGTGAAGTGGAAGTGCTGCACGATCAGTTGCTTGCTCGCTTCAGTGCCAATCCTGAGCTAAGCCCGCGTGATGTGATTGTGATGGTGCCGGACATCAATGCGTATGCACCGCATATCGAGGCCGTGTTCGGTCAGGTGCCGCGTTATGACCCTCGTTATCTGCCCTTTACCCTGGCCGACCAGGGGCAGCGTGGCCGCCAGCCATTGCTGATCGCCCTCGAACACTTGCTCAAACTGCCCCATAGCCGCTTCGCCGTCAGCGATATTCTCGACCTGCTGGATGTGCCGGCGCTGCGGGCGCGCTTCGGCATCAAGGAAGCGGATGTGCCGATCCTGCAGCGCTGGATCGATGGTGCCGGTGTGCGCTGGGGACTCAATGCGCAACAGCGCGAGAGCCTGGACATGCCCGCAGGCCTTGAGCAAAACACCTGGCGTTTCGGGATGCGCCGCATGCTGCTGGGCTACGCAGCCGGCCAAGGGCCCGAGCTGAATGGCATCGAGCCTTACGATGAAGTGTCCGGGCTGGAGGCGGCATTGGCAGGGCCTTTGTTGACCCTGCTCGATCACCTGGAAGTCGCCCGCGAAGACCTGCAGCAGCCAGCGACACCGGTGCTCTGGGTCGAGCGCCTGCAATCGCTGTTGAAGGTGTTCTTCCGTCCGGTGGGGGATGGCGAAGAATTACTGGTCAACCAGTTGCTCAAACTGCTCGATGACTGGCTGCGCACCTGTGAGTCCGCGCAATTCAACGAGCCTTTGCCGCTGAGCGTGATGCATGAAACCTGGCTATCCGGCATCGAGGATGGCGGCTTGTCGCAACGTTTTCTCGCCGGTGCGGTGAACTTCTGCACGTTGATGCCGATGCGTGCGATCCCTTTCAAAGTGGTGTGCCTGCTGGGCATGA
>Ga0182008_10001116_pt1 | contig 18469 bp, 18 predicted proteins | sample Sormic07211129_1_FD_120482 | JGI IMG/M metagenome (GOLD analysis project Ga0182008, IMG submission 120482) | Rhizosphere microbial communities from Sorghum bicolor, Mead, Nebraska, USA - 072115-129_1 metaG | ecosystem: Host-associated > Plants > Roots > Rhizosphere | place: USA: Nebraska...
CTGCAACAGCCGGATTGAGGTTGACCAGAAAACTGTTCAATAATTCGTTTTCAGGCAAAAAGAGTGATGAAGTAAAAAAAACATTATAATTGTACTGTACAGTGAAAGATTGATGTAAATGTTCCATAATAATTGTAAGCTGTGAGGGTTAAGTAACCGCAAATAATTTAGAGAGCCAGATAGATAATGGCAATAAAGCTGCGATGATAAAAGCCAGTATCAAGGCATCGAAAGTTACGGCCCAGGCGGCATCCATCAAAATAAGAGAAATAACACCTGCTTTAACCGCCCCACCAATATTTTTACCAACAGGTGCTTTTATGGCTTTTAAAAGTGGTCTGAAAATCATAAAGGCAAAAGGTACCAGGAACAGCAATGACGACAGCAGCCTTTCATTTACAAAAGCAAAATAAGCGATAGCCAAGATCACTGTAGCATACAGAAAGGAGGACAGATATAAGTTTTTAACACTGCCTCCGTGAACTTCACCACGGCTGGTCATGGTGATCGAAAAAATATAAATGACCGGAATAATAGCCAGATAATAATGAGTCCATAGCACTTCTGGCACAATACTTAAACCCAGTAACAGATTAAATCCGCGGCACAGGCCCATATTCAACGGTCCGAAAAAAGAATGATGTTTGCCAATTTTATTATAAAGTAAGGCAAAAACAGCTACCAGGAGTGCCAGTAATCCGGAGGTTGAACTATTTAAAGCAGCCAAAGCAATTCCGGCAGAAAGCAATACACCTCCCAATATGGCTGCATGTTGTAAACTGATTATCCCGCTGGGAATAGCCCGTTCCGGACGTTCTATTTTATCCAGATCGGCATCAAAAACATCGTTAAAAACGATACCTCCTCCATATAAACAAGCAGTTGCTGCAGCCAATAACACAATAGATAACCATGGAATGGATTCGCTACTGCTTAAAACCCCTGAAATGGCAATACCCGCCAGAATATCGGCTACCGAAGTAACAATGTTAGCCGGACGCATCAAGCGCAGATAGATTATTGTTTTTTTCAATACTTTAACTAATGATGATAGAAGATTTATCTGTTCTTGGCTGTTGTCCGCCCCGCAAAATGGTATTTCCTTCAAATTTCTCCGTAAGATCTATCCGTGTATTAAAATCAGCTTCATCTAGCTGCCCGCTCTGGGCAAAGGCTGTGATGGCATTGCTATAAGTAACCAACTCAATATCCTGATCGCTTAAACCGCGCATTTTCATCAGCGCAGCGGTTTTTGGTACCGCTAATGGATCGCTAATGCCCCAATCGGCAGCAGAGTTTACCATTATACGCGCCGGGCCATACTGTTTTACAATCTCTACCATACGCTCGTTACCCATCTTGGTAAACGGATAAATGGTGAAAGCGGCCCAAAAGCCTCTGTCCAATACCTCTTTTACCGTTTCCTCATTATTGTGATCAATGATAATGCTATAAGGGTCGAGGCCATGCTCCAAAGCAATATCCATACTGCGCTGGGTACCCTTTTTCTTATCGCGGTGTGGTGTATGCACCTGTACGGGCAAACCTGCTTCCTTAGCCAGTTCCAATTGTAACCGGTAATATTTTTCTTCGGCAGCCGTCTGGTCATCGAAACCGATCTCGCCAACACCAACAACACCTTCTTTATAAATAAACGAGGGTAAGATTTCCATAACCTGTTCGGCCAGACTTTCGTTATTGGCTTCTCTGGAGTTGAGACCTATGGTACAATAGTGTTTAATGCCAAATTGAGATGAACGGAAGCGTTCCCAACCAATTAGGCTACTGTAGTAATCGTTAAAACTATCCAGTCCTGTACGCGGCTGCCCCAGCCAAAATGCCGGTTCAATCAAAGCAACCACACCTGCATCGGCCATGGCCTGATAATCGTCAGTTGTTCTTGACGTCATGTGCACATGTGGGTCAAAGAACTTCATTCCCTTTACCGTACTAATGTCGAAAGCTTCAGGCGCTCCCATCGTTGCTTTATCTCTTGCTATTGAACTGCTACAACACATATTATGATCTTAGATTTTTTATAAGTTAAAATGAATTCCAGTTCAAGCTGCCATCGGCCAGGGCCAATTTCAGTTCCGGAAAAGTATTGATATAATCTTTTGCCGGCTGGTAACCAGACTGCGAAATGGCTAACGCAATGGCACGTTGTTGCACCTGGTTGTAATGCTGCAAACCGGTTTTAAGGGTTTCAAAAATTTCGGCATTGGTAAATTTACCCACCAGCCGCCACAATTGCGGATGTACCTCCCTACCTGCGGCCCAGCGTTCCTTAGCATAATCTACCAGCGTTAAAGCGAGCTGAAGATTGGCACGTTGATCTAAACCCACTATCAGATTAATATTTTTCTCTGTAAAAAAAGCTTTCAGTACCAATTGGTTCCATGCGGCCTCGTCCAGGTTTGCTGCCGGATAAGGATTGTTTTCCATAATGGCTTCGAGTACGGAACCAATATTACTCCTGATCCCTTCGGCACAGCGGTTTATCCATATTTCCGGATGAGGCAAAAATGGTAGCGCCGAATATAAAGCTACAGCTTCGTTCACCTCTGCCGACAAAAACAACCGGTTAATGGACGAAAATAAAAGCTCCTTATCTTTCAAATCCAAAGTGGTCAGTAACCATACGCGGCACAGCCTATCAACTGTCCAGCTACGAATATAGCCAAAACCCGCCGCATTCAGCACCTCTTGCTGCCCATCCATCATGGCAACCGGTAATTTACCCGTTTTACGGGGCAACATCACAAATACCTTGGCCAACTGTGCCGATTGGTTTGTAGCTAGGGTGAAATCTTCCAGCCACTTTCCGGCTTCCAAACTGATATTGTTTTTAACAACTGCCCCTGTTGTTTCTTTCACCGCCTTCATATAGTCATCTTTCATAAACAAAATACCAAAAAAGACTTATGCAGGGATACCTGCAGAAACAAAATAGTTGATCAATAGCGCACCCGCAATAATTAAAAGGCCAAAAAACTCTCGTGTTTGCTCAATATAAGGTTTGGTAGCCTGCATACTCTGCACCAGGCTCTCACGCCTGTATTTGGTCATCCAATCGCGCACACCATCTTTCGCAAAGAACAGGATAACAGCATAAATCAGATAAAAAGCAGTTAAAAACAGATAAGCAAAAGGATAAAACCTACCAGCTGCAGCCAATCCGCAGCATATTGCAGCACTTAAATAAATAGACACCCATAAGAAAGCATCGTTATCATTAAGGTTTACATAAGCAAAGCCTAAAAAAGAGATACAGAAAATAATGTTTAAAATAATTAAAAGCATTTTGGTTATTTGGTTTAAATAAATTAAATCGACGAATCAATTTTTCTCTAAAAAACAAAGTTATTTAAACTGAGTGCTTTTTTCGCTTATAAAATGTAAATTATATACTGCGATAAAATATTTTTTTGATTAACAAAGTGGAATGATAAAAGCTAATCCTAACAAAGAATAACAGCTAACTTAATGAAGGAAAAATAGTATCGAACATAATATTTGCCTCTTCCTTAATTAAATTAACATCTTCATGTTTATTATTAACCAATAAATAGGTACTGTTTTTTCTTCCATGAAATGGCTAAAATATGCTTCACCAATAAGATTGTAAACAGCATAACGATATATTTTAAACCGTTTTGTACACTCCTTACTTTCCTCATAAGACCTTTTTGGATCGAATGTATGTGATCCTAAAAAACCAAAACTTGCTGTAGGATTTTTTTTCAATATCTGCAATATAAGCTGAATACAGGTTGCCACGATTTTACCAACTTTATTTTCACCAGTGAGAACATTGAACTTCCTAGGATGTTTTTTTAAGCGCGAGGGAAAAAATTTCAACACATAAATCTTGAAAAGATACTCTTCAACCTCTATATGATATTTTTCTTTCTGAGTGTTAAAAATATAAGTGGTTCGCTCTTTTAAGTATTGCGCTCCCTGAAATTTGTCCGTAAAATGTTTTGTAAATGGATATGAATGATCAAACATTAAGGTATCAAGTGCTTGTATGCTTGTGAACGTCCGTTATTGATTTGATTGGAAGTCACACGTACAAGATTCGATTTTGATGTAGAGTTAATTTTAACACAAGAATTTTTGGCAGAAACAGCACTATTATAATGTACTTTATTTTGTCCGTATGAATTGTTATTGCTACCCATGGTAATTCTTTTAAGTATAAAATAATAACAACGTTTAATTTAAATTGTTATTTTATATCTTCTACTTGCTTATTGAGAGTGACTAATTTTAATCAAAGTTAAAGCATTTTCACAATATATCAATAAGATTCATCTTTTTCCTTTAATTATAAACAAATAGGTATCAAAACTTTATCAATAAATTAAGTAGAATGCTTTCTCTATTTGAATACAAGTTTTAAAATATTGGCCAACACTGGATTGTGATCATCTGCCCGCCAATTGATCCATAAATCTGTTTTAAATGGCAACGGAATAAAGCGCAAACCCGGACTTTGATGGTGCATATACGAGTCGGGTAAAATGGCTATCCCCAATCCCCTTCTCACCAATGCGATAATGGTAGAACCAAATTCGGAGTGAAGAAATACATCCGGATCAAAATCATAAAATTTAAATAATGCCTGAATTATTTCGCCATAACTACTCCCCTCATCTTTTGTGGGCAGGATAAATTTCTGCTGTTTTAGTTTCTCGGTCGACAGGTCTTCAAACCTTTTAAAAGGATGTGCCAAAGGAACAACCAGGGCGAGGTGATCAGAATACAGTTTTTTTGCCCTGATCCCCGGTTCGCTGTTGATATCTCTTGTGATGGCCAGGTCAATCTTATAGTTTTTTAAGAACTCCAGTTGATTTTCAAACAAAACCTGCACTAACTTGATCTGAAGCTGGGGAAGTGCCTGCGCGATCTTGTCCAGCATATCAGGCATGATCGATGCAGATATTGAATCCGGATGTGCAATGGTAATGGTTCCACGCTCACCTAAATGGATCTGTTTGGCAAACTGATGGATGTACTCGAGTTCATTTAACTCAACTTCCCATTTTTCTTTTAAGAATTTACCTGCCGGGGTGAGTTTTACATTGCGTTTATTTCGTTCAAAAAGCTTTACGCCCAGTTCGGTTTCCAGGGATTGGATCTGGCGGCTAAGTGCAGACTGGGTGATGCTCACCTTCTCTGCAGTTTTCCAATAATGAAGCTGCTCTGATAGAGCCAGAAAATATCTAATTCGTTGAAGATCCATTAATGCAAAATATGCATTAATAAATGAAAAAATAACATTTTTAATCATTTAATAACTCGCTACATTCGTAGCATGATGCAGATCACCATTGAACGGGTAACCATAAACGACATTCAAAAATTACAGGAAATTGGACGAAATACATTTTTTGAAACTTTTGCTGAAGTAAATACAGCTGAAAACATGAGCGATTATTTGGAAAACAGCTTCTCGGATGAGCAATTGAAAACAGAATTGAATAATCAGCATTCTCAATTTTATTTTGCCCGGGTAAATGGAAAAGTGGTGGCCTACTTAAAAATCAATTCTGGCGAAGCACAAAACGAAAAAATAGCGGATGCAATAGAAATTGAACGTATTTACGTTTCAAAGGCATTCCATGGCAAAAAAGTAGCGCAAACACTTTATGAAAAAGCCATTGACCTTGCTTACGAAATGCAGGCAAAATGTGTATGGCTTGGCGTTTGGGAAGAAAACCACAGGGCCTTAAGGTTTTATGAGAAAAACGGCTTTACAGCCTTTGGTAAACATTCTTTCTGGCTTGGCAATGATGAGCAAACAGATTTGTTGATGAAAAAAGAATTGGGCAATACCCATAAATTAAAAACATCATAATGGAAAAAAGAACGCTTTTTTTGATTTTACTGATTGTTGGTACCGCTTTTTGGGGTATTTCTTTTTCGGTTACCAAACTTGCCATTGGCCAGGGGCAGCCACTTCTATTCTTATGCTACCGTTTCCTTTTAGCCACCGTGGTTTTATCGGTAATTTTCTGGAAACATGTAAAAAAACTTAAGGTAACCGTGATAAAAACTGGGGCAAGTTTGGCGGTATCACTTGTACTGGGCATTTACCTGCAAACCCTTGGCATTACACATACTTCAGCATCGCAATGCTCATTTGTAGCTGGCATAACCGTTGTGATCATCCCGGTCATCAAACTGATGATTTACCGAAAAGCTGCACCACTGAAAATATGGATCGCTGCATGTGTAGCGCTTATGGGCCTTTTTGTAATATCGGTTACCAATAAATTAAGCGTTGGTATCGGCGATTTGTATACCATTATTGGTGCTTTTTGCTTTGCCATATATTTAATTCAGGTTGAAAAAAAATCTAAAGAAGGCGATATTGTGCCAACAATTGTACCCATGTTTGCCTCGTGTGCCATATTTACCTTTTTATTGGCCTCCATTCAGAAAGACACGGTCTGGATTCCTGAAACGCAAACCTTTTGGTTCGGTATCATTTTCTGTGCATTGTTTTCGACTGCCTATATGTACTCGATATCCAATATCGCTCAAAAGTATATTAGTGCCGAAAGGGTATCGATTATTTATCTTTTCGAACCGGTTTTTGGCGCCTTTGCAGCACATTTTATACCGGGTGAAGCGATTACGTCGCGGCTTTTAATAGGTGGCGGACTTATTTTTGTCGCCACGCTGATTTCGGAGCTGAGATGGAGAATGCCCGCTCAAATGGCAATAGCAAGCTTATCCGCACAGAAAAAGGATTAGGCCAATATTTGATGCCTGATAAATGATCAATATCTTAGTATGATGGAAGCTATTGAACTTAACAGATCGCAGGCACGAAAGATCATTTTACATGCGGCAGGACTCGCACAAAAAGCACAGTTTGGAACCGGAACAGAGGCCGTTTACAGGGTAATTGATCATTTAGGCTATGTACAGTTAGACACCAACTATGTGATAGAACGCGCCCACCACCATGTTTTGTTTACACGGATCCCCGATTATGAAACGGAATGGCTTGCAGCACTTTGTAATGATGGTGATGTTTTCGAATATTTTACTGCTGATGCAGGTTTTTTGCCTATGCACGACTTCCGATTTTCGCTTCCGGTAAAAAGGGCATTTGCAACCCAGGGAATCCCCTTAACAAAAGCACAATCTGATTTAATGAAGCAGATTTTAGATCAGGTAGAACGGGATGGCGCAGTGATGGTGGGCGATTTTGAGAACGACCGTACAGAAGCCAGTTCGGGCTGGTGGGATTGGCGACCGGCAAAGGTTGCGCTGGAAAAACTTTACCTGGAAGGGAAACTGATGATCAGCCGAAATAGCGCTTTTCAGAAAGTTTACCACCTGCCATTTGACCTCGTACCACCAGATACCGACCAAACCATGCCTACCGACGAAGATTATGCCCATTATGTAATCAAACGCACCCTTGGCGCACTGGGGATTTCATCGGTAAAAGAAATGGCCTGGCGTGCCCGCCGCGTAAAAGGCAACCTGGTGAAAAATGAACTTGAAAAGATGCTTCAGGCAGGGGAAGTTAAAGAGGTGCTGGTAGATGGTATAAAAGGACCGCTGTACTTGCTTGCAGACACCGATGTTAATGTGACTATAGAAAATGAAGTTTTCATTCTGTCGCCGTTTGATATCTTGAATGTATTTCGCGCCCGTTTAAAGGATTTTTTCGATTTCGATTATCAGATTGAATGTTTTGTACCTGCTCCTAAACGAAAATTCGGCTATTTCTCCTTACCGATTATATCGGGGGAACAGTTTATTGCCAGAATGGATGCTAAAGCCGACCGGAAAAAGAAAACGTTGATTGTACACAATCTCCATTTCGAACCCACTGAAATTGATGAAAAAACTATCGATAAGCTTATCCATAATTTACAAGCGTTTAGCCTGTTTAATAAATGTAATGATGTGATTTTCATAAAATCAAACCGTAACGACCTGCTTAAATTAATTAGTGAGGCATTTGTTGATGGGTACAAATTCTGACAGACATTAAACCATATGCACAACCGATTGGACCGGCAGAAAAGCAAAAAGTTTATACAATTAAATAGATGGCAGTACCAATCACCACACCAAGTAGAAAGATAGTGGCAAGCAGTATGGCCAGCAAACTTTCAAATGAATCTAAACTTTCCATGAAAATTAAACGAAGGATGAGCTTAATGCTTTACAAAAATCAGATGGAAAATTAAGACAGCTTAGCCAAGGTCATCCCAAGAATCGCGCTGATGAATAAACAAATAAAAAATGCATGTAAAATGATTGAAAGTAGCTTTTTAAAAGTTTCCATCTCGAAGAAACGAAATCCTAAGCATTTGGTTTTCGAAAATGTTAAAAAATAATACCAAAGCTAACTTTAATGCATTTAGCTTCTACCGATCAAGCCTGATGACATTCTGAAGTTTAAAAAAATATTGGTTAAAAGCTAAACTTCTCAACTTATACCATTCAGGAAAAGAAAACTTGACCACTTTAATTACCAATACCCGATAGCCGGTGCAAAATCCGGAGGATACTGTAGCACTATAATTTTATAATCAAGATTTTCTTTGATTTAAGATTCTGCTTCTAAATTATTGGTGCAAACTGTTAAATAATATATTTTTTCAGTTAATCTCAGAAATCCAAAACAACAATTAATTTTTTACAATATTGCTGGGTGAGCGGTAGCCCTGCATTTCCTATATCTTCTGAAAAGAGTTATCTGGTAGTTCGCAGCGACCAGGATACTTTTAATTTTCAGGTTATGCAAACTGCCAAAAGTAAAAACCAAAACACACAGCTCCCTGCTCAGGTTGCAGCTGTAAACAACCACATGAATGTATTACCTGCCATTTGCGCGGTAAAGGCCACCTTACATCACATTGATGGACATCTTTCAGAAATCACGATGACTTTGCCACATTACAGCGGTTGGGAAGAATTTTTAGAGGATGGGCAAAATTCCATTCGGGGAAGTTTAGTATTTCCAAACTTTTTGTACCGTAATAGCCCATTATCTAAAAGATCATAAGGGAAAATTGCATTTCCAGTGTTATTAAGCAGAACTTAATAAATATGTAGCTGTAAATTGCTTAAGGAGTTACAATCATTAGTGATATAGGGCAAGCGTAGAATGGTTACGCCCAACTTACTGACTTTAAATTTAATTTAAAAAATTAAGCTATTAAAAATCAAATAATTTATAAAAAACTTATATTAGAATAATATTCTATCAAAGAAAATTTTTTATTTAATTTAACCTCAAAAATATGCATCCCTTCAGATATTGCTCGCCCAACGATTTTCGTAAAATGGTTGAACCCCAACGCTATTCGGAAAGATCGGACCTATTACGTGTTCAGGTCAGTAAATCTGTTAATCATTTCTGGGATCCCTTTGATGAGCGTTACATAAATTTTACTATTCCATTTGATGTTACACAGGCACTTATCATTGATCCCATCCAGATTGATGAATTACAAACCTCAGTGGCGGCAAAGTTATCTAAAGCGGATCAAATAAAACTTGGGAATGATATTATGCATTTTTATCTTTCTCAGTTGTTGCATGGAGAGCAGGCAGCATTAATTGTTTCGTCAAATCTGAGCCAAACCTTGCTCGATCCCGGGATACAGGAATTTGCAGCAAACCAGGCAACTGAAGAAGCAAGACACGTTTCTGCTTTTTCGAAGTATATCAGCATGCGTTTTGGTAGCCCAATGCCAATGGTAAAGCCTATGCAGGATTTTGTATGTGAACTACTATCATTGGACGCTATTGATAAAAAAATTGCTGGAATGCAATTGTTAATTGAAGGTCTTGCTGTTGGAGTTTTTAAAATATTTGGAAAATATGCTGTCGATCCTGTATTGAAAAGGCTTTTTCAACTGGTATTAATCGATGAATCGCACCACCACCAATTTGGTAAAACCTGGGCAGAATATGAAGTGGGTGACCTAGATCCATCTGTACGGAATGAACTGGAAGATTGGACGGTAAAAAGTTTCCTTGGCGCTATTGTACACCTGATAAGTCCTGCAGAAAAAGCCGAAATCTATCAAAAATATAACTTTACAGCACAGGAAATGCAAGTTGCTATGCATGAAGTGTTTACAGCAGAGAAAAGCAGGCAGATGTTTGTGGGTAAAGAAACGTTTTTATACTACCTCATAAAATCTTTAAGTGATAGTGGCATTTTAACAAAGCGTTCTGCCAAAACACTTGGTTTTATGGTTGATTTTGATGAACTCGCAGCGACACCTGATGATACCTTAGAAACCTGGGTGCCGGAAGATGTTATAAGCGAATTAAAGAGGATCAACGAAAAAAAACAAATTTTAAAATCGCTTTAGTTATACCGATTGTAAAAGCTTATTAACCAATACCGAATATTGATCGGTGATAGACCAGGCTTCGTTAAACTTCAGTTCGACTATTTTAATACCTGGTATTTTGAAAATATGATGAAGTGATCGCTTTCCTTCGCAAACATAGTAAGGAAGTTCAAAAGCCTTACACAGCCGCTCAATAGACACGGTTGGCACATCTTGCTTGGGCATTGGCAAAGCAGAATCCTTACCTAACCTGATAAAATCGAAAATCTTTCCTCCCCCATTATTGATTACGTATATTGTAATTGACTGCGGACTAGTTCTATAATACTTAGCCAATACCTCCAATCCGGCAACGTCATGATAAAAAGTTAAATCGCCTATTACGCAGACCGAAGTTTTTGCAGATTGATGGATCAACCCTGCAAATGCCGACAAATGCCCATCGATACCTGACAGCCCCCGATTACAATAAAAAGCAGTAAATTTTGAGCTTGGATGCGTAAGTAGATTGGCATGCCTAATCGGGAGAGAATTCCCGATAAAACAGACTTCGGCTTTAGCACAATTAAAAATTTGATACGATGTATATAACTCTGAAAAAGGCATATGTTTCACTATAGCGCACATTTCAACTGAAATTAGCCGATCTCTTCTTTTCCACACTTTCAACCATTCACGATCGTGATTTGACAAAACCTTCCCCAAATTTCGCCAATCCTCATCTTGAGGCTGCGAAAGGTAAATTGCATCTTCGTTACCTGGATAATAGGTAACCTTATTGTACTCCAGAATCAGTATAGGACATTTCTGTACTTTTAGAAACTGGTTTACAGATAACGCTACAGGCGATGAACCTATCAGAATAATGACATCATAAACCTGGCTGTTCATCCATGCACCATAAGCCAATATATCTCCGTGGGCCACGTTGTTTTCGGTATTTTGCCTGTAGTTAGCAGATACATCCGAAAGAATTGGAAAACCAACTGCCTCAGCCAATTTGATTACTTCCTTCATCCCTTCCGTTGGAATTGGCCCTGAAACAATGATGCCTTTACCACTAAATGTTGTTTTTATTTTATCTTGTAATTTCTCTATATTCATCCGATTTCCCTCACTTCTGATATTTAAAAACGGATGCGAGGTACTTTTTGGAATAAATGGATAGTCTGTATAATCAAATACTCCTAAAGCCCCAAGGTGCCCCCTTTGCGGTAGATTAATATGAATGGGTCCACGTAAAAGATCATTTTTTAAAACATCATTGAGTTCTTTCAATTGCCGAGCATACTTCAATGCTGCATTCGCCTCACCGGCAGGTTCAATAATGGCAAATTGGCGTGTTGCAATACCTTTTGTAAGCGATAAGTGATCAAGAGTTTGTGGAGCATTTGCTGCCAGCATATATGCGGGTCTATCGGCTGTGAGCAAAATAAGTGGCAAATTCTGCTTGTAGGCTTCTGCAATTGCCGGAAGGCAGTGCAGCATTGCCGATCCACTGGTCGTGACTAGCAATAAAGGTTTCCTGGTTTTATGGCAATGGCCTAAACCAAAAAATGCCATCTGAGCTTCTTGATTAAACTGTAAAACTTCCAGCTGAGCATTCTCTAGTGACTGATGGAGCAAATTCATGTTTCGGGATCCATTGGCAACGAGCACTTTACGGAGGCCATTTAATATCAACACCTCAAGCAAAGCATTATTCCAAATTCCGTTAAGATCAATTTTATCGGGATGAATCTGCCATTGCAATTGCAAAAATCTCAGTACATTTTCATTCATTACATCTAACCGATAAAGGCTGTTTTTTACAAAATCAGCATTCTTGTTTTTCTCTTTTTCACCAGTTTCCAACTGTTGCGTTATCTCTGCTCCCAGCTTTAATTCCAATTCGGGATCCAGATAGTTTACTACAACAGATCCGGCATCTAGTTCAGCAAACAAATTAGGAATCCGCTCGTCTATTGCGATGCCGATAACGTTTATAAACTGCGCCATACATAAAACTGCTGCGTGGTAACGTTGTGTAATGCAAAGATCGGCTTCGGCCAAAACCTTCAGGCGGGCGGTACTATTGGATGCTGTTGCGATATGTAAAATTGAGCTTTCAGCAAATAATTTTTGATAGACCTCACAAGCATTATTATCCATCTCATCCATGGCAACAATATCTACCCGGTATTTTTTTCCCTGCATTGCTGTGATAATAGCCTGGCCAATTTCAGTCATCAGCTCTTTTAACTGATTGGCTCTTCCCGGATTGGCGTCAAAATATAGTTGATCCCGAAACTTTTCTCCTGTACTACCAATTTTGTCGCCGGTGATTAGTTTAAGTGGAAATTGAAAGGGATCAACTGGACATACAACGATCTTTAACACTTTCTCATCTTTTTTATCTAAAAATTTTTCTCCAGTAAACCGCCAGGCAGAATCTACTCCTTCGAAAACGGTTAATCCTAAAGACGTTCCGCGTTGATAAGAAGTTTCGCTTCGAGAAAATATCGGAATCGTGGTTAACAGAGGCACAAGAGACTTTTCTATCCAATCGTGCATTTTTCCAATTTCAGCGCCGTAGGCCAGGGTTGGAATTCCGTAGGCCTGCGCAATTAGAAGTGCAGCAGACTGCATCAATGTAAGTGAGTTCGAGAAAAAAGATTTAAACATCGAGCCTTCACAAGTAATAACAGCATCATAGGTCGGAATCTCTTTTAGAAAAAAAAGAGGAAAATATTCATCAAGAATTATTGTTCTTTCATGCGCATTCCAGTAATCGTCCCATCCCATCAATAAAATGGTACATTCAATATGATATGCTGAAAAAAAATCACTCAAACATTTGACACGTATGTTTGCGCCCAAATTCCCGGCACCACAGTAGCCTACTAGTAAAACTTTTTTGGCCGCGCTGCCATTATCCACTGGTTTTCGATATTGGGAAGCTAACACGGTTGCTTCTTGAATATGATCTAGTGTGGTTCGTTCACTATCAACAGATTCTGCAAGATTTTGATAAAATCTATCTCGTAATTCTACTGAAATCCAATCCGGAAAACCGGACGGTATATGGTTTTTCATCATGCTTAAAATTACTAAAGGTTAAAAACTCCAAATCGAAAAACAAAGAACCTTTCATACGAAATCTTTGTCCATTCTCAGGTATCAATTCTGCACGCTGATTACCCTGGATACAATAAACGGCATTATTTTTAGCCTGAATCCAAATTTTTCCAAAAAAACTATTCTCGTACACGCCAGTTAGATGGGGGTATAAATCATCGTAATTACCGCCTTGTGTCGTTGTATCCGACAGGTATTGCGTACCATTAAAATGAATCGATTGAATTCTGTTCTGACTGATGTCCAAAAAAAACATCATTAATAAATCTTCATTGATAGCGAGATCATGATCTATAAATTCCAATTTGATGCTTTTGCCTTCATGGTAAAGGTAAACACCTGCTGAATTGCCGGTCCAGATCAGCAATTGCAATTTTTTATCCTGAGCATAATAAAACTGATAGCCTTCAGGCATTTGATAAACCCGTTTATTAATTTGCTTGATCTGCCAGATGTTCCTGGTTAAGTACGAATAAATCAACCCCATCCCCAATACTGTTAACTGACTTTGCGCATAAGACTGGTTTGTCATCGCAATCAAGGTAATATCAAGTTCGGGAATCATGCATACTAAAGAGCTGTAACCAATGGAAAATCCTGAAACAAAGGCAACATAATGCCCAGCGGATTTGGTTTGAAAAAAACCGGGACCATATAGCACCCGCATATATTTTCGACATTCATTTTTCCTGAACAATACCTCCTGAATGGGAAGCCCCTGAATTTCTTGCATTACAGATGTGCTTTCAACTCCCTGTAGAAAGCGCATAAGCTTTAGCAGATCCTTACTAGTTGTATATAATCCGCTACTCGGATCGGCCATTCTAAACTCATCACACTTCCGAAAATCTTCCAGGTTTTTAACATCCCTAAAAACGTCTTTTGCCTGATATGCACTCGGACAGTTTTTTTTGATGTGATAGGATTCAGAACTAAATCCGGAATCGATCATCTCCAGTGGTTGTAAAAAATGTTCTCTGATGTAAGATGCATATCTTTGGCCGGTAAGCTGCTCAATTGCAAATCCCAACAGCAGAAAACCTAAATTACTATATTTAAATCCAGTTCCGGGATGTTGTAACAAAGGGTTTTCTAGGATAAGATCCAACATTATAGCCCCATCCTCATAAACAGGTAAACCAAAACCTAATCCGCTTTCATGAAAAATTAGCTGCTCATATGTAACTTCTTTCAGCCTATCATCCACAACTGACGGAAGTAAATATGAAATATGATCGAATATTTTTTGATCTAAACCTAATACGTTGTCATTTTCAAGCTTATAAATGGCTAGAATTGTAAGGATTTTAGTAATACTGGCTACATTGAATATCGAATTGTTTTGCAACAAGCGTTTTTCATGTATATCGAAATAACCGTTTGAACAGTGGACTATTTCATCACCTCCTGAATGAATAAGTAGTTCAAGAGATGGAAGTTTTTGTGCAAGTCTGAATTCTTCCAATTCACCCACCCAATCATTTAACTGCATAACGAATTATCTAACATGACTGATGTATTGAAAAAAGTGGATCAGATCAACTGGTTTTATAAACACAACCAAACCAGTAATCATGGTCATTTGGAAAAGTTTTACCTTCATAAAGATGGCCATTCCAAGGTGTAGCAATATTGTACCAATAAGTACAGGATACCGAAACTCATCTATCCATATTAAAGAAAACATAGCTCCTTCCAGCAAAAGTGTTGTATAGGTTAATACTTTGTGAAACGGCCTGTTATCTAAAAATTTAGGCAAAGCAATATCTGTCCAATTGCGAACGTTTAGCACTTTTTGTGTAGCAGAACCGTCTCTCCACAATTTACCCTGAGATTTATAATAGATATTTTTAAAATAAATAGTGATCATAAAAAGTTGTACCATAATTAGCGAGAACTGCCATGAGGTAAGGTTTATATCAATAAATGATGAAGACGCTAAAGAAATTTGTTGGCCTGATGGAACCAGACTCAGAAAAACACAAAAAAACCGGAGGATGATATCGCCTGAATTGCAACTATATGGATTTCGACTATGAATAGACAACATAGTAATATAGCATAAAAACGCAGCCAGTTGAGAAAAAAGTCCCAGGATTAAAAACATCGACAGCACAAGCTGACCATATAGCAACAGATTAACCGACCGATTATTTGGAGGAAGGTATTTTAACAAACTTAAACGATGCTTACTGAAGCCCACCTTAAAATCCTCATATGCAAACCAACCATCAACATATAATAACCATCTTCTATCCTTGATCCACATTAAGGTATCTATAAAAAGGACAACTCCGGTTAAACATCTAAATAAACAGATATTAATGGCCGGCACCTCAGAAAATAATAAAGTATCCCAAAATTTGAGCAAATCTTCCAGATTAAACAACAATAACATAGCTGAACGAATTAGGAGTGAGGTACTGTATAGGTATAAATCCGACCACCACGCCAACTCCATTTGTCGGGCGAGGATTTCGGTGCTTTTTGGCAATAGCGCATGATGTGGATGTACTTTGGAACTTCAGCTGATGGTCCCTTCAGGTATTCCTGCAAAACATAACAACATATAGATTTTTTTGAAAAAGTTTCTGTGGCCGATAAATAGTGATGATGCAGTTTAGCATAACGTACATTTTTACTATGTTGATAACTGCCTTTCATTGAATAACCATTGAGATCGAACAACACAACAGAGCCGTTTACATTTTCGATTTCAAAGCTGAACAAAAAATTCTGGGATACAGGAACAGGAGAAAACAAGGAAAACTCATATGCCAGGCCAAAACGGTAAATAAATTTGTTCTGTGAAGTAATAATTTTTTTGAAAAATGAAGTTTTAGGTAAATCCCAAAAGAGCATGAGGTACAGGAAATAAATAAATATCAAAGTATAAAATACTTTAACAATTGCAATGACATTCTCCATACAATATAAGAAAAGCAGCAAACATGATAAGATTATCTGCTTGCTGCCTGTAAGTGATTAAGATATTTAAGATGTTGTGGTTGTTTTACCTAAATTGTACTTAACGGTCAAAGCCATTACCACTAAATTACAACCAAGTGCAAAAGGCGCCGCTTGCCCGGTAGGTTGTGTTACCGTTGTATTCAATACCGTCCACATTGAAGCGTCATCAGCCTGCTCTGAAAGTTGTGTATAGATAGCCAATTTTGAGGAAATATTGATTTTGAAAGTACTGCCATCGGTAGTCCAAAAGGTATTGTAAAGCCAGTTACATAAATACACTTTTTGCTGCGGTGTCCACGAAATGTTTGTGAATAATGCGTGCATCCTATTATAACGGTCGGCAAGACTTAATCCACTCCATACAGATACCTGTTCATTCCACTCTAAGTATTGTTCCGGGGTCCATCCTGCTTTAGTTGCGTTTGATTGGGCATTAGGGTCTTTTTTGAAGATACAATACAACAGATAACCAAATCCGGCTAAGCCACCAATAGTATTGACAACATTGATACCTGTTTTGGTTATGCCCCATGCTTTAGAGAAGAAGTCTTTCCAGGTGCTTGTTTTTTGCGCTTCTGGAATTTGTGCTTCAGCATCTTTAACAGCGTTATCTGCGTTTTCCATATTCGCATCGTCCTTGATTTCTGCTACCGGATCATCTTCAATAATATCTGGCTGAGGCCCATCTCCAGGCCCTACCGGCTCAGGGTTACCACCTACTGCAGCTTCACCTGCTGCTGCTTCACCTGCTGCAGCTTCACCTGCTGCGGCCTCGCCTGCTGCTGCTTCACCTGCTGCTGCTTCACCTGCTGCCGCTTCACCGGCGGCTGCTTCTCCGGCGGCTGCTTCACCTGCTGCTGCGGCTTCTCCAGCTGCTGCGGCTTCTCCAGCTGCTGCTGCCGCTTCTCCAGCGGCTGCGGCTTCTCCGGCAGCTACTGCTGCTTCTCCTGCTGCTACTGCTGCTTCTCCTGCTGCTACGGCCGCTTCTCCGGCGGCTGCTACTACTCCTCCCATAATAATTTAGTTTTAAGGTTGATAATTGGATTGTGATTTATATTAAATGAGTTTTATACGGCATTTATAAACGACATAGCTGGCCTTGAAAAAATAAATTTCTTAACTGACTGGTAAAACGAACCGATTTGGTTAAAAACGAATCTAGCCCCTCTGAACAATTGCAGCTCGATAGATATCTAATGAATTGATTTCGTATACCGATTATCAAATTGGCGACAAGAGTATACTGTAAATGATTTACTATATTGATTTTGAGCATTAAATTTTAGATAAAGATTTACAACATTTAAATTACAAATAATTATCAAAATTAAAAATGATTAATCATACAAATTTAAAATTACTTATAATTAAGTATTATAATATAAATACTACATTACTAAACCTGCTAAATAAATTATTAAATATTTGGCAACAGCCAAAATTTTTAAATAATACCATCATCGGCGACTATAAATATAGATTAAAATCAACAAATGGCACGCTTGAGGATTAAATTTGAATTAATTTTTATCATTTAGCGTTCTTTTTAACGAAGCAAAATACTTCATCATAGTTAATTGAAGCCGTTGCAGCCGACATCGTAAAAAACTCTTAATCTTTAAAATTATTAAGAATAACGAAAAGACATACTGTATTACTAGAAATACTTAAAAATTAAATGACAACTTTTACGTAAAGTCGGCTAAAGTTTAAATCGCTTTTTACCGGTTATTAAGCCCATAACTCTGCCGATCAGCAAAAACACTTGTAACCATTTGAATCACTTATTGAGCTTATAATTAAGGATTAGCGGGTGCAAAATTTACTTCAGAAAAATTGGTCTTTCTATCGTATAGACATAATTAATATGCTTCTGTCGCTTAATGCCGCGAGGCATGGTAGTTTTTCGCGGTTACTAGTTTTTTAATTGTGATCAAGAATACTCCGCATTTTGGAGCGCCAAAGTACCGAAAGCACTTCGTCATCTGGTAACTGCCGGATCCAACAATGTGGCTTTTCTCCATCCACGCACATCA
>Ga0182008_10001117_pt1 | contig 18462 bp, 15 predicted proteins | sample Sormic07211129_1_FD_120482 | JGI IMG/M metagenome (GOLD analysis project Ga0182008, IMG submission 120482) | Rhizosphere microbial communities from Sorghum bicolor, Mead, Nebraska, USA - 072115-129_1 metaG | ecosystem: Host-associated > Plants > Roots > Rhizosphere | place: USA: Nebraska...
CGTCTATGACCACACAGTGCGGCGCGGCCTGCGCTCCAACTCCGCCATCGGCGCGCTGCGCGCAGCCAAGCGCCGTCCCAACCTGCGCATCGAAACCCGCGCACAGGTCGAGCGCATCCTGTTCGAGGGCCGTACGGCCGTCGGCGTCACGTATCAAGACGCGCGCGGCAACTCGCACCGCGTCCGCGCATCGCGCGAAGTGGTACTGTGTTCGGGCGCGCTCAATACGCCCAAACTGCTCATGCTGTCGGGCGTAGGCCCCATGGCGCAATTGCAGGCGCATCATCTCCCCGTGGTCGCGCAAAGCGAGGAAGTGGGACGCAACCTGCAAGACCATCTTGCGATCCGCGTCGTATGCAAGACCCGCGATCCGATCACGGTGAACGACGAGTTGCGCAGTTGGCGAAAGCGCCTGCTGATGGGCGCGCGCTTCGTGTTCCAACGGCAAGGCCCGCTCACCTTCGCGGCGGCGCAGGCCGGCATGTTTTTCCGGACGCGCGAGAGTGAGCCGCAGGTGGACGCGCAGGCGTTCCTCATGCCATTCAGCGTGCCGGGCATCGGCCAGTACCCGCATCCGTTCTCGGCGTTCACCGTGTCGGTCACCCAGTCGTGGCCGAGCAGCCGCGGCCGTGTCGAACTGCGCGATGCCAATCCGCGCACGCCTCCGACGATCCACCCCAACCACCTCGCGACCGAGGAAGACCGGCAGTTCTTCGTTCGCGCCCTGCGCAAGGTGCGGGCGGTGCTCGCCACTCCGCCGATGGACGGCGTGGTTTCCGAGGAATATCTGCCCGGCAAGGCCGTGACGACCGACGAGCAGATCCTGGACTACGTACGGAGCCGGTCGAACACGATCTATCACCCGTGCGGCACCTGCCGCATGGGCAGCGACCCCGGCGCGGTGGTGGACGCGGCCCTGCGCGTACGCGGCGTAAAGGGTCTGCGCATCGCCGACGCGTCCATCATGCCGCGCATCACGTCGGGCAACATCAATGCCACCTGCCTGATGATCGGCGAGAAAGCCGCGGACCTCATCCTGGCGGCCTACACAGACCACGCGGCTGCGTGACCGCGGTCCCATTCCCCTCCAATACCCAAGAGGATCAGCATGAAACATTACGGCAACTTCTACATCAACGGCGAATGGGTCCAGCCCTTGCAGGCCCGTACGCACGAACTCATCAATCCCGCGACCGAAGCCGTGTTTGCCACGGTGAGCCTCGGCAGCGCACAGGACGTGGACCGCGCTGTTGCCGCCGCGCGCAAGGCATTCGCGTCATTCAGCGAATCGAGCAAGGCCAGCCGCATCGAGCTGCTCGAGCAGATCGTGCGCAAGCTCGAAGCGCGCGAGAACGAAATCATGGAGGCGATCACCACGGAGCTGGGCGCGCCCAGAACATTGAAGGGCCAGACTGGTTCCGCCGTGGCGGCGTTCCGGCAGGCCGTTACCGTCCTGCGCGACTACGAGTTCGAATCGCGCCTTGGCAACAACATCATCCGCCGCGAACCGATTGGCGTGTGCGGCCTGATCACACCCTGGAACTGGCCGCTGCAGACGCTGGTGACCAAGCTCGCCGCATCCATCGCAGCCGGCTGCCCGGTGGTTGTCAAGCCCAGCGAGGTCACGCCGGTAAGCGCGATTCTTCTCACCGAGGTGCTGCATGAAGCGGGCGTTCCGCCCGGCGTGTTCAACCTCGTCAACGGCGACGGACCGACCGTGGGCGCGGCCATCTGCAGGCATCCCGACATCGACATGGTGTCTTTCACCGGCTCCACGCGAGCCGGCATCCTGGTCGCCGAGGCGGCTGCCCATACCGTCAAGCGCGTGTGCCAGGAACTGGGCGGCAAGTCGGCGCACATCATCCTGCCCGACGCTGACCTGGCGGGCGCCGCACGCTTCAACATCGTGCGCGGGTTCTCTAATAGCGCGCAATCCTGCCACTCGCCGAGCCGCATGCTGGTTCACAAGGATCAGGTGGAGAAGGTGCTGGAGCTGCTCACCCAAGAAGTGGCCAAATTGAAGGTCGGCGATCCGCAGGACAGCGCAACCACCATGGGCCCGGTCGCGAACCGCTCGCAGTTCGAGAAGATCCAAAAGTACATTCAAAGCGCCATCGATGAGGGCGCGCGCCTCGTGTGCGGCGGCCCTGGTCTGCCTGAGGAGCTGGACAAGGGCTACTATGTTCGCCCCACGGTGTTCGCCGACGTCACGCCAGACATGACCATCGCCCGCGAAGAGATCTTCGGGCCGGTACTTTCGGTGATGGCCTATTCGACTGTGGACGAGGCCATCGAGATCGCCAACGGCACGCCCTACGGGCTCGGCGGTTACGTTTATGCCGGCGATCTGGCCAAAGGCAAGGAAGTCGGGAGGCGCCTGCGGGCTGGCCGTATCTTCTACAACGGCTCGCCCAGCAATCTGGTTGCGCCCATGGGCGGCTACGGCCATTCGGGCAACGGCCGCGAGGTCGGCGTGTACGGGCTGGAGGAATACCTGGAAGTCAAGGCCATGATTGGGTTCGAGGTGGCCGACGCAGTCTGAATCGGGTTCCGGTGAGTGGGATACTGTGATCTACTAGAGGCTTCACAGTATTTCCACCCACCGCCCGATCATGATGCGTTCCGTGCAGCGAATACTCGCCGTATTCGAGAGTTTCACCACCGAGAGAAACACCCTCACCCTTCAGGAAATCGCCGACCGTATCGATCTTCCGAAGTCGACGTCCTTCCGGATCGTGCAGAGCCTGGAAAAGGCAGGCTATCTCGTTCGCCTCGAAGACCAGCAATACTGCCTGTCCTTCCGCTTCACGCGCCTTGCGGGCCTGGTCAAGAGCACGCTCGGCATCCGTGAAATCGCCCGGCCGGTGATTACCGAGCTGGCCGACAAGACCAAAGAGACCGTGTCCATCCACACCGTGGTCGGGCGCAACCGGGTGTGCATCGATGCGATGTCCACATCGTCGGCGCTGCGCAGCGTGATCCAGCCCGGCGAGCAGGTTCCGCTCCTGGCGGGCTCGGCCACCAAGGTGTTGATCGCCTACCTGGAAAAGAAGGAGCTGACGCCCATCGCTGCGTCGATCGCCAAGGCGATGAAGAAAACCCAAGCCCAGGTGATGGCCGAGATCGCCGCGGTGCGCGAACAGGGCTTCGCCGTATCGCACGGCGAGCGCCTGCTCGGCGTGTCGGCGATTTCCGCGCCCATCAAGGACGTGGAAGGCCAGGTGCATTACTGCCTGTCCATCGGCGGACCCAGCGTACGCATGCAGATGCACGAGAAGGAATTCGTGAAGCTCGCGGTGGATGCCGCCGCCGAAATCTCGCTGCAGTTCGGCGCGCAGATGCCCTGATGGGCTTCTGGCGGCGCCGTCAAATCATCGCGCCGACCATCCCGCCTTCGACGTTGATGCTGGAGCCGGTGACAAAACCGGCTTGCATCGATGCGAGAAACGTCACCACGCCGCATACCTCTTCCTGCTTGCCCATGCGCCCCAGCGGCGTGAGCTTCCTGCGAGCTTCCGCCTGAGCCTCCGTGTAAGCCGCGCCGCCGGTGCGGTGTGACGTGTCGATCAACGCGGGTGCGACGCAGTTCACCGTAATGCCCCGGCCGCCCACCTCATTGGCCAGGTGCTTCATGTAGGCCGTAACGCCGGCGCGAAACACGGTGGACAGGCTGTGATGCGGCATCGGTTGCTTGACCGATGATGAGGTGATCGCAATGACGCGGCCCCAGCCTCGGTCCAGCATCAGCGGCAGGACACCATTGGCCACCTGGATGGTGCCCCACAACTGGTTCTGGTACGCCTCGTGCCAGCGCTGCTGCTCGGTTTCCTCGAGCGTGGCGCGAAGCGGGTTGGGCGCGCGGCCCGTGTTCAGGACGAGGATGTCGAGCCCGCCGAACTCATGGCCAATCGCCGCGGCCAGGCGCTCGACATCGGCTTGCGCCAGCATGTCGCCCGCCACCGGCAATGCCTTCACACCGTGCTTCTCGCGGATTTCAGCGGCCACCGCTTCGAGTTTCTCAGCGGTGCGCGCGAACAGCACAACGTTCACGCCCTCAGCCGCGAGCGCGTTGGAGATGTTCTTTCCCATGCCCGCGCTCGACGCCGTGACCAGCGCAACCTTGCCCTTGATGCCGAGGTCCATGGCTTACTCCGAGACGACGACTTCGTCGCCTTCGACGGTGAAGCGATGCGGCATATCTTCGGACGCCCACTTCATGTAGTCGACCACTTGGTCGAAACGCGGGTCACCACGGCGCAGCACTTCGGGACGGTACTTCTCGTCAAACATCACCGGCAGGAACGAATAGCGCGTCTTGCCGTCTTTGGCCACCACGGCCTTGGCGAGGAGGCTGATCGTGCAGTCCTTGCCGTAGGGCATGAACGGATACGCCGGGTCCAGATCGGCGTGGTTGCGCACGGCGCCGTGCATCCACGCCGGCTCCTTCCACGACGGTGCAGGGAACGACTTGGTCATCGCGAACACGCCGATACTGTAGAAGATCGCCTTGCCTTTGTACATCTCGATCGCCTTTGGCAGGTGCGGCGCATGGCCCACCACCATGTCGGCGCCCGCATCGATCGCGGCATGCGCCACCGCGACCTGGTAGTCGGAGATAACGCGCGGCAGACGGATCACCCCTGCGTGAAAGGCCAGCACGATGAAGTCCACTTCACGCCGCAGCTTGCCGATGTCTTCCACCAGGTTGGCCAAGTCCTTTGCGTCAGGCTCGGTACGCACGCGCACCGGCTGGTGCGGGCCGCGCGTCTCGTACATGGTTCTGACGCGGATCGGCGCGATACCTGGCTTGTCCGGGCCCGCTTCGCTACCGACGGGGCCGACGGACGTGTAGCCCAGGTAGGCGACCTTCACGCCGTTGCGCTCGAAAACGGCCGCTCGGCGCGCCTCTGCAAGGTTGCGGCCCGCACCCGTCACCTGGATGCCGCGCGAGTTCAGCAACTCTCGCGTGTCCACCAGCGCATCCGGGCCGCTGTCGTAGCTGTGGTTGTTGGCCATGGTGACGGCATCGAACCTGCCGTTGGTGTAAATGTCGGCCATCTCGATGGGCTGGCCGACCTGCGGCGCATGGTCCATCTTCACGCCGCGCGTCGAGTAGGTGCGCATGCAGTTCACGAAGCGCAGGTCCACGGCATCGAGTGCGGGCTTCACGAAGTCGGTATAGCCCTCGATGGGGAAACCTTGCGCCGGACCGTGCGTGGGCCCGCAATCGCCGCCGATCAGCAGGCTGGTCTGAGAGTTCATCGCTTTCTCCTGGGGAGGGATGGGAAAGTAAGTTTCTACCAGTGGAACTTATACTGATAATCAGAACCGATGTTATCATTAACCTCCGCGAACGCCTACAGCATGACGCTCACAGCGCTCACCGCTACGACCTGAGGAATACCCATGAAACCAACATCAAGACAAGGCCAGGGTTGGACGCCCGCCCAGCGCCTCCAGGGCAAGACTGCCGTTGTCATCGGCGCGGGCCAGAGTCCGGGCGAAGGCATCGGCAACGGTCGTGCCGCCGCCATGCGTTTCGCGCGCGAAGGTGCGCGCGTGCTGTGCGCGGACCGCCGGCTCGATTCCGCCGAAGAGACCGCGTCACTCATCCGTGGCGAGGGCTTCGAGGCCGTGGCGTTCGAAGTGGATGTGACGCGCGAGAAAGACCTGGCCGATGCCATGGCCGAAGCACAAGGGCGCTGGGGTTCGCTCGACGTCCTCCACAACAACGTGGGCGTGAGCCTGGCTGGCGGCGACGCAGACTTGCTCGAAATCACCGAAGAGAATTTTGACAATGTCGTGCGCATCAACTTGCGCGGCACCGTTTTCGCGTGCAAGCATGCGGTCGCAATCATGCGTGAGCAAGGCTCCGGTGCCATCGTGAACGTAGCGTCGTCCGCAGGACCTGGCAAATACCCTTATGCCGCTTACAAGGCCTCCAAAGCCGGAGTGATTGCATTTACCGAACAACTTGCCCTGCAGCAGGCCCCCTACAACATCCGCGCCAACAGCATCCTGCCCGGGCTCATCGGTACGCCAATGGCGGTGGAGACACGCTCCAAAGTCTGGAAGATGTCACGCGAGCAGATCGAGCAGGAGCGCGCCGCCAAGGTGCCGCTGGGCCGCCAGGGCTCGGCCTGGGACGTGGCCAATGCCGCTCTCTTCCTCGCCTGCGAGGAATCTTCCTTCGTGACCGGGGTTTCGCTCCTCGTTGACGGCGGCCGCATCCTGAACCGCATCTGATGCCGGCGGATCGCGCAGATCCCCCTGCCCACCGCCTGGGCTGGGAAATCGCGCGAAGCATCGCCGGCCAGGTCTGTCTGCATGCAGCCATGGCTGGTGCTCGGCTCACGACAGCGCTCCTCGCGCTCTCGCAGGGCTATAGCAAGACGGCCGTAGGTGCGCTTGTGGCGCAATTCGCGCTCATGCAGGTGTTCCTGGCGCTGCCGGCGGGTAGATTCGCCGACCGGAATGGACTCAAGCGGCCGATCACCTACAGCGTCATCGCCGCGACCACGGGCCTGTGCCTGGCCGCCGCTTGGCCCATCTATCCCGTCCTGTGCCTGTGTGCGCTGCTATGCGGCGGCGCAACCGGCGCGGCGGCCATCGCGCTGCAACGACACGTGGGCCGACTTGCCCAAACTCCTGCACAGCGTCGCACGGTTTTCACATGGGTCGCAACGGCCCCGGCAATGGCAATCGTCATCGGCCCGGCCGCAGCAGGCTTCATCATCGATCACGCAGGGTTTCGTGCCGCGTTCCTCATCATGGCCCCTTGGCCGATCGCGGCATGGCTGCTGTCGAGAATGGCGACCGAGGGCACGACAGGGGGTACCGGCGCGAAGCCTGCGGGCACCACCTGGGACTTGCTGCGCACACCGTATATGAGCGTCCTACTGCTCATGAACCTGTTCATGTCGATTTCATGGGAGCTACATGCCTTCATGGTGCCGGTGCTCGGCCATGAGCGCGGACTGCATGCCTCGCAGATCGGCACGATCCTGGCCTGCTGCGCCACAGGCGTCGCTGCAGTGCGGATTGCAGTCCCGCTGTTCGCCGCGCATCTGGCCGAATGGCTGCTGATCACGCTCGCGGTGGCGTTCGCGGGCGTTCTCATCATGGCCTATCCCTTCGCGCCGTCGACGCTCGCGATGTGCGTGGGCTCAGCGCTGATCGGCATGACCCTGGGTTGCGTACAGCCTATGGTACTGAGCATGCTGCACCAGATCACCCCGGCCGATCGGCAGGGCGAGGCCCTGGCAATCCGAATGATGACGGTGAACGCCTCTGCCGTGACCATCCCCATCGTGCTCGGGGCGGTGACTGCAATCAGCGGTCCAGCCGGCGTCTTCTGGGCGATGGGCATGGTAACCCTGGCCGGCAGCACGCTCGGTAGGCGCTTGCGCTGCGCGCCGCGGCATGGATGAACATTTTTGGTTTCGATGTTCGGAACCGATTCCAAATTTGTTGACGGATTCGTCCGACCGCAGTACAGTCCCGTCGACGCCTCTCCCCGCCCCTTTTCCGCTTTCCGCTTTCCGCTTTCCCCATGAAGAACTTCCAGCATCTCCTCGAGCCTCGTTCCATTGCCGTCGTTGGCGTGTCGGAAGACGCGGTCCGCCCCGGTTCACAAGCCGTGCGTGCCCTCATCAAGAACGGCTACGCCGGCACCATCTATCCCGTAAACCCGAAGTACCCCGAGTTCGAGGGTCTCAAGTGCTACGCCGCGGTGGCAGACATTCCGGGTGCGATTGATCTGGTCGTCATTGGCGTTCCCGCGCAGGGCGTGCTGCCCGTGCTGGAACAATGCGCCGAGAAGAAGGTGCCCTACGTGGTGGTGCTGAGCGGTGGCTTCCGCGAAAGCGGCCCCGAAGGCATCGAGCGCGAACGCCGCATGATGGAAATCGCCCGTGCGGCGGGCATCCGCATCGTCGGCCCGAACTGCCTGGGCTTCGCCAACATCCACTCCAACGTGTACGCTGCCTTCGGCAGCATCACGCGCGCGCCCAAGCTGCAGAAGGGCTCTGTCTCGCTGGTCACGCAAAGCGGCGGATTCGGCTATTCCATTGCCCTCGCCTGCGCCGAAGCGGGCATCGGTTTCCGCCACGTCATCGCGACCGGCAATGAAACGGATGTGGACACCGTCGAGCTCATCGATGCGCTGATCGACGACGAAGCCACCAGTTGCATCGTCGCGTACATCGAAGGCTCGCGCGATGGGCGCAAGCTGCTGGAAGTCGGGCGCCGCGCCCTCGCTGCGGGCAAGCCCGTACTGCTCTGGAAGGGCGGCGTCACCGAGCAGGGCGCGCGTGCAGCCGCATCCCATACGGCCAGCATGACCGGCACGTACGATTTCTACAAGGCGCTCTTCAAGCAGACCGGCATCATCGAGATCCAGGAACTGCACGAAACGGTGGATTACCTCAAGGCCCTCGTGCCTGGTAAATACCCGGCCGGTCGCGGCGCGGCAGTGATGGGGGTGTCGGGCGGCTCCGCCATCGTCTTCGCAGACGCTGGCGAGCGCGTCGGCGTGACCATGTGCGACCTCGCGCCACCTACGCAGGAACGCCTGGCCAAGGTCGTGCCGAACATCGGCGCCGTGCATAACCCAATCGACCTCACCGCCGGCTACTTCTCGGCCGCCAACCAGGAAAAGCTCGCCGAAGCCGTGCGCGCCGTCCTCGCAGACCCAGGCGCCGATTCGTTGTGCGTGAACCTCGCGACCACCGGCAAGGCAGGTAGCCTCGCCGCAGCCGAAGTGCTCGGCCGCGTGGCGAAGGAAACCGACAAGCCGATGGTTGTCTTCTCGTCGGCACCGGCCAGTGAAGTTGGCGAGGCACTGGCGCATTTTGCGGAAGCCGGCATCCCGGTCCTGCCCTCCCCCTCGCGCGCCGCGCGCGCCCTCGGCGTGCTGGCAGACTTTCGGCAAGCGCGCGCAAAGCTGAGCGCGACCATCCCTGTCATCGACGCCGCTTCGTCCGATCTGATCAGCGCACTCGAGAAGCTTGCGACGCAAGGTGCGCTGTCGGAAACTCAGTCCAAATCCATCCTGTCTGGGGCGGGTGTTTCGGTGTCGAAGGACGTCGTGGTCCAAGGCGTCGATGGTTCCGTCTTCGACCACATGAAAGCGCCGCTGGTTGTGAAGATCGTCTCGAAGGACATCCCCCACAAGACGGAGATCGGCGGCGTCAAGATCGGCATCCAAACGCGCGCCGAGCTGGAGCAGGCGATCGCCGAAGTGCTGGCCAACGCGAAGGCGCGCGCGCCGAATGCCGCCATCGAAGGCGTGCTGGTATCGGAAATGGTGCGCGGCGGCTTCGAACTGATTGCCGGCGTCGTGAACGATGAGGTCTTCGGCCCGGTCGTGGTCGTGGGCGCCGGCGGCATCTACACCGAAATCCTGCGGGACACGTCGTGCCGCATCGCGCCCTTCGGCGAATCAACCGCGCGCGAGATGCTGGACGAATTGAACTGCCGCCGCATTCTCGACGGCGTTCGCGGCGGCCCAGCGCTGGACGTCGCAGCTGTGGCGAAGTCACTCGCCGCGCTCTCGCAATTCGCTTGGGCGGCGCGCGACGTGGTTCAGGAAGTCGATGTCAACCCGATCTTCGTGCTGCCGCAAGGCGCTGTGGCGGTAGACGCATTGATCGTTCCGCGCAACGCAGCTTCCATCGCCGCGCACTGAAGGACCATGATGGACGCCCCGCAAGACGAACTGGTTCTCATCGCCCGACGTGGCGCACACCTCGTGCTTACACTCAACCGCGCGGACAAGGCGAACGCGATGACCGTGGCGATGGTCGAGGCGCTCACGGCTCAGATCACGCAGGCAGCAAACGATGCGAATATTCGCGCCATTGTCCTCACAGCCAATGGCGATCGGGTGTTCTGCGCCGGCGTCGATGTGCGCGAAAAGCCCGCCGACGGCGACATGGCCGCGCAGCGCGAGCGCCGCTCGCACGCGCTGGCGGCATTGCAGGATGCGGTGATCGACGTCCCCAAGCCGGTCGTCGTGTCGCTGAACGGCACGGCCACTGGCGCGGGCGCGATGATCGCGCTTATGGCCGATGCATGCGTGGCTGTGGACAGCGCGAGCATCGGCCTGCCCGAGATCGACCTCGGCATCGCGAGCTTCTCGGGCGCGAACATCCTCACCGTCATCGGGGGGCGCGCCCTGGCACTGGACCTGATTCAGAACGGTCGCAAGATGCCCTCGGGCGAAGCACTCACCCGCGGGCTGGTTCGCACCGTCGCGGCGCGAGCCGAACTCGAAGGCGCGGCGCAAGCCGCGGCTGATGTGCTGGCGGCAAAGGACGCTCAGGCGTTCGCGGACAACAAGCACTGGATCAACCGCGGCTTGAAAGCAGCGCTGGCCGAAGCACGCGCCGAGCACGCGCGGCACCGAGCGAAAGCCGTCGAGAAGTAATCTGCAATCAGCAACGCACAAGGAGACACACGTGGCAGATCTGGAACTCGGAACGCACGACGGCGTAATGGTTGCGACACTCAACCGTCCCGACAAGAAAAATGCCACCAGCAAGGAGATGCTGGAAGCACTGCGAACGGCGCTGGAGCAGGCGAACGACGACGAGACGATCCGCTGCTTCGTGCTCACTGGCGCAGGCAATGCCTTCTGCTCGGGCGGCGACCTCGGCCGGCGTTCGAAGGAGATGGGAGATCCGACGCCGCTGGAGCGCAAGAACCAGCTGGCCCACACCCAGCGACTTGCTCTCGCGATCGAGCAGTTCGAAAAGCCGTTGATCGCCGCCGTCAACGGTCCCGCGGTCGGCGCGGGCATGGACCTCTCGCTCATGTGCGACATCCGCTTCGCCGCAGCGTCCGCACGTTTTTCCGAGGGCTACATCAAGGTGGGGCTTATCCCAGGGAACGGCGGCTGCTGGTTCCTGCCGCGGCTGGTCGGCGCGGCGCGCGCGCTCGAGTTGCTCTGGACGGGCGACCACGTCGACGCACAAGAGGCGCTGCGCATCGGCCTGGTCAGCCGAGTGATTGCCGACGACCAACTGATGCCCGAAACGCTTGCCTTCGCGAAGCGCCTGGCCGAAGGTCCGCCGCTGCAGCAACGCGACATCAAGAAACTCATGTACCAAGGTCTGCGCACAGACCTGCGCACGAGCCTGGAGGCGGTGACGACGCACATGGCGGTCGTGCAATCGACGGCCGACTACAAAGAAGCCATCCAGGCTTTCAAGGAAAAGCGCAAGGCGGTGTTCACCGGTCGCTGAGCGACGACATCCACCGCTTGCGCCCTCACCCGCCCGCATGGCAGACGTCGGCATCGCAGTGCGGCTCTACGTGTCAGCATAGGTTCCGATTGTCGGCGTCAGTTCCATTCAGAACAGCCGACGTGACAACAACAGGAGACAAGGATTCCCATGAGAATCGGATACATCGGACTGGGCGCGCTCGGCAGCGAGCTTGCCCGTCGCTTCGTCGCAGACCATGAGCTGACGGTGTGGGATCTCAACAACCACGCCGCGGCGCCACTCGCGCAGGCCGGCGCGCGCGTTGCCTCTTCGGCGGCGGAGCTCGCCAGGCAGTCGGACGTCATCTTGCTGTGCCTGCCGCGTAGCGCCGACGTACGCGAGCTCGTTTTCGGCTCGGGCGGTCTTGCCGACGGTCTCTCCCTGGGGCAACTCGTCATCGACCAGACCAGTGGTGTGCCGAAAGAGACCGCCGAGACAGCAACCCGGCTGGCGGCGCGCGGTGTGGCCATGATGGATGCGGCGGTGTCCGCGAGCCCTCATGTGGTCGCGCAAGGCGCAACCACCCTCATGGCTGCCGCGCCCGATGACGTGTACGAACGCGCCCTGCCGGTGCTGCGCGCGATCACCGAAAAAATTCATCGCTGCGGCACGCGGGTCGGCGACGGCCAGGCCATGAAGATCGTCAACAATGCCATGAACGCGGCGTGCAGGCTCGGCACGCTCGAGGCCGTGGCAATGGGCCGGAAGGCGGGGCTGTCACTGGCCGCGATGACCAGCACGCTCAATGCCGGACGCGGGTGCAACCAGACCACCGAGAAGATGCTGCCAGCGATCGCACGCGGCGAGGCATCCACCAACTTCGCGCTGGCGCTGATGCTCAAGGACGTGAACCAGGCCGCTGTCTTGGGCATGGAACAGCGCGTGCCGATGCCGATCACCGGCATGGTGCGCAGCCTGCTGCAGATCGGCCTGAACACGCTTGGTCCGCAGGCGAAGCTGGAAGACATGGTCGGCCTCACCGAGGCCATGGCGGCTACTCGCTTCGTGGATTCACCCATGGAAGCTGCACCTGGAGCGGATGCCGCCGACGCCCTGCTGACGATCGATGCAGCCGTGGCGGCACTCGGACGGCTCGTTACCTACGAATGCGTGGCCGCCGGCTCCAGGCACGGCCTTGCGCTGCCCGACATGGCGCGCATCCTTCACGGAACCTCGGGCTGGAGCCACGAATCGCGCGAGGTGCTCGCGCAATTGAACGCCGGCGCCAAAGTTTCGAAGGAGCAATTCGCTCCCATGACTGCGAGCTTGGCAACCGCCGCGGAGTTGGGCCTGCGTGTCGGCGCACCCATGCCGATCTCCTGCGCCGTGCGCAGCATGGCCGAGTCGGCGTACTACGGCACCGCCATCCAATTTTTCGGAGACAAACCATGAAGACTTTCAATCTGCTGCGCGGGCTTGCCGCGCTGGTTGCGGCGGTCGCCGTTTCGCATGCGGCGCTCGCCGCCGACGCGTTCCCCACGCGCCCCGTGCGAATCGTCGTCAACACGGCGCCGGGCGGGCTGACCGACATCACGACGCGACTGGTCGCGCAGCAAATGGGCGAGGCACTCAAGCAGCCTGTGATCGTGGATAACCGTGCCGGCGGCGACGGGCTCATCGGCATCCGTGCCGTGAAGTCCGCGCCCGCTGACGGCTACACGCTGCTTGCCACCGCAGGAACCATCGCGTTGCAGATGGCGGTGCGCGAGGACCCGGGCTACGACTTGGTGAAGGACTTCACTGGCGTAGGTCTCATGGGACGCTCCCCCTACCTCATGGTCGTGGCCCCGACCGCGCCGTACAAGACGTTGGGCGAATACGTCGCCGCCGCCAAGGCGAACCCGGGGAAGGTCACGTACGCGTCCGCCGGCGTCGGCACCGCCGTTCACCTTGCCACCGAACGGTGGATGCACCAGCTCGGAATCAAGCTGATGCACGTTCCCTACAAGGGCAATGGAGCGGCGATGCCCGACGTGATGGCGGGTCGCGTTGACATGATTCTCGAAGCCTACGGCAGCAGCAGCGGCAAGCTCAAGGGTGGGCAGTTGCGCGCGCTGGGCGTCACGAGCACGTCTCGCATCAGCGCCCTGCCCGATGTGCCAACCTTTGCCGAGGCCGGCGCGCCTGGTTACAGCTACTACACGTGGCTGTGCATCGTCGCTCCGGCTGGCACGCCAAAGGACGTGGTGGCGAAGCTTTCCGAAGCGCTTCGCAGCGCGACCGGCACGAAGGCCGTCAAAGACCGTTTTCGCGACGATGGCGTGGAGGCGATGAACCTCACGCCGGATGAATTCAATCAATTTCTCGCGCGCGAAGTGACGCAGGCTCAGGCTGCCGTAACCGAGTTGGGCTTGCCGAAGCAGTAAGGGCATGCCCATGACGTCCCTTCGTACCCGGCGGCGTGCGGCCCTCCGGACCATGGCTGCATCCATGGCGCTGGGCGCGTTCGGGCTTCATGCCAGCATCGGGCATGCACAGGCGGCGAACTTTCCCGACCGGCCGATCCGCTGGATCGTGCCTTGGCCGCCGGGTGGCGGCGCCGACATGCTTGCCCGCATGCTGAATGTGAAGCTGGGCCAGGTGTTGGGCCAGCCTGTCGTGATCGACAACCGCGGCGGCGCTGGCGGCAACATCGGAGCGTCGGCCGGCGCCAAGGTCACACCCGATGGCTACACGATGACGTTCGCCTACTCGGCAACTCATTCGATCAATCCGCACGTCTATCCGAAGATGCCCTTCAAGGAGAGCGACTTTGCGCCAGTGATTTTCATCTCACTGGTGCCGCAGGTCCTTGTCGTCAATGCTTCATCACCAGCGCGCAACCTGCAGGAATGGCTGGCACTTGCGAAGAAGCGGGAGATGGCCTTCGCGTCCGCGGGACAAGGGTCCATCGGCCATCTCGGTGGCGAGTTATTCGCCTCGCTTACGGGCATCAACATGCTGCACGTGCCCTACAAAGGGGGTGGACCGGCCTTGGCGGCCGTGCTCTCGGGCGAAGTGGACGCCCTGTTCGGCGTACCTGTCGTGCTCGCACCGCAGATCAAGGCAGGAAACCTGCGCGCGATCGGTGTCACGACCGTGATGCGCACCAGCGTGCTTCCCGATGTTCCCACGATCGCGGAGCAAGGAGTCCCAGGCTTCGACGTGAGTTCGTGGAACGGCGTCCACGTCCCCGCAGGAACGCCGCCCGAAGTGATCGCGAAGCTCAACGCAGCATTCAACAAGGTGCTCGCGGATCCCGACGTTCGCAAGCAGCTGATCGAGAACGGCTACGAAATCATCGGCGGCGAACCGGTGAAGTTTGCCAGCTTCGTTGCGGATGAACTGAAGAAATGGAAAACGGTCGTCAAGAAGGCCAAAGTGCAGATCGAATGAATCACGCCATGACTGAAAACCTGCTGGACAACGACAACGACGATTCCGTGCGCATGAGCGTGGCCGAGGCGCGTGCGCTGGGCGAGAAGGCGCTCGGCACCCTGGGATTTTCATCAGATGATGCAGCTGCCATCGCCACGCACCTGGTGGACGCTTCCACATGGGGTTATGAATTCGCGGGCTTGCCTCGGATCCTGGTCATCGCGAACCGCCCGGAACTGAAGAAGCCGGTAACCGCTGTCACTGTCGTCAAGGAAACGGCAGTCTCCGCATTGCTCGATGGCGGCAACCAGGTGGGCTACCTCTCGCTCAACCGGGCGACGGACATTGCGATTGAGAAGGTTCGAACGGCGGGCGTCGCAGTGGTGGGGTTGCGCAACAGCTGGTTCGCAGGGCGCAATGCGTACTACCTCGAGAAAGTGGCCCGCGCAGGCTACGCGGCCGTGTACTTCGGCAGCAGCACGCCGACGGTGGTGCCGCCGGGCGCGGTCCAGAAGGCGCTGGGAACCAATCCGATGGCAATCGCGCTGCCGGGCAAGGACAACCCATTCATCTTCGACATGGGCACGGCCTCGGTCATGTCGGGCGAAGTGTTGATGAAAGCATTCCTTGGCGAGGGCTTTTCACACATCGTCGGGGTGGACAAGGACGGCAACCCGACCAGCGATGCGCGCGAGTTGCTCGAAGGCGGTGTCCTTCCGTTCGGCGGCCACAAAGGCTACGGGCTGTCGCTGGCCGTCCAGGCCCTCGGCCTGATGGCCGGCGCACGCATGCGCAATGGTGAGGTCAGCGACTTCGGCTACCTGATGATTGCGTTCGATCCCGGGCTTCTCATGCCCGCCGAGCAGTTCATCTCCGAGTTCCAGGAGCTGCTCGAAAAGATCAGGGGCTTGCCGCGGCAACCGGGCGTGTCCGAGATCCGGATCCCTTCAGAGCGTGGATTCCGGGAGCGCGAGATCCGGCGCAAGCAGGGAATCCTGGTGAACAAGCGCGTGGTCGAGCGGCTGCGCGAGATGTGCGAGAAGGCCGATCCACGCTGAATGGAACGACCCCATGAAAAAGCACCCCACGCGGCGAGCCGTGCTATCCCTGCCTCTGGCGACTACAGCACTGTACCTACCCGGCGCCTTCGGGCGGAGCAACTACCCGAACAAGCCAATCAAGATCCTCGTTGGTTTCGCACCGGGCGGCTTCACCGATGTGGCCGCGCGCCTGATCGGCCAGAAGCTCGCTGATTCGCTGGGACAACCCGTGGTGGTGGAAAACCGCCCCGGTGCCAATGGCCTGATCGCGAGCGACGCCACGGCGAAATCGCCACCGGATGGCTATACGCTCTTCATGTCGTCGCTCGGCCTCACTACGAACCCCCTGCTGCAGGAGCGCGCGACCTACGATCCGGTCAAAGGCTTCACGCCGATTTCGCTGCTGGCGATGGTGCCCAACGTGCTGGTGGCAGGCCCGAGTGTGCCGGCGAACAACTTGAAGGAGCTGCTCGCACTTGCGCGCACACGCAAGCAGCCTCTGACTCAAGCGTCAGCGGGCAACGGGTCGCCGGGACACCTCTCAGCGGCCCTGCTGCAGGTCATGACACAGATCCGCCTTGACCACGTCCCCTACCGCGGCTCAGGCCCGGCCATGACCGATCTGATCGGAGGCCATGTGGACATCTCTTTTCCGACGATCCCCACTGCCTTGCTTCAGGTACGCGCCGGCAAGCTCAAAGCCATCGCGGTGACGAGCGCGAAGCGCTCGCCGATGATGCCCGACGTACCCACCATCGCCGAGGCGGGCGTGCCCGGCTACGACATGGGCGGCTGGTACGGTCTGGTTGCGCCGCCGGCCATGCCCAAAGAGATTGCCGACACGCTGTCAGCCGAGGTCGTCAAGATCATGAAGATGCCCGATGTGCGCGAACGCTTCCTTGCCGAGGCCTCTGAGCCGGTGGGCTCGGACGGCGTCGAGATGACCGCCTTCCTCGCTCGCGACTTCAACCGCTGGAAGCAAGTCGTGCAGGCCGCCAACATCAAGCCGGGCACCTGAACATCATGGCCGCACCCGTCGCAGTTGACCTCAACCGGCCCCAAGGCCACGCCCGCCGTCTGCTCGAACTGCTGCATGCGCTCGGCAACGATGCGCCCGCGGCGCCCATGGACAAGGCACGCTGGTGCCTGCTCGACGCGCTGGGTTGCGGCCTTTTTGGCGCTCACCAGCCGTGGGGAGAAATCATGACGGCCGAGGCGCTGGCCGACGGCGCGCATGGTACGTGCAGCATTCTCGGTACGGCTCACGCCACCGCACCGGCGCAGGCAGCGCTGTGCAACGGCACGGCGATCCACGGCTTCGAGCTCGATGACCTGTTGTCCGAGGCGGTGATCCATCCGGGAGCGGTGATCATTCCGGCCGCGCTCGCCGCGGCGCAAGCCTGCGATGCATCGGGCGAGCAGCTGCTGCGTGGCATTGTCGCGGGCTACGAAGCGACCGCCCGGATCAGCATGGCGCTGGGCATGGAAGCCTCGCAACGGGGCTTTCACAAGACCAGCGTGGTCGGCCCGGTGGCCGGTGCGGTCGCGGCCAGTTTGACGATGAAGCTTTCTCTGGAGCAGATGGTGAACGCCGTGGGCCTCGCGTGTTCCTGCGGCAGTGGCGTCAAGAATTTCGCGACAGGTTCTGCAGGTATGGTCAAGCGCATGCACGCGGGCCGAGCCGCCGAAGCCGCCGTGCGCATGACGCTGCTCGCCCGGCGTGGTTTCGCCGCGCCGCCGGAGGCCATCGATGGCATCTATGGCCTGCTCGACGCCTTCAGCGGCAGCAAGGCACAGCCGCAGCAGTTGGACGGCGCATGGGGCGAGAAATGGGCCATCGATGACGTTTGGGTCAAGGTGTATCCCATCTGCGGTTGGATCCAGGGCGTAGTACAGCTCTTGACTTCGATGCGCTCGGAGGATGGCTTCACCGCGGGCGACGTGGAGAAGGTCGTGGTCGCCACCAGTGCCTTCGCCGTGAAGAACAACGCGAACGCCGACGTGCACGACACCATGGACGCGCAATACAGCATCCCCTACTGCGTCGCGGTGGCGCTGTTGGGCAACCCGATGAACCCCGAAGAGTTCGCGGCACCACGCATCTTCGACACCGGACTCAAGCACATCGCGCAACGGGTGGAACTGCAGGTGGACCAGATTGCCGACCAGGTATATCCGCGCCAGTTTGCGAGCCGCGTGGAGCTGCGCTTGAAAGACGGTCGCACGTTATCACACAGCACGCTCGATCCCCACGGCACGCCAGCCGATCCGTGCAGCGTGGACGAGCAAGTCGAGAAGTTCAGGAACCTGGCGCGCCTCTCTGGGCTGACCAAGGATCTGTCGGATGCCATCGACATCGTGCGCACGCTGGAATCGCGCAAGATAAGCGAACTGATGCGGGAACTGCGGCAAGCCTGATGGAAGCATTCGACTACGTCGTCGTGGGCGCCGGCTCCGCCGGCTGCGTCGTGGCGCGGCGCCTGTCAGACGACCCCACCGTGCGCGTTCTCCTGATTGAAGCGGGTGCGCAGGCGCACGGATTCTGGACGCGCGTCCCCGCAGGCATGGGCAAGATGTTCAGCGCGAACCCGTTCAACTGGGGCTATACCACCGAGCCCGTCGCCGGCCTGAATGGCCGCTCGCTGTTCTGGCCGCGCGGCAAGACGCTGGGCGGCAGCAGCGCGATCAACGGCATGGTGTTCACGCGCGGCAACCGGCAGGACTACGACAGCTGGGCCCGCGCTGGCAATGCCGGCTGGTCATGGTACGAGGTGCTGCCGTACTTCAAGGCGCTCGAA
>Ga0182008_10001118_pt1 | contig 18460 bp, 13 predicted proteins | sample Sormic07211129_1_FD_120482 | JGI IMG/M metagenome (GOLD analysis project Ga0182008, IMG submission 120482) | Rhizosphere microbial communities from Sorghum bicolor, Mead, Nebraska, USA - 072115-129_1 metaG | ecosystem: Host-associated > Plants > Roots > Rhizosphere | place: USA: Nebraska...
CTACGGCTCCGACCACACCGAGGTGATCGCGACACGCGACCAGGCCACTGCGGAACGCTTCGTGCATTCGCTCCGCTCGGCGGTCGTCATGGTCAACGCGTCTTCGCGCTTCAGTGACGGTGGCGAACTCGGTCTCGGGACGGAGATCGGTATCTCCACCACGCGTTTGCACGCCTATGGCCCGATGGGCGCCGAGTCGCTAACCGTCGAACGATTCGTGGTGCGCGGGGAAGGGCAGGTCAGGCATCACTCGTCGTTGCAGTGATGGCCGGCGCTTGGTGTTCTGGTGGGAGCCGACCCTGTCGGCGATGGGTGCTTGCCGCAACCTGGCCCGCTTCCGCGGGATCGCCGACAAGGTCGGCTCCCACCAACGCCCCTCGACGCGGTCACCGCGGTCGGCCAAGCTCCGCGCCGATGCGCTCCGACACATCCATCATCGCGTACCACGCGCGCTCGATCGCGTCCGCCAGCGCATCGCGGTCCAATGCCACCGTTTCCGCGCGCCCACCTTCATCGGGCGTGTATTCGATCAATACGCGCTGGCCGTCGATCCATGCCTGTTCCCCCGCGAGGAACAAGGGGTCCTCGAAGCTGCCCATGCCGGCCTCCAACGGCATGGCGAACGCCGTGCGCGTATCGCGCGGAGCGCCGCGCAGGAGTGCCATGGCGCGTGGGAATGAGCCATCCTCATCGTCCAGTTCCAGATTGACACGGTCGAGCCGTGGGCCTGCGAACAGCTCCACCGTTCCCATGAAGATGGCATGCGTGGCATAGCCGTCCAGCCGGACGCGCGGCTGCTTCAGGACCTCGCGAAGCGCGGTGACATAGCGATCGCAGGTTTCCGGATGTTCGCTCAGCCATCGGCTGCTGACGTCGTCGATAGCTGTTTCATAGCCATTGGCCTTCGCCTTGATGCCGGGGTGGCTGAGACCGGCCGGGCGTTCCGGCAGGGACACGGGAAGGCCGCCGGCCTTCAGTCCGAGCAGGACCCGGCCCGGCACGACACGCAGCCAGTGCGTGACGCCCTGTACAGCGAAACCGGGACCGCGTTCGCTGTACGGCGAAGGATAGACATCGCGTTCGCTCATGCCTGAGACCGCCATGCTTCGATGGCTTCCGCGGCCCCGAGGCAATCGCTGTAGCGGTTGTAGAGTGGGGTGGGCGAGAGGCGGATGACGTCGGGCTCGCGCCAGTCGCCGATGACGCCCTGCCGCTCGAGATACTCGAACAACGAACGTCCGGCATCGCGTCCGGCGCGTACGCGCACCGACAACTGCGCACCACGTTGCGCCGGATCGTTCGGGGTGACGATGTCCAACGCGTCGCCGAGGCGTGCGCGGATCAGCCAGTCGAGGTAGGCGGTGAGCCGGCGGCTTTTCTCGACCAGGCGCGGCATGCCCGCACGGCCGAACACCTCCAGCGAGGCGCGCAGCGGCGCGAGCGCCAGGATCGGCGGATTGGACAGTTGCCAGCCGTCCGCACCCGGGGTGGGAATGAATTGCGGGCCCATCTTGAACCGCGTGTGCTTGTCGTGTCCCCACCAGCCCGCGAAGCGCGGCACGTCGGCATGGGCATGCCGATCGTGGACGAAACAGCCGGCGACCGCACCGGGGCCTGCGTTGAGGTACTTGTACGTGCACCACACCGCGAAGTCCGCGCCGCTGTCGTGCAGCGCCAATGGCAGGTTGCCGGCGGCGTGGGCGAGATCGAATCCGACCACGCAGCCTTGCGCGTGACCGAGGCGCACGATGCGCGCGAGGTCGAAGACCTGCCCGGTGCGGTACTGCACGCCGGGCAACACGATCAAGGCGATCCGATGGCCATGTTCGGCGATGGCTCGTTCGATCGCGGCCATCGACAGCGTGCCGCCGGCGCCATCGGCCTCGAGTTCGATCAGGTCGGTGGACGGATCGAAACCGTGGAAGCGCACCTGTGACTCCAGGGCGTAACGGTCGGTGGGGAAGGCCCCGGCTTCCATCAGGATCGCCGGGCGCTCGGCCGTGGGACGGTAGAAGCTGACCAGCATGAGATGCAGGTTCACGCCCAGGGAATTCATCGCGACCACTTCATGTGGTTGCGCACCGACCACCTCGGCCATCGCGTCACGCACGTACTCGTGGTAGTGCATCCACGGCGAACGCCCACGAAAATGAGCCTCGACCGCAAGCTCCGACCAGTCCGCCAATTCCGCTTCGATCGCGGCGCGCACGCCCTTCGGTTGCAGGCCGAGGGAATTGCCGCAGAAATACAGCGTGTCGCGTCCGTCGTGCCGCGGAATGTGGAAGTCGGCGCGGAAGTCGCGCAGCGGGTCGGCGGCGTCCTGGGCTTCGGCCCACGCGCGCGTCGCTTCGAAATCGATCATGGAAGGAATCCTGGGGTCAGGAAGGCATGCGGGCGGCCACGTCGGCGCAGCCCTTGTCGAATGCCGCGTTGAATTTCGCATCGCCGGCAGGGCGGACGCAGCGCAACTGGATCGCGTAGCCCTTGCTGTAGAAGTAGCGTTCGAAGTAGTCGAGCTTCACCGTTCCTTCCTTCGCCGTGTAGACGTTCTCGGTCGGTGAGCTCGCCTTGCCCGGCGCGTACTCGGGCAGCGCCGTGGCATGGCTGCGCAGGTTGCCGGAGAACTGCTGGAAACCGTTGAGGTTGGGTACCTTCTGCACGGCGATCGAGACGCGGGCGAGGGTCGCGTCGGCGGCGCTCGAACCAGGCACCTGGAATACCTGGGTTTCCTTCTCGCCTTCGGACTGCATGATCGGGACCCAGCCATCGGGCACGGGGAAGCGGATGTCGCCGCCGGCCATGGAAACGTCGGTCGCGCCGAGGGCGGGGCTCGCCAGCATGGCGACGATCAGGAGGGCACGCAAAGGGCGGTTCACGATGAGGGGTCCCTGGAGATGGCGGCGCGGCCGCGTTAACAGCGGCATTCTGGCACAGCGGGCGTGGACGGATGGCGTATGCGGCTGTGCGCCAGGTCACGCCACGGCGGCTATCGCCTGGAAGCGTGCCTTGGGCACGCCGAGCCATTCCAGCGCGGTGCCGTGGAACAGGCGGGCGCGTGCGGCATCGTCGAGGCCCAGGGCTTCGATTCCGCTGCCGGGCTCCTGTTCGCCCAGCGGGAAGGGATAGTCCGTGCCGAGCATCACCCGGTCCGTGCCGGCGGTCTGCAGCAGGTAGCGCAGCGCGGCGTCGTCGTGCACGCAGGAGTCGAAGTAGAGGCGCGACATGTACTCGCGCGGGTTGCGTGCGTTGTCGGTGGCGACGAGGTCCGGCCGCATGCGGAAACCGTGCTCGATGCGGCCGATGGAATACGGGAAACTGCCACCACCGTGGGCCAGCATGATCTTCAGCTCGGGCAAGCGCTCCAGTACGCCGCCGAAGATCAGCGCACAGGCTGCCCGCGATTGCTCGGCGGGCATGCCGACGAGCCATGGCAGCCAGTACTTGGGCATCGAATCGGTGCCCATCATGTCCCAGGGATGGACCAGGATCGCCGCGCCCAGGTCGGCCGCCGCTTCGAAGAAGGGAAAGAGCTCGGGCGCATCGAGGTTCCACTCGTTGCAGTGCGAGCCGATCTGCACGCCTTGCAGGCCCAGTTCGTCGATACAACGTTCCAGTTCGCGGATGGCCAGGGCGGGAGACTGCAAGGGCACCGTGCCGATGCCGGCGTAGTGGCGGGGATGCGCCTCGCACACGGCGGCCATGGCATCGTTGAGATGCGTATGCAGTTCGAGTGCCTGGTGACCCTTGGCCCAGTAGCAGAACATCACCGGCACGGTGGAGACGACCTGCACGCCCACGCCGAAGCGTGCGTAGTCGGCGATGCGGTGCTCCGGGTCGAACGCCGAATCCCACACTTCACGGAAAAACTTGCCGTCCTTGTAGATCCGGTGGTGGCCCCCGGAATGGGTCATCACCGGAAAGCGGTCGTCCCCGTGGCGGGCGGCCAGATCGGGCCAGTCGCGGGGCAGGATGTGCGCGTGGGTATCGATCTTGAGCATGGCCCGAGTGTAGCGCCGGGGGCGTTACAGGGCCTCTCGCGGTGCAGCAAGCGACGCCGGCGGACGATGCCCGACGGGCGAGGATCGTGTGGGAGCCGCTTCAGCGGCGATCAGGCCGGAGCGGTACTCCGCCGGTTGACCACGTGCGCGATCGTGTCGACGTTGTCCGTCAGTCGATCGGTCAGGCGCGCCACGGCATCGGCCAGTTCGCGTTCCGTCACCCGCGACAGCGCCTCCACCAGCCTGCGCTGGTGCTCGCGCAGGCCCGGCGGCATGGCGATGGCTTCCACCCGGGTCAGCGCCTCCGCCTGCGCGCGCAGCGCCACGGAGGCTTCGTGGATGAAGGGGCCGACATGGGCCCACGCCTCCGGTACCTCGTCGGCGTCGATCAACGCCTCGAGGCTCATCGCCGTGCGGGCGAGGCGGTTCCCGTTGGCGTAGAGCGTTTCCGCCAGTTCCAGCAGTACCGCGGGCGTGCCGGGTTCGGCGCGCATGCGGTCCAGCGATGCCTGGGCGTTGGTGCGCGCGGTGCGCGTGCCCATGCGCACTTCGTGACGGGCGCCGCGGCCGGCGGGCCCGACCAGCGCGTCGAGGTAATCCGCGTAGGCGCAGAGCATTTCCGAAAGGGCGCTTCGCGCGCGATGCCGTTCCCACGAAGGCCAGAGTACGTAGGCGATCAGGGCCAGGCCGCTGCCCAACGCCGTGTTGAGCACGCGGTCGGACATCGCCGAGAACGGGTCCACTCCCTCGAAGGAGAGGAGCACGACCACCGTACCCGTGAGCGCCGCGACGGCGATGCCGTAATGGGCGCCGGCGAGATAACGGAAGGCCACGCAAAGCACGCCCATCACCGCGATGTGGGCCCAGGCCACGTCGGGGGTGAGGCGGAGCACGAACGTGGTCAGCATGAGGCCGAGTACCGTGCCCACCACGCGCAGCAGACCGAAATTGAAGGTGGCGGCGAAGTCCGGACGGAGCACGATGGCGGCCGTCATCGGCAGCCAGTAACCGTGCGGCAAGGCGTAATAGCGCGATACCGCGAAGGCCAGGGTGAGCACGACGGCGCAGCGCACGGCATGGCGGAAGGCCACGGACCCGCGGGTCAGGTTGGCACGCAGGGTGGATAGCGCCGAGGCACTGCGCAAGGTGTCCGGCAGCGCCGTTTCGGCGCGTTGGGCACGTTCCTCACCGCGCGATCCAGCCCAGTTGGTGTTACGGACCACGGCGGCGAGCTGGCCCGAGAGTGCCTGGATATGGACACCGAGGCCCATGCCGGTGGAGCCGGCGAGCAAGGCTCGTTCACTCGCCTGCAGGGTGGCCAGCGCGCGTTCCGCGCGTTGCGGGGGCTCGGCGGCGTCCAGCGCGTCGGCGGTCGCGAGCAGCACCCGCGCCGCGTCGTTGCGGAACATTTCCCCCATGCCGTCGCGGCGTGTTTCCAGTTCCGCCATGGCGATCAGTTCCAGGCGGATGCGCTCGGCCAGTTCCAGCAGCACGCGGAAGGCTTCCATCGCGCGGCCGCGCGCATGGTGACGGCCGAGCAGGGTGCTCTGCAATGCGTTCATGGCGTCGGTCAGTCCCGGTGCCTCGCCGTCCTTCTGCGGTTTGCGGGCGAGGTCGGCGAGACCGCGGTAGACGGTGGCCAGGGCGAGCCGTTCGGGACGGTAGCGTTGCAACGGCCAGGCCGCGATCGAGAACACGGCCAGCAGCATGCCGCCGGCGAAGATGAGGCTGCCGCCGGCCATCGATCCGGCGAGATCCTTGGGCGTGGCCGCGGTGATCACGAGCAGCAGCATGCTGGTCATGCCCACGCGGGCGATGTCCGGACCGAACACGACGAGCATGCCGCCAAAGAACCCGCACACCGCGCAGGCGACGCACATCGGCAAGACCCAGTCGCCGATGAGGAATCCGACCAGGGAGGCGGCACCAGCCGCCAGCGCGGCGAGGAAAAGGCGGCTCAGGCGTTGCTGGTACGGGCCGGGCTGGTCCGAGAACATCGTATCGAGGGCGCCGGCCGCGATGCCGATGCCGACCTGTGGGTAGCCCAGCCACATGCCGAGGGCCAGCGGCAACACCACCGCGGCGGTGTTGCGCAGGGCGACCCGCAGGGGAACGTCGGGCCGTTTCGTGCGGATCAGCGTGTCGATGACGCTGGCACGAAGCGAGTAGCCGTTACTCATGGCGTTTCTTGCTGGCGGGCGGCGTCGCGGGACGGCATCGCGACGTCGCGATGCCGTCCCGCGACGATCACGAGGCGCGGCCCGCGAACTCGCCAGTGAGCGTGTTCACCGTGACCTTCTCGCCGGTGGTGATGTATTCCGGCACCTGCACCTCGATGCCGGTCTGCAGGGTGGCCGGTTTGGTGCGCTTGGTGGCGCTGGCACCCTTCAGTTCCGGCGCGGTATCGGTGACGGTGAGCACGACGGAGGTGGGCACCTGGAGGCCTACCGGCGCATCGTCGATCACCTGCACGAAGTATCCTTCCAGGTCCTCGACGACGTAGCCCGCGTTGTCGCCGACCACCTCGGCCCCGAGGACGTACTGCGTATAGTCTTCGTCGTCCATGAAGACGAACGCATCGCCGTCCATGTACGAGAACTTCGCCTGACGCCGGCTGAGCTCGACTTCCTTGAGGTCGTCGTCGGCCCGCAGGCTGAGGTCGAACTTGCGGTTGCCCGGGATCGAATAGAGGGTGAAGCGGAACGTGACGTTCCCGCCCCGCGCGGTGGGCGCGCTGCGTTCGATGTCGCGTACCTGGTAGACGGTGCCGTCATTCTCGACGACGTTACCTTTCTTTACTTCGGATGCTTTCATGTCGTTCGACTTGGCGTGGGTTATTTCGGGGCGAGACGCACGGCGCCGTCGAGGCGGATCGTCTCGCCGTTGAGGTAACGGCTGGTGAGGATGAAGGCGACGGTGTCGGCGAACTCTTCCGGCCTGCCCAGGCGCGAGGGGAAGGGGATCGACGCGGACAGCGATTCCTGCACCTGCGGCGGCATGCCGTCGACCATCGGCGTCCAGAAGATGCCGGGTGCGATCGTGTTGACGCGGATGCCGAAGCGCGCCAGTTCGCGTGCCATCGGCAGGGTCATGCCCACCACGCCACCCTTGGAGGCGGAGTAGGCGGCCTGGCCGATCTGTCCTTCGTACGCCGCGACCGAGGCCGTGTTGACGATCACGCCGCGCTCGCCATCTTCGCCGGCCGCATTGGCCTGCATGAGTTGCGCGGCGGCCTTGGCGACGTTGAAGCTGCCGACGAGATTGACCATCACGGTGCCACTGAACGTGGACAGCGGCATGGGGCCTTCCTTGCCGAGGACGCGTCCGGCGCCGAGGATGCCCGCGCAGTTCACGACCACGTTCAGCCCTCCCATCGCTTCGCGGGCCGCGCCGACGTTCGTCGCCACGCCTTCCTCGGAAGTGACGTCGGTGCGCTGGAACGTGGCGAGAGGGCCCAGGGCGGAGGCCGCGGCCTGACCCTTTTCCTCGTTGACGTCGAATAACGCCACCTTCGCGCCGGCGGCGACGAGACGTCGGGCGACGGCGTGACCCAGACCGGATGCGCCGCCGGTGATGACGGCCCTGACCTGTTCGAGCTGCATGAAGACTCCGCTGGTGCGACTGGCAAAGAGGCACATCTTAGCCGAGGGGGAGGCCGATGGCTTTGTGCGGAGGCACACGAACCCGCGACGCGGTCAGGACCCGGCAAGGAACGCATGCAGTGCGTTCGATTCCGCCAGTTCGGCGAAGGGAACGACAGGGGGTGGGGGCGTGGCCGGTTCGGCCAGGAACAGGCTCCATACGCCCACATCCCACCACCGGCCGAGTTTGTAGCCGGCTTTGGGCCAGACGCCGGCCGGCGCGAAGCCCATGGATTCATGCATCGCCACGCTGGGGTCGCCGGGAAGCGTGATCACGCCGACGGCCTGATTGATGCCCTGCAGGCGCATGGTCCCGAGCAACGCGCCGTAGAGACGGCGGGCGATGCCACGGCGGCGGGCTTTCTCGTGCACGTAGATGGACGTCTCGGCGATCCAGTCGTAGGCGGCGCGTTCACGGAAGCGGCCCGCATAGGCATAGGCGATCACGTCGCCGTGTTCTTCCCAGACCAGCCAGGGATGATTCACCAGCTTGCCGCGGATGCGCCCGCGCATGGCTTCTTCACCGGGAAGTTCGGTCTCGAACGTGATCGCGCTGTTCTCCACGACAGGCGCGTAGATGGCGTGGCAGGCGGCGGCGTCGGCCTCGGTGGCGATGCGGATCACAGCGGTTTTTCCATGAAGATGCTGGCGGGATGGGCGTGATGATCGCCGAAAGGCGGGCAGCGCCGGTAGCCGGAACGTTCGTAAAGCTCGATCGATTCGGTCTGCGCCGTGCCGGTCTCCAGTTTCACCTTCCTGCCGCCGGCCGCGCGCACCTGGGCCTCGAGGGCTTCCAGCATCTGCTTGCCGAGTCCCATGCCACGGCAGGCGGGTACGACGTACATGTACTTCAGTTCGACGTAGTCGCCATGGTCCACGCCGGCGCCGCAGGCTAGGGGGATGCCATCGACGCGCGCCGTCATGAAGGTCACGTGGGGCTGCCGCAGGCTTTCCACACCCACGTGCTGGGGCAGCGGCTGCTGGTAGAGGTCGGAGAGGTAGCCGTGCAGTTGTTCGATCAGGGGCAATACGTCGGCGCGGCCCGGATCGTCGATCGCGAACAGCAGGACAGGCGGCTCGGGCGCGACGATGAGGTCTCCGTCGTTGAGGTGGCGCATGAAAAAACGGTCGCAGCTGAAATGCCCGGTGCCGCCCATGGGCGCGTCGATCCGTGCGAACCCGTGGCGCAGGTAAAGCGCCTGCGCGGCATCCATGCCGGTCAACGTTTCCAGGTAGATGCGTTGGAAACCGGCTCGGCGGGCGGCATCGAGGCAGCGGCGCATGAGTCGTGATGCCGCCCCGATACCGCGTGCCGCCGGCAGGAAGTACATCTTGCGCAGTTCGCAGGTGTTTTCGTCGCCACCTTCCAGCGGGGCGATGCCCGCTCCGCCAATGGCCCGGCCGTCCTTCTCGACGACGAAATAGGCGTGGCGCGGTCGCGCGTAGGCGGCGGACAGGCCGTCCACTTCGGGATCGTGGATGGCGAAACCGGGGCCATCGGCACCGAATTCCGGCATGACGTGGCGAATCACGGCGGCCATATCGGCATCGTCGCGGGGCTCGATGGGACGAATGAGGTAGTCGGTGCGCATGCCCCGATCCTGCCACGGAAAGCCCCGTTGCGGAATCAGGGAAAATTCATCGCCGGCACGGAGGACACGGTTTCCCTTGCCGATACGAACTAGCGAATTATCGCCGTGGTTATCCATGGCCTATTGCCGATCCCATCCGGGGCAAGGGAGACTCGGTTGGGCCATCACACACTCGCACGCCAGGAGGCTCAGAGTGAACAACATCAAGCGTACGACAAGGACCGAGACTACGCATACCGAATCCACGGTGGTCGAAACGGTGGATGAGGACGAATCGGGAACGTTGCGCCAGGAACCGGTACCCCATAAACGCATCCACCCCGCGACGGCCTGGCACCATCTTCAGACCTTCTTCATCGAATACCCGCCTGCCGCCGGCACCGCGATTCCGCAGGTGAAGGTATTCGCCAATGACCGGCAACAGGTACGGATTCGGATGGTCCTGTCGCCGCGGGATGCCAACGGTGCCTATGTCGCCGTTCCTGTCGATGAGTTGCGCGGCATGCTGAGACTGGTGGACTACAACACCGGCCTGCCGCTTCCTTCGGGATGGACCGTTGAAAGAACCGCCAACGGCTACACGCACGACACGTCGGTCATTTCGAGTGCGGATGGGAAATCCGATGCGGATTACCCGCCCCACGATAACCGGGCGGAATCGGGTGCACTGGCGAACGACCAGGTCGCCGTCGATCTCTTCGTCCGCACGAAGGTGGCCAATTCAGCCGTGAGGATCGCCGCATCCATTCTTCCTCCGGGAGGCTCCCAGCCCATCCAGACCCGGCCCGGAGCCGCAGGCAATCAGTTCGACAGTTCGGTGAACGTCGATGCGCGTCCGCCCCTGTATCTGTCCCTGGACAATTTCCGGGTGCGCGAGGGTTATTACAACCACGACCATCTCAGCTGGTTCACCGTGACCAATCGATTCATCACCGTCGAATATCAAAGCAGACGAATCAGGTTGCTCAGGGTCGAAAACGCCGCCGGGGTTGCATGGGGTGCGGGTATCAACATATACGGCGATAACGGCGACTTCGATGCGAATGGTTGGGAATACGAAGGCATGTTCACCATTTGCGCCAAGTCGCCCACGCTGACCTACTATTTCGACATTCCAAATTACTTCGATAACCACGCGTACGTTTACGACAAGCTGGGTGGAGTCCAGGACTATGAAGCCGGGGCCATCCTCTTCCTTCTGCATTACTTCGATGAAAACCAACATTTCCGCTGGTCCACGAACTGGGGCGATCCATCGGACGTGCTCAGCAGGAATGTCATCCTTGTCGATGAATACGGGAATAGTCACAAGGTACGGATAGGCGTGCCGAGGCTGGGCCTGCAATTCCAGGTGCTCGGAACATGGTAGTCGGGTTATCCGCTGTTACAACGGCTCACTCTCGCATGCCAGGAGGTTCAGGGTGAACAACAAGATAATCACGGAACGCACCGAAACCCCACATTCGGAAACGCATGTCGAAACGACGGAGCCGGTCTGGGAAATCACGACGTTCAAGCTCGTCCGTGTTTCGGCCAGTGACAAGGCGTATACGAACGGTGTCCAGCAGATCAAGTTCAAGGTCGAGCTCGCATTCAACGACAAGCTGACGGGCAAGCCGGGTGTGCCGACCGAAACGGAACTGGCCAGCCTGACCATCGCGTTCACCGATGAAAGTCGTCGCCTTCCTCCCGATACGGGCACGGCGACGGGATGGATGACGAGCCCGGGCGTGGCCAGCGCGGAGGACACGACCTATGACAAGGGTTACCTTGCTCATCCCGCTGGGACGGGCCACCTGAAAGCCGCCTATCCCGGACCGGCATCCTCACCGCACTCCAGCGTGTTCCGTTATTTCCATGTCGCCAATCGGGGAGGCGCCGCCCAGCGAATGTCATTGTGTGCATACGTCGAATGTGACGACGGCTGGAAGTACCTGACAAACGGCAAACGCTTCGACGATGAAGGTGTCGAGCATGTCGCGGACCACGATTCAAGGGAGGATGTCGAGGGCGTGACGCCGGAGACCTGGGCGATCGATAGCTATCCGTGGGAGCGCGATATTCTCTCCGGCGACGAAGGAGGCAGCGAGTCTCGAAGCCAGCCCGACTACAACCCCGACTCCGTCCATCGTTATACGTTGTCGTTCAGGGACCCGCGCGGGATCGTGATCGGTATCCGGTCGATGGTGGTGTCGCCCGGGGGCATGATCCAGTGGCATGACAAGGTGCAGGGCGAGCACCGTGCGTGTTTCACGGGGTATGCGCAGCCGGGAAGCACCAGGTTGATCTGGGATGGCGCCGTACCCGTGGGGATGACGGCGTTGCCCACGCTACCGTCCGCGGACGAGAAACAAGGCGTCATCGTCCTTGTCGGGCGACAGAATATAGCCTACGAAAGCGGCAAGCCGAATGGCCCCCTCACCTTGACCACGACCGATTGGTACGGCAACACGAATACCTTGAAGGTGCGGTTCAAGGGCACGCTCGGTGAGGGACGATGGACCTTGGTCCTTTATCGATAAATCGCTTGCTGGGACCAGCAAGTATCGATGTGCAGCGCATGGAGGCGTGTATGACGGACGACAGCAAGGCGCTAATCCCGCAAGCGGCGACGCCGCCAGGCCCCGGCGTGCAGGGGTTTCATCCTGCCGAAACCGGCGGCATCCACTCGAACGCCTACAACTTCCTGAGCGCGGTGAACACGGGTGTCGATCCGCGCACGGGGATGTACTCGTGCACGGTCAGCCTGCCGGGTGTGGCGGCGAACACGCTGTGTGGCCCGACGGTAGGGCTGGGTCTGGGCTTCAGTGCGCTCGATGCGGTGGACGCGGGTTTCGGCATCGGTTGGTCACTGGCGAGCACACGCTACGACACGCGGCGCAAGCGGCTGTCACTGTCCAGTGGCGAGTCGTTCCGGGTGGATACCTTCGTCAACGACAGGGCGACGTTCAAGGACCGCAAGCTGCGCACGTTCGACCTGATCCGGGAAGGCTTCGACGGCGACTACCGGATCGTGCACAAGTCGGGGATGTCGGAGCGTCTGCGCACCGACGCGGGAAGCGACGGCGTGGCCGTGCTGCGCGAAGTACGTTCACCGGAAGGCCATGCCGTGACGTTGGAGCAGGGCGCGACGAACGGGATCGTAAAACTGCGCAAGGTGATCGATGGCGCCGGGCGGGTGCTCCTGGCCGTGGATTACGACCAGGACGGTGCCACGGTGGTGCGCCTGCATCCGGAGACGGCTCAGGCCGCGGCCTTCAGCTTTCGCTTCACCAACGGCCGGCTGTCGGAACTGGCCTTGCCGGACGGTTATGGCGATGGCTGGTTGTTCGGCTACGAAGCGACGGCCACGGGCCTGCTTCTGCTCACGCACACCACGCCGCCCACGGGCGGCCGGGAAGAGGTCGTCTACCAACAGGACGGCCATGCGCTACCGGGCAACGGTAACCAGCCCCTGAGCCACATGCCGGTGGTCGTGGCATGGCGTCGCGACCCGGGCCACGGGCAGCCGGTGATGGAAACACGCTATACGTACTCGACCCGCAACTATTTCGGCCATGGGGCGCTGGCGAACTGGCTGGACGACGAGGACAACCTGTACCGGTTGGTGATGCCGGAGGGGCAGCGTTACGAATACAGCTCCACGGAAACGCGGTACGACGGCATCCAGGCCGTGCGCACGGTGGAACGGACCTTCAACCGGTTCCACCTGCTGACGCGGGAACGTGCCTCGCAGGCCGGTTGCGTGACCGAGACGGTGACGGTGTACGACGAGGACCCGTCCATCTCGTTCGCCAGCCAGGTGCCATGGTGCCAGCTGCCGGTCGAGGTGAGGACGCGGTACTACCGCGAAGACGAGCCCGGACGGGTTCGCGAGGATGTGGAAGCGCGCGGTTACGACGACGACGGAAATTGCATCGTCCATACCGACCCGACGGGTGCGCGTGAATACTTCTCTTATTACCCCGCCAGCGGTGACGGAGATGATTGTCCCGCCGACCCATTGGGTTTCGTGCGTTGTCTCAAGGAGAAACGCCTGCAACCGCCGGCCGGCACCGAGGGCGGCATCAAGGTAACCCGGTATGCCTATGAGGTAATCCCCGCCCTGGACGGCCAGGGGCCAGGACACTTGCTATCCGTCTATGAGGGCATCCATCGGGAAGTCGACGGGCGCGTCCTCGCCGAACCGCTGAGCGAGACCCGGCAGGCGTTCGTCGCCGATGGTGGCGCGCACCATGGAAGGCTTCTGCGGGTGGTGTCGACCGTGCATGGCGTGGACGCTGCGACCGATTACGCCTATGTCAGCGGAAGCGCGAAAAATGCCGATGCGAACGCCGTCGATGAGGCGGTGCTGTTCATGACGACGACCGTGACCGCCGGCACGGGCAACGACGATGCACTTTCCTTGACGACCCGTAGCGCGCGATCGCTGCTCAGTGGCACGATCGTGATGGAGGAAAGCCCGGACGGTTCCGTGATGCGCCATGCGCACGATGCGCTCGGTCGAAAGATCAGGCAAACGGTGGCGGAAGGCACGGCGTTCGCGGCGGCGAGCGAGGTTCGTTACGCGCTCTCGCATGCCGGAAGCTGGCACGAGGAAACGAGCGTGACGGGCGTGCGCACGCGTACCGAGCTGGATGGCTTCGGTCGTGCGATCCGCCGGGTGGCGATGAACTGGCTGGACGACGGTATCGCGCGGGAGATCTCGCGTACGAGCTTCAATGCGTTCGGACAAACGCTATCCGAGACCACGACGGACCACGCGGTGCCGTTGGCTTCCGGTGCATCGGGCGAGTTGTCCCTGACGACGCGCCACGCCTACGACGCGTGGGGAAATCTCGAGATGTCGATCGCACCGGATGGCGTCGTCGCCCATGTCCGGGTGGACCCCATCGGGCGAACCGAAGACCGCTGGAGCGAAGCGGCAGGCTCCGGCACGCGTGAATCGAGCGAGCACTCGCACGTGGCATTCGGCATCCATGGCCGGCCCTTGCGGACCGAGCGGCGGGACACGCAAGGCGCACCCCGGTCGTGGCGAAGCTACACGTACGATGGTTGGGGACATTGCCTTTCCGACACCGAATCCGCGCCTGGCCTGCCGGACAAGGTGACCCGTTATCGCTACGACGACTACGACAGGACGGCGGAGGTCACCTTGCCCGACGGTTCGGTCGTGTATCGGACGTACGTCGCACACACCGACGACGAGCTCGTCGAAGCGACAGGCGTTCGCCATATACCGGCTGGTGAGGCGACGGAAGTGACAGTCGAGCTCGGCCGGCAGGCATTCGACGGTCTCGACAGGCGCACGCTGCTTCGCAGCGGCTCGCGCGAAACAAGGTACGTCTACCGGACGACCCGCTCGGGCGAACCGGATGAGATCCACCTGCCTTCGGAGGACATACTCTTCTGCACCTATGAAAAGCACTTGGGTCACCGCCTGACGGCGATGACGGATCGGGCGAGGACGGTGGAATGCCTTTTCGACTACCACCCTGTGCTGGGTCAGCTGCAGTGCGCGGAAAATACGCTTGGCCAGCACGACATCGAGTACCTGCCCAGCGGACGTGTGCGGGCCGAGCGCTTTCGCTTCGGCACGCACGATAAATACGCCACCTATGCCTATACCCTGCTTGGCCTGCCAGCGACGTATACCTTTGTCGACGGCGAGACGAGCAGCCTCCGGTATGACGAACATGGGCGGTTGGCGAGGGTCGAGAACGGCACGCTGGAAATCGAGTTCGCTTACGACGCCTTCTCGCGCACGCGAAGAATCAAGACCGAATCCACCGATGGCGGGCGTTCCATGGACATGTCGCTGACCTACGACGACGGTGGCCGTGAAATCGAGCGTGTGCTTGTCTCGTGGAGTGGCGTGGCCGCGCGAACACAGACGCTGGCCCAAACGTATTGGGCCGATGGGAAACTCCGTACGCGGACATGGCTTGCGGACGAGGGTTCGCGCACGGAATCGTATGACTACGACATTCGTGGGCGTCTGCGGGAATATGCCTGCACGGGTAGCCATGCGCCCCTCGATCCATGGGGTCTGGCGATCGCCGGGCAACGGTTCACGTTCGATGCGTTGGACAACATGCTCACGCTGGAGACGACGTACGCGGACGTGAACACCCTGCCCAGGAAAAGCAGTTTCCACTATGCGCCGAACGATCCCACCCAGCTCATCCGGATCGAACGCGTGCAAGGCGCCAGCGAAGAGATCGTTCCGTTGGAATACGACGCTTGCGGGAACCTGAAGTACGACGACGCCCAGCGACGGATGGAATACGACGCGATGGGACGGCTGGTCCGCTGGACGCGTGGGAGTGCCTGGCAGGATTATCGTTACGACCCGCTGGACCGGGTGGGCGCGGTCGGCGGATCGGACCCGACACGGTTCCGTTATTACCGGGGCGGGCAGGTGGCCTGGGAGAGCGACGGCGTGACGTCGTCATCGTTCCACGCCTTCGGCGGCGCGTGCCTGGCGCAATCCACGTCCGATTCCGTGGGGACGCATACGGTCCTGCTGGGTAGCGATGCGCAGGGCTCGGTCGTCAGTGAAGCAGGGGCCACGCTGGCGTCACCCGCCTACGGTGTCTACGGGTACCGCCCGGAAGAGGCGGGAAGCAGCGATATCGCCTACGCGGGTGAGTTGAAGGAACGTGACGTGGGTTGGTACCTGCTGGGTAGCTACCGGGTCTACGATCCCCGCCTGATGCGCTTCCACAGTCCCGATGCGGCCAGTCCGTTCGGGCACGGTGGACTCAATGCCTATGCCTATGTGTCCGGCGATCCGGTCAACCGCGTCGATCCGAGCGGCGAGGGCTGGCTGGACTGGGTGCTCGTCGGCATCGGCGCGATCGCCACGGCGGTCGGCGTGGTCGCCTCGATGGGTACGCTCGCTCCCGCCGCGGCCGCGTTATGGGCCGGCGCGGCGGTGACCTTCACCCAGGCGGCGGTCGTGGTTTCGACCGGCGTCGGCGTGTTGTCGGTCGCGACGGGTGCCGCGTCCGTCGCGCTCAATGAAACCGGACACGAATCCGAAGGCAGCGTGCTGGGTTGGATGTCCATGGGTTACGGCATCGGTTCTGCGGCCGTGGGCGCCGCGCCGGCGGTTGCCGCGTCGCGTGTCGGCCGTGCGGTGGCTTCCGGAGCCGGCAGGGTACGCGGTGGTTACAAGGCGGTCAGCGAACTGCCCTGGCGGTTACGCAATGCGGGAGGGAGCCCCAGCAAGGTGAGCAAGATCGGGTCGCGAGGGAATCCCGCCGCACCGAGGGGGCGGGTCAATCCCGCCTTTGCCGGGGAGGCTGCGGAGGACGCCGTACCACCATCGAACCGCTGGGCCGGGATGACGGGTACGGACAGGGTGAATCAGGCCGCGCAGGGGTTGAGCCGGGGCCAACCCGTGCCCGAGGGCCTCGTTACCCAACGCATGGGGGAAGTATTTCCGGATGGCATCGGCAATCGTTGGAGCCATGTGCAGACATTGCTCGATGCCAGGGGAACACCTCCGCCGGCTCGGTTCAACCGGCTCACGCAAGCCGACCTCGCGGGAAGCGGGTTCACGGATGACGAGCTCGCCGGCGCGATCGAAGGCATGCGTATTCCCGCGAACAACGCGTTCGCACAAGGGCAACTGGCGGAGTCAGTCGGGCTGTTTCGACGATTCATGCTGACCGGAGAGATGAGTGCCCTCCACCAGTCGAGCGAGGCGCTTCGCCTGGCTCGTGATGGAACGCGAACGCATATGACCCTGCCGCCGCGTCGTTGACTATCCTTCCGCACCCGCATGGCGCGCCCGCGTCACCCTGCTGGCCGTCGCCTTGCCCAGCCGTGCGGCGAGCCACGCACCGGTTTCGACGAGCTTGTCCAGGTCGACACCCGTCGTCATGCCCATGCCGTGGAGCATGTACACGACATCCTCGCTGGCGACGTTGCCCGTGGCGCCCTTGGCGTACGGGCAACCGCCCGTGCCGGAGACCGCACTGTCGATCACGCGTACCCCTTCTTCCAGGCACGACAGGATGTTCGCCAACGCTTGCCCGTAGGTGTCGTGAAAATGGACGGCCAGGGCATCCATCGGCACCTCGCCGGCCACGGCGCGCAGCATGTCGCGTGCCTTCGTGGGCGTGCCGACGCCGATGGTGTCGCCCAGTGAAATCTCATGGCAGCCCAACTCGTGCAGGCGGCGCGCGACGCGCACGACGTCGGCCACGGGTACCTCGCCCTGGTAAGGGCAGCCGAGCACGGTCGACACGTAGCCACGCACCGCCACGCCATCGGCACGCGCGCGTTCGAGCACGGGCATGAAGCGGTCGATGGACTCGTCGATCGAGGCATTGATGTTGGCGCGGTTGAACGCTTCCGACGCGGCGGTGAACACGGCCACCTCGGTAGCCCCGACCTCGCGGGCGCGCTCGTAGCCTTGCAGGTTCGGCACGAGCACGGGATAGACCACGCCGGGCGCCTTGCGGATGCCAAGGAACACCTCCGCGGCATCGGCCAGTTGCGGCACCCATTTCGGGCTGACGAAGCTGGTCGCCTCGATCGTGCCGAGGCCGGTGGCCGAAAGGCGATCGATCAGTTCGATCTTCATGGCGGCGGACAGCATCGCCTTTTCGTTCTGCAAGCCGTCGCGCGGGCCGACTTCGACGATGCGGACGTGGTTCGATGCATTCATGGGGCTTTCCATCAGGCCGTTTCGGTGAAGCGGACGAGGACCGCGTCGGCGTCGACGAAGTCGCCTTGCGCGGCGGAGACGGACTCGATCGTGCCGGCACGGGGCGACTTCAAGGCCAGCTCCATCTTCATCGCTTCCATCACCAGCAACTCCTGGCCTTCCTCGACCACGTCGCCCGCCGTGGCGCGGACCAGCACGATGCGTCCTGGCATCGGGGCGACGAGGTGGCGAGCGCCCGCGGAAGCCTCGCCAGCCCACGCGTAGGCGGGGGCGCGTTCGAACGTCCAGCGACGGCCCTCGTCGTCGTGCAGGCGGATGCGTGTCCCTTCCATCGACAGCGGGACACGCCGTGACTGGTCGTCGAACCGCGCGGACAAGACGCCATTACCCAGGCGCGCGCCTGCCACGATGCACGAACGATTCCCGTGGTGGAGGACGTAGTGGCCGTCGTGTCCATGCGCGTCGATCTCGTGGCGGCATTCGCCTTCCATCAGGGCGACCACGCGTTTTCCGGGATGGCCCAGGCGCCATGCATCGGCGTTGGCCCAG
>Ga0182008_10001120_pt1 | contig 18444 bp, 9 predicted proteins | sample Sormic07211129_1_FD_120482 | JGI IMG/M metagenome (GOLD analysis project Ga0182008, IMG submission 120482) | Rhizosphere microbial communities from Sorghum bicolor, Mead, Nebraska, USA - 072115-129_1 metaG | ecosystem: Host-associated > Plants > Roots > Rhizosphere | place: USA: Nebraska...
ATCCTTATGCTGTAAAAACGTATTCCCGTCAATTTATTATTCGTTCGAGCAACCTTACCGAGCGCAGTCTGATAACAAGTTGTGTCCTGGTGAATTCCGTCCGATCAGACAGTAATCCGCAAGGGTTCAATATCGAAAAATTCAGTGTGTTAGAGAATAAGGATATTCAGTCAGTTGAACGCTAAAATCGGAAATATGGAAAATGAACATAGTTTAAAGGAATTTGTCGCCATCCTAGCGGCCAAGGGATATACGGATAATTTTCATACCAATGCAGCTTATCCTGATAAGCTGGAAGAAAGCATCAAACGGTATCTCAATGCCTGTAAAATAGGGCAAGATCAACTTAAGGACGAAATTCGTTTGGAATGCTATCCGAAATATGATGGGGAAGATAAACCATATGTCAACTGCCGCATGACAGTCAACTATAAGAATGAAAAATTCCGCCTTACTGAAATGGACATCAAAAAAAAGGATGAATACGGGAATCTTTTTGGAGAATGTAAACTGGTATTTAATTCTACAAGCGAAATTCCAGAAAAGAGCAGGGCGATCAGTCTGGTAGAGGAATCAAGGCCAAAGAAAATGCGTGGTCGTCGTCTATAAAAATCTAAATCAATTAACTAACAAGTAAAATGAAAAAAATTCATAAGAAAATCGACCAGTGGAGTAGTGACATCGAAGACCGATGGAAACTACTTGGACCGAAGCAGCAAAGGAAATGTGTTCTTATTTTCTCTGCCGCGTATCTAATCATTACGGCTATGGTAATGGTATTTGCCTGGAATGAAGGCCGACATAACTACCCTAAAAACTCAGATTCGATTCGGCATATTAACAATCCCTTGCTAAATGAAAAAAATCCATTAAAATATTTAGAACATGGAAGAGCAAAGTAAAATTAAAGTAACAGAACTTGGCCAAAAGTCGGCTGTAGAAGTTGAAGAACCTTTAGATCGGAAGCTGAAATTAAAAAAGGCTGCCATCTTTTTCCTGATGGGGATCGTGTGTCTGGGATGTCTTTACATGATTTTTTCACCGACTGCAAAAGATAAAGAAGCAGAGAAGCCAAAAATAAACGAAATCGTACCGCAGGCTTCTGTTGATGAAATGCAGGATGATAAGGGGAAGGCATACGAGAGAGAGTTGCTGAGCAAAAAGCAGCAGGATGAGCGTAATTCACTAACCGCCTTATCCGAGTACTGGAATGTTGAGAAGCAAAATGAAATAGAAGCTAAAAATGGTCTACAGCAGACAAACGGACAGCAGGAAGCCATGAGCAGCTATAAGAATGCGCAACATGCATTAGGTAATTTTTATGCAAACGAAAACAATGAAACTAATCAGCTCCGTGATGAAGTCAGAAATTTGCGAACGCAGCTGGCGCAAAGGGAAACCAAAAATGCAGATCCGGTAGCCAGCCAGATCGCTCTGATGGAGAAATCTTATCAGCTGGCAGCCAAATATCTACCCGCCAACGGAAAATCCTCAAATGCAGAAAACAAGTTAACTCAGGATACGGTCTCTAAAGGAAAAAGAACATCCGGACAACCGGTATATGCGGCAAAGCATCAAATTGTTTCTGCATTATACCGGGAACCATCAGACAGTGCCTTCGTTGAAAGCCTGATGAATCAAGGCAGATTTTATACAGTTGGACAGAAAACCGGAAATCTTCAAGCTCCAAACAGCATCAAAGCATGTGTTCAGGTCACGCAAACTGTGACACATGAGGGATCTATCAGGCTCAAACTATTACAGGATGCCCGAATCAGGAAAACGCTTATCCCTAAAGGGAGCGCACTTGTTGCCGTAGCTAAATTCCAAGGAGCCAGGTTACAACTTCTCATCACTTCAATAGAATCTAACGGAACGATATTACCGGTCGAATTGACTGCATATGATTCTGAAGGGCAACCGGGCATCCAATTGCCTTATTCTCCAGAGCGGAATGCGTTAACAGAAGTTGTTGCCAATATGGGAAATAGCGGAGGTACCTCTATTGCGCTCAGCTCGAATACGAATCAGCAGCTTACGTCTGATCTCAGCAGAAGTCTAATACAAGGAGTTTCTGGATATTTTTCTAAAAAAGTAAGAATGCCACAAGTTACGCTTAAAGCCGGACTTGAAGTATATCTCGTGTCAAAAAAATAACGCTTAATCAAAATTATTATGAAAACAATCAGATTACTACTGATCTTAATGATCCTGTCACTTAACCAATTGTACGCGCAGGAAGAAATCAATACCGATTCGGTTAAATCCTCATCAAGGTTGGCATTAGGCAAAATAGAACCTTACTGGCTAACTGTAACCTATGATAAGACCACTCATATCATCTTCCCATCCAAAATCAAGTACGTTGATTTGGGAAGCGAGCATCTGATCGCCGGAAAGGCAGACGAAGCCGAAAACGTACTCAGGATTAAAGCGGCTACCCGAAATTTTGAGCCGGAAACCAATTTTTCGGTAGTTACGGAAGATGGTAAATTTTATAGTTTCAATGTCTTCTACAGTGAATATCCGGCATCATTAAATTACGATGTTCTAAAAATGGAAAGGATCGTATCAAAGGAAAAGTCGGCAAATGTACTGCTTGAAGAATTGTCTGGAGAATATGCACCGGTGATCGAAGCGGGTTTCAAGAGCATTTACAAGCGCAATAAAAAGAATATCCGGCATATTGCAAGTGAAAGCTTCGGTATTACTTTTTTGTTAAAAAGCATTTATGTCTTTGAAGGAAAATTCTTTTTCCATCTTGAAGTCAAGAACCGGAGTAATGTTTCGTACCCAATAGATTATATCAGCTTCAAGATCGTTGACCGGAAAACGGCCAAGCGTACCGCCATCCAGGAGAAGGAGATTACGCCGGTAAGAATGTTCCTCCCATTGGAACCGGTTCAGTCCAGAAGTGCAGAAAGCAATGTGTTTCTAATCAATCAATTTACACTTTCAGAAGATAAAATGCTGGTTATTGAACTTTTTGAAACTAATGGAGGCCGGCATCAACGACTTGAGGTGCAGAATGATGATCTGATCCGTGCAAAACAACTCACTGATCTTCCGCTTCTATTTTAAACCGAAAATCTTACAATCATGAAAAAATTATTGATATTAATTTTGGCGGTATGCTCTACCGCAATCAGCATGGTCTACGCGCAAAGATTGGTAAAGGGACAAGTGGGTATTGAAGCCAGTTTGGGATGGGTAGCGTCAAGACAGATTAGCCCAAAAAATTTCACTTCCTGGATCAGCATAATTTCCAACAAAAGCAATGGCAAGTACATAATGTACCGGGCGGAGTTTGACCGCAAAACGTATATTAATGATTCTTACGAGATTCCAGTTGATCAGTTTCTGGGAAAAGTCATCTACAATTTTTCTATTCTTACTGACCCACAAAAGACCGTATCCATAAACATAGGAGTTGGTGGAGTAGCGGGGTATTCACTCATCAATAATTCCCAATATGTATTGCCTTCAGGAGCAGTAATCCAAAACAGAAGTGGAGTAGTTTACGGGGCAAGCACAACCAGCTCAATAGAATTATTTATCACTGATTACCTTATCCTTTTTGTGCGGGGAAATGTCGATATCCTGTTCGGGCATTCAGTGAGTCGCTTCACCCCTACCGCCGGTGCGGGAATCCGCATTATTCTATAACCTTAAATCATTAAATCATGCATACCGAAGAAAAAATTTCATTCCGAACAAGGCTTATGATCATTGCTGCTTCGCTGGCACTATTGGCCTTACTTTCAATACTTCACTCCTGCAATGAAGAACTGCAAATTGAAAACAGCTATCCATTTGAAGTGGAGATTATGCCGGTGCCTAAAAGTATAGCTAAAGGTGAAACGGTTACCATCCGCTGCAAGATCCGGCCGGAGCAGAAGGTTGAAGATGCAAAGTACTATATGCGGTACTTTCAATACGATGGCGAGGGAAAGCTTTTACTGGAAACCAGTCAGCCCCTTAAGCCTAATGATTCTTACAAAATAACGAAAGTGGATGAAGAATTCAGGCTATACTTTATTTCGACCATTAGCGCCAGTCAGGCATTTGATATCTGGTTTTTTGATAACCAGGGACACGAAAAAAGAATAAGTTTCCAGTTTAATAATAAAAGCTGATAGCAACTTATTTCGAAATAAGACAATACATTAGGAAAGCCTTTAATCTGAAGACTCGCTTTGCTAGAGAAAATTAATTTGAAAAAAGTAGAGTTCATTGATAATTTTAGAAATATAACTAGGCTATTTTTAAATAAATAAGTATATTTGTTATGTAGAATTGCTTTGGTTGTTCTTATTTTTATAGTATGTCTTAGTCGATAAGCATTTTATAATAAAAAAAATCATCTCATTAGGAGATGATTTTTTTTGGGGGGAATGAATATTGCAATTAAAGATTTATGATTTGCTGTAAGGTGTAATGAGAGAACACACCATCGACTATTAATGTGATTTTGTCCATACCTCTATCATTCTTTGACGCAATAGCAATTTTTAACTTTTCTATATTATTTTTTATAAAAACCTGATCACTGCCTAAATTCACCACGCATTCTCTTGCGCCAGTTGCCCTTGTTCTAACAACCGAATTTCGAAGAAAATTAGCTTTACTGCCTTGTATATTGCCATCCCACATTCTGGTAACAGAGTAGTAACAGCCGAATTTCTTTGTTTTAATATTATAAACAAGCGGATTTTTAAGATGGTCCTGCAATATTTCAGGTAAGATGATATATTCGTCTGGCATTTTCTTCCAAACATTTAATATTTCTTGATCGGTCACTACACCGTTCGGACTATTGTATACATTACCATAAATTGAATTTGGTGACAAATATAAATTTTGATCTTTAGCTAAATCTTCGGTACTAAAGTAAGGTTTATACCTTGCCAGTTGAGGCGTTGTCTCTATAGAAAATGCAAACTGATTACCGATAGTCAGTATATTTTCATCCTTGCTAAACATTCCGGAAGTGTTTTCAGTTAATACTTTGAAATGATGAAAAACGGCATTTCCTTCATTGTCCACAAGAGGAAGAGCACCACCGTTTCCCCAGTCTGTATCATTTAATGCTAATTCTATTGAAGCATCATTAGTCTGTATAGAAGCGAGTTTAGTCCAGTTTCCCTGCGTACTCATTTTATACAAATGATATTTCGCTTTATATGCTTTCTTCTCCCATTTAAAAATTATATTATTTATTTCGGAAGCACTTTCATTTCCGGTAAAGTGTAGTTCAGGAGATTGAGGAGTAACATTATCAGTTATTGTCGTAATCATGAGCTTTGAAGCTTCGGAAGCAGCATAATCTGTTATCAGCACATCCGGCTGTCCTGTGAAATTAGGCTCAGCATATTGAATTTCTCTTTCTACCGCAACTCTGTAATAGAGCGGATCTCCAAAAGGCACTTCAGCTAATCCGGAAAATTCATCTTCAATTGTCCAGATAGAATCCTGATTAATATTTACATCTGACAAGATAACCTCTGTTGCCCGAAACATACTTTTAACAGAAGTAGCATCACCCATATTAAGCGCTCGGTATAATTTTACCTTTTTCACCTTATGAACTTTATCATACGAATTGATCTCTACAAGCATTTTAGGAGATATATTCTGTTCGCGGTTTTCCAGTACAGGTATTACACTTTTTATTTCGGGAGTCCGTAGCGGGAAAGAATTAACCATTTGAATGGGTCCAATAGCAGGACTCAGGTCACTTTGCATCATCTGGACGTTTGTTTCTTTAACAGAATAAAAATAGACGCTAGTAGATGCGCCGTCCAGAGTATAATCTACGAACAGTGTTTTGTGTGGATTTGTACTTAGAACTTTCATCATTGGTGCCATATCAAAATCAGCGGATGTAGGATTTAATAATACCCCATTGCGATCCCGGATCACCTGTGCCTTTGGAATGGGCTGATAGCTTCCGCTCTTAATATGTTGATAAATAATAGGTATTTCAGTTAACGGCACATAGGTATTCTGAATAGTCTGTTTAACAAAATCATAAAGTGTCAATTGACCATAACTTCCATCGGGATGAGCAGGAATAATAACGGTATTCATGGCTGTCATATCTTCAGGATGCTTGTGCAAAATGTTTTCTTTATAAAACTCGTTGTGTTGATCTATAAAGTTATTGATGCTCTTAAAAAAATCCATATTATTAGGAAGAGGCAATCCATAATTTCCATATACTTTAAATAAATTGGAACCGGTATTAATTACAGCATTTGCCAAGTCTAAGAGCCTTTCATTAAAAAATTCATCGTTGTTATTATTTCTGATATCTTCAACGGAGTTATCTTCCGGATTATTACCAAAAGCTGTTTGTTTATATAGCGCGTTTAATAGGATATTATCATTTGTTCTTAAAAAAGTTACACTAAATGGTTTGTGCGCATAAGTTGTGGTGAACGCATAGGATGAACGTCCGAAATAATCAGGTTTTGTAGCATATTTGGCTCCTAAGGGCTGCTGTGGTACTTGGGGTTCCTCGATTTTTCTGGCAAACATGATTGAAGGAATAGAAATCCTTGATGTATAGTTTACATATTGCAGATCTATACTGCGTAAACCAAAAATCGAATACTTTTCAAGAATGCCATCGGTTTGAGGAAGGATATCATTTTCCGTTAAACGACAAGCAGTATTATGGTAAAGATAAACACGATACCCGGGGTAAAAGTTTACAGATGCGGTCCTCAAATCCCCAGACTGTAAAGGATCTGAAGCAAACGATTCGTCCAATGCATAGATTTTTAGATCACCGGAATCTATATTATCAATTCTAATCACTTTAAGTACTTTTCTTTCCCCGTTGGGGTCCGTCTCCTTTGCGATTCTGATACTACCTCTGTACCATTGCACAGAATCAATACCCGTTGTATTTGTAAACTGGGGATGATTACCTAATGTGTATCCGGGGAACGTTATCTCATATAAACCGTTAAATTGTGGGGTAAACTGATCGGTGTATTTTTTCACCGTGACATTATTCCTAACAATACCTCTGAACTTTCTAAAGTAGGTATATTCTGTGCTATCAGGAGCTTGACCCGCTAATGTGGTGATTTCTTCGGTATGAATGCCCCAGGCATTTCCTATCTGTACTTTTAAAGGATGAGGATTGGTATTTCCCCAGGTAGAAGTATTCTGCATATTTTCTACCACCATAAAAGATTCATTGGCTGCAGGCGAGATATAGTTAGCCGGGTCAAAAGGGATGGTGAGATTTTGTCCGAATGCAGTACTGATCTGTTTTTTTAGAATATGAAATGTCGGGTGATTTGCTGTAGTACCAGAAACAATATTATGGATAATGTACTCATCTGCACCCACTTTGAATATACCTCCTATATAATTCTGGAACTCAGGGGAAGGAATATTGGGCGAAATGATTTGCCCTGCACTTGTAAGTGGAAGATCTTTGGTTTTGACTACTGAAACCAACGGATTGCCCGAAAGCTCAGTAACCGTATCGATCATTCCCAATACCTGTTTTGGAATTTCAGGACGGAAGAATATTTCAACTTTATCTGCAAAAAGTTCTTCATTATCCGGGAGCGGATTGAAGTCTGATACGGGTTGGCCGTTAATTGCTTTTTGATAAGATTTCATATCCTGATTCGTATCATACTCAAACGTTAACCTAATTAACGTTTTATCCGTATTAGCAGGGATTTGCGAAAACAAATTCTGTTCATTCTGCGAAGTCAGAAGTAAGGGCAATTCCTGTTGTATAAGAAAAGCATTGATGCTTGATGGAGGCAGTAATGTATTAGACGGTTTTATGTCCGATGCTACTGCCCAGGTTATCTCGGAAGATGTAGACCTAGAAAACCAATTGACCCCGTAAGATCCGTAAACATGTGTTCCTGTCCTGGTTTCTTTATGAACATAGGCAGGGTGTCCAAAATCAGGTAGTGAAATCGGAACCGTTTCATTTTTAGAAAGGTTTCCATCACTTAAAACGTTCAGATAAATAGGATCATGAGGAAGTTCCGGAATTTTCCATTCGCTGTCGCCATCATCTTTATATTCAATACCTACATAGACGGGATAGGTGAATTCAGCCATGGAAAACTCCTGGGTGAAAAAGTAAAAAGGACTGTCCGCAGGTTCATCCGGAGTAACTTCTTCTGTCATCAGACTTAAGTATCTTGCGGTTCCGTCATGGCTGTAGCCATCGGTGTCCGTAATACTCGGCGCAGTTGTTATCACCGGATCAGCAGAAATTATTCCTGGTACTGGTTCTTTTAAGTCTACCGGAAGGCTATGACGAGTATCGTATACAGACGTCGGAAGCGTAAGCGCTATATGATTCACCTCAGTAATTCCTTGCCCGTCATTTAAGTCTGCAAACGTAATATAGCTTGCGGCATATACATACTGTTGCGCTTCCTTAATGACTTCGTCATCAATATCCAAACATCCTAATCCTAACATCCTTGCAATATGATAGTCTAAAGATGCCATCTGCAGGATAGAAAGATTGGACAGTTCCAGCGGTGTATTATTGGGATCATTAGGATCGTCGTCTCCATAGTAGTGGTATTCGTTTGCTAATGGATTTGCAGGATCATTGCTTAGCTTTAAATATTGTTCTACAGTCTCCCTTATGGGGATTCTTGAATCGGGAATATTGCCGTTCCATTTAGTGATATAGTTATCAGCCATTACAAATTCACCATCATTAAATCTTGCCCATTTCGCATGAATCAGGTCCGGCAACAACCGTCTTTTAATAACTTCATCATCATCTGTTGACAATGAATATTTATTCATATCCTGCCAGGAACTGTTATTGATAAAATCATCATAAAATTCAAAATCAATACGTGGTACTGTGCAATTTTGGGCGACAAAACGAATGCTTCTTCCATTTTCAGAAAATATTTTTTCGGAAAATGCTGTAATATTTTTTCGGAAGGTTACATTTTTCGGAAGGTTAAGCTTATTAGCTTCAACCGATAGTACTTCTGTTTTCACACTTCCCGAAGAAACTTCCCTTTTAGAAGTGTGTAGTGTCGCTGCAAAAAACAGCATTTCTTTACATTCTACTTCTATAATATTGTTTCCATACTGAAAAATAAATGAGGTTGGATTTGATAACGGATTTACAGAAGATCTAACCTGTTGATATTTTGTTTTATTTCTAAAATAAACATAGAATGTTCTTCCGTTGAACTCATAAAGCCAAAGCCCTTCGCTATCTATTACTGTTTTCGGGGCTGTTTTTTCAAAATCAAAAGTTGTAATAATGGGCTTATATGCAGCTTTGCTTATATGAACAAAATCATCCGGTTTATTGAAGCCTTGAGGAATATCCTGAAAATAATCTCCTTTTGGAAGATGTTGCTCAAGAGGCCCTTTCAGTATCCATCTGAGATGAATTCCTTCTGTGCTATCCTGGCCTTGCGATCCGGCTGCCTGTATGTATAAGCAATTGGATTGCAGTACGGAATTCTGTGTATTGATACCTCCTTTATTAAAATCTGAGTTTATATTATTTGATACTGATGTCATGTGAAAATTAGTTTATTTGAACATTTTTGATGAATGCCGTTTTAGAAACTTCGTAATCCGTCCCATTCCATATTTTATAGATAAACTGGAAGCTCAAAGAAGTCTGCTGGATCCATTTGTTAGTATTCATTACGATGGCCTGTGAATAATCTTTTGAATAAATAAATGTGAAATCTCTGTTAATAGTAACAATATCATTATTGATCGTTACGACATCCATCATACCAGCTTCTGTTGTGGTTCTGGTAATTTTTTCCAGCGGAATCTTCGGATGGTTAAACGGCTCAGGGTTTCTGATCAGCAGCCCGATAAGTTTACGGTCCCTTCCGTTTACGCTGATTAACTTATTAATTTCGGTGGTCGTACAGGGAACATCAGATTCACGCTGGTTGAAAAATCCTTCCATTATCCTGTCAAAAGGATGTTGATACTGCATGGCCAATGCCTCACTCAATGGATTTGGCAAGCCTTTAATAATATCATATATAGCATCTATCATATCCTGGCTAAGGCTCATTCTGATATCATATACAGCTTTTTTGATTGCGGGTTGATTATTTTCATTTGTATAATGAATTTCATAGCTCCCTATCTGATCTGTGAAATCCTTATAACGCGAAGTTTGGAAAACAAATTGATGCACCTCTTTAGCATAGTTTTTCTTTATATTTTCAGTAATGTGCGATATATCAACATTTTCCTTGCCCCAATAAAAGTTTAAAATCTGAGCTGTATAAAGTTTCTGGGGCTTGAGTCTTTTAGGTGTGATAATCCTGAACAAAGACTTTGGTTTTCTTAAAGTGATTATTCCAGTACAATTAACTCCATTATTCAACATATTGAAATATTGGTCCAATACAGTCGGTATGGCTGGATTATCATCTATTGACCAGTTTTCTATCGTTTGCGGGATATCCACAGGATCTGTTTGGATAGTACTTATTGTTGCATCAAGCCTTGGCGGATTTATAATCTCAACTGCTTCTACAGGGTCCTTGATAATAATTTTCATAGTTCCACCTAAAGCGTCCATGTTTGCATCAGTATATTCATCCCAGCCGCTTAATAATTTTGATACATAGGTGGAAGTAAAGTACAATGATATTTTAGTCGTAGTATCATCGTAGAATAAAGGTTTAGCGTTCACCAGGTTTTCATCCGCGTTAGGATATGATCGTTGGTAATCGATATAAGCTCTTAGGGATGTATGCGGATAAAGATCAGGATGTGGGGTGAGGCTATCATCAACTGTATTTCCATTGACGTCTTTTATAATACCCATAGTATCTTCCAAAATATTCGTAGAATCCTTTATCGGAAGTTCGCCATAAGTAGAATCCTTATCTAAATGAAAGAAGCCAAGAGGTCCCGCGGTTCTGAATCCATATGCATAATTCCAGGTCTGTTGGGCCTGCCCGTTATCGACGGTATCTTTGAGGCTAAATTTGATATAATAGGCGGTATCAGGGCGCCAGATGGGTTGAATTGATTTTGTGATTGCAGCGGTAGCGGCCTGCGTGTCTGTTGTTATTGCTTCCAGATCCGGGATGTTGAGATTGTATTGATAATTTTCAACACTCAGCCATTTTATTTCATGAAACATCGTGAAGCATTTTGTTTCTGATCCACAATTGCCTAAATCAGCAATTATTGAAATGATTTCCTGACATGCTGAATTATAAATCTGTTGGAAATAGATATAACTATTGTATCCACCATTTAATATCTCCCGAATGGTATTAAGTTGCCTGTTTAAAATATCATTTAATGAATACCACGAATTGCTTTGAATAAATTGGTTTAATTCATTTACCAAAGGTGAGGTATTGGTATTTGCATCATAATATTCCTGATAAGAAAGATAGGTACTTTCATTACATAACCTTTCATCTTCACAAAGATTCATCGGTTTCAGAATGTTTAAAATCTGTCCCAATTTTGTCTTTAAACGTTCAAATTTATGTATAATCATATCATAATCTTCCGGGGTATTTTCTACGGACCATTGAAGATCATTCAGTAAATTTCGATACTGTGCTGTGTGCAACTCAAATAAGCTATTGGGAATTCCGCTGGATTCCAGGGTATTCAATATCTGCTGATAGATACCGGAAGTAATGTTCCCACTGATAAAATAAATATAATTTACTTTAGCCACTTCCGGAGTTACTCCCCTGGTATTGAATGGTTGAATGAAATTATTATTGTAATATTTAACCAGGTCAGGATACATAGCACATACAATCTCATATTTCTCCACTCGTCCACCTTTACATCCTTTTTCCTGCAACCTTTCCAATTTCCTTTCGAGTTCGGCATACCGCTGAGGATCGCTCGGCTGCACTGAGCCAATAAATCCTCCCTGCTGTAAGGCATTCTGATATCCTTGGTTCATTAAAAATGCCATCTCTTGTACAATAATGTCGATTTGTGGCTGATCTGCTACATCCGGTGTTATTACAATCTTAGTTACACCATCTTGCGGAAGCGTTGTTAAAGTAATAGGGTTAATTAGATCTGCTTTAAAAAGATATCGCTCTTCAACAACCGTATATTGTACTAAAGATTGCAAATCGTTAATTACCGGCTTATAAAACGTTACTGTTAACCCTGAGCTGTAAGTACTTAATTTAATTTCTATTTCTGCTGATGGGGCAGGCAACATGATCGTCAAAGGAGAATGATTCGGAAACTGCAGGGACTGTAAAAAGCCGTGAATATTAGCTTCATCAGAAACCTTTGCAAAATCGCCGGTCATGATCATATTTCCATTGGGACCAACTGCGTACTGAACATTTCCAGCAACGCGGTAAGAAGCTCCTTTACTCTGGAAGAAATTGGCTGTTGAAGCGTAATAAAGTGTGTTTAAAGGTTCATCTAAAAAATCCGAAACGGATTCGTCGATTTCCTGTCCTTCGCAGAAAAGCGTTGAAGATAATATTCCATACTGTTCAGGAGTAAACCATCCCGGATTTCCCTGCTCGGTATAAGAAAAAGGTGTCATTCCCAAAATACGCACGGCATTATACTGGTTATCTTTTTTCTGCCATTGTCCGGCCTTAAGATTGTTTAAGGCATTGTTAGCAGGCTCCATAGCTTTAAACGGATTATAATTAACCCAGGTTGTCCCATTATGAGCTTTTACCTCGATACTTTCTAAACTATATTGATGTTTGATCTGTCTTAATTCCAATCCTTTCATAATTTTTTCAGGAGGAATCAAATCATTATAGTTCCCTGCTGCATTGGTATATCCCCCAATCACCGCATTTGTCGCAGCACTGGGTAGCAGCCCTTTGGTTGTTTTAATATCGATATAGGTATCTAAAGGAACTACTTTATGTATGGTATTGGGATCAAGTACCTGTAATGATCCTGCATTGAGTTCAACCAAATCAAATGTCTCATTGGTTAACATACTGATTCCCTTAACGAGACTTTCTGTTTGAGACGGTATTTCAGTAAACGGATTTACAGGAGTCCTGTCAACCTCTTTATTAAATTCCCATTTCAGTTCCAGTTCAGCTTTAAATTTGATCTTAAAGAATAAGATTTTTAACTTGAATTCTATGGTAAACCTACCATAAATGAGAAAAGGCTTCGGCGATTCTACTGCTAATAGGATAGTTACCGCAATATAGACCCGAATAATTTTAACATCGACATCAATGGCTAAACCAGCTTCAAAATAAGCGCCCATCTGAGGTTTTTGGAAGCTTATTTTTCCTCCTAATTCTAAATACGCAAGGACAAAGACCTTTATTGGTCCAAATTTTTTGTCGAATCTGAATTCACCCCTTGCACCGGCCTGAATTCCCTTTCCGGAAATCATTAAAAATGCCTTCAGTGTAAACAGGTCTTTAAGCAGCTTCGCGGTAATCGGGTTTTGTTGAGTTCCGAAATTGATATACCAGGCAGAAGGATTATTGAAGAAAAACCCTGCCTGTATTTCAGCATATAGTTTGATGATGTCGCCTGAACTTTCAGGGAATTTGTAATCGGCCCCAAAGCCAAATTCAAGTGAGTTATCTCCAAATATAAAGAAAGCGAAGAATGGCGGATCATCCGTAAACTTGACTCTGGAAGATAATAATTTCATTCTCGCATCAATCATCACCATGGACGGGAGCGACAATAAAAGCATGGCATTAGCAGAGATGATGGTTCCTGCTGCTATTGTATCCCCCAAGATCGCCCCAACTCCTAAAGAAAATGGAAAGCTGTAATGGGCTGTTTTATCTGGACGGTTGAATTTCTCGACATTTACTCCTCTTTGTGGCGCAGTATAATACTGATACCATGTATTCTGGGAAGTCATTCCAATGGCTTCCTTTTCTGCAACATAGCGGTAACCTAGTAATCCCCTGAAACCATAGATCGACACAGGTCCCAGAGCAATTGGATTAGGGAGTTCTATATTGGCATCGATGAGAAATGCCGGGTATTTAGGCGCTAAACGCATATCAACACCCCCTGCAATGCGTGGGTTCTTAACTTTAAGGCTTACTCCGCCCTTATATTCCTGGAATTCTCCCGGTTCAGGAATGGATAACCATCCGTTTATGGCGACACTTGGGTCACTTGAATTAGCTGGAATGACCATGTCAACGTGAATGGTCTGGATATGTAAGTAAGCATCGTGACTTTTGCCTAATGCCTCATCATCATCAGTTGTATAGTAATATTTAATACCGTCTCCGCGGGCATCAATTCCCGCAATACCTATACTCACGCCACCATCGAAACCGAAGTAGTTGTATTTACGTAGTTTTCCGTCTTTCACCCGCTCGTGTGAACCAAAATGTATTGCGGTAACTGAGACTTCTACAGGTCCCAATGGAATTTTTATAGGCTGCGGGAGAATCAAATTACCTCCGTTTACACGGAAGTCAATGTGACCATCACTATAAATCCGGAGTGTAGAAATGCTGAAGGTTTGTCCTTTCAGGAGTGTTCCCAGATAGCCTAAAAACTCTACATCTGCTGATGCACCGATGAAAAATTTATCACCTTCCCTTCCTAATTCAACTGAATTTAAATGCAAAGTGAAAACACCAGGCCAGGTAATTTTAGGATCAAACGGAGGCACTGCGGATGCAGTGAGTAGAAAATTGCCATTGGATTCTAGGTGACCGTGGACTTCAATTATTGCAGGATTACCATCTGGTAATGTAAACCTTGGTATTTTTAAACCAGCTACAATGTTTGAAGATACTATATCTCCTTGTGAAAAAGTTAGATCGAAAGAATGAAATCCGATTTTCCAAGCGGTATTTGCATCTTGGCCTAAATTTATCCAAAAGAAATCTGTTGCACCTGGAGGGTTACCAGTATCGATAGTTTCAAGAGCAATAGTTCCAGATATACCTCCAGTACCAATTAATAAATGTTTTCCAGAAATTTTTAATGTTTGGATAACACCATCATCCTTAGTGAACCAAGCTGATGGCAATAGAATATCTGCCTGTTCGGTGTACACGCCCAAAAATTCCACTGGACGACCATCAGCATTAGCTTCAGGAAAATTAGACGTAGTGCTTAAATCTACCTTAAAATTATGGATATTTAGAATTAATCCTGTATTTCCAATTTGGACTGGTGTAATCGTACTTATAGACAAATCCATATTATAACCGAAACCTTGTGTAGTATCTGCATAAAATAATGCTTCAGCAAAAGAAAACATAGCTTTTGCTGGTTCGGGTATTGGTTGGTAAGAAACGTCCTGCCCACCGATTATTGTTCCTTGAGGAAAAACAGGAGTTAGCATATTTCTGGGAAACTCAATAGCTGCGGAAAGGGCTAAAGTTGCACGAGCTCTTGGTAATATAAGCCCTTTTATATAGCTATCAACATCAGTCGGAAGGAATGTGGAGAAGAAGTAATTAAGATTATTTTTGGCTGTTTGTGCATCATTTGAGAAAAGATACAATGCAAATATCGTTGGAAAAGCATCTTGCCCAAGTAAATCTATTTCAATAACCAATTCTTGATAACGTGTAGCAGAATTTTCATCTATTGAAATGCTGCTTCCATATAATGAGTTAATGTCATTGATTAACTGTTGAAATTTTGAAATTCCCGGTACACTTATAGCAACAAATGTACTTGTTGCCAATTCAAGAATTTTGGCTCCCGAAACATTGAATATTTGTAGTGCCAAATCGTAAAACTCTTCTACAGAGAAAGAAAACTGGTTTGCATTAAAATAGCTCACAAAACGCATAATTTCCCATTCCCAATACAATTGAATAGGAAAAGATGAAATCGTACTGTCTTCATAATCAGGATTAAGTATTATAAAGATTCCTGTACCGGGAAATTCGAGGTCTAATCTGCCCCTGCTTACAATATCTAGACTATAAAATGCCCCAGAGCCACTTACATTTCTAGAACTTTGAAAATCTTTATAATAAACCTTTTCAAAGATTTCGTGAAGACCATCTTTTATAAAATTGAATATTTCCGGCAAATCATCCAATATTATCAATTCCGACAACGCTGGATAATAATTATATGTAATAGGGGTTTGTGGCATGGCAAGTAATTTTAGTTTAGATGATTAGATTAAAATACGTTCATTTTAAAGTTTGACTTTAATAATGTTTAATTCCATATTTTTCTTTACCTATCTCTTTTTGAATAATTTCACCAGTTTCCCCATCCAGTTGATAAAAATCTATTTTATTAGTTTTCCCATTAAAATAATTTATATTCCAAACCTTTTTGCCGTTTTCTAATGTAGCTTTAGTGAGTTTATTCATTTTGTTAGCTTGAAGTTCTATATCATTATTTTTACAGAAATTTAAGACCTTATCAAAATTAAAACCGTAGCCTTGGTCAAAATCTATAGTTCGAATTAAATTACCTTTTTCATCATATTTATAGGCGTTGTTTATAGAGAAGCCTAACCAAGAACTGATATTTTTTGAGCGCATATTTCCATTTAGATAGTAGATTTCATTATAGTAAAATAGATTGTCTATTTTTTCTTTATAATGAATATCCCCAGCTAAATTTGCTTCTAGTTCTAATTTTACCGTTTGATTTATTGTATCAAGTTGATAAAATTTGTACAAATATGGTCCTATGTTTTGAAGTTCAATTTTCTTTTCCTTAAATGGGAAAATTATCTGTTTTGGTAATACTTCATTATTTTTCTTAGATAATGAAGAAAGTTCTGTAAAAACTGATGTGTCCAGTTTTTCTGCTTTTGAATTATAGTCTTTGAGGTACATATTTATTGTATTTACGGTGGTAGTTTCATTTTGTGAAAAGCACGAATTGAAACTCATTATTATTATGATAACTATTGATATCTTTTTCATTACTTTAATTTAAGGTTCAGGATAGAATTTTTCCTTTGCAACTTCGCCCTGCCAGTCATATAACGATATTGTTGGAATAGGTGGAGAAGCACCAAAATCGGAATAATCCATTATACTGTCAGTTGCCAGTGGTTCGTAAGTAAATTTTGCATACACAGTTCCCTCATAATTAGCAAATGTATGCGGTACATTCGCTGTATGTAAAAATTCATGCGTTGTAGTCGAAGGCAAGTTATTGGTAAAATCAGCTAATAAGTTTAACCACGGAAGTGAAAATCCAAATCGACCAGGTATTCCATTATCATTAAAAAAGAATACTTTGAAATAATCAGCGTATTTAGTTGTTCCAACAGGTGTCGGACCAGTTGTTGTAAGATAACTATGTAAATATTCAATTATGTATTGACCTGTATTATTTTTATCTTTCAAATACTTGTTACCAGTTGTAGAATCTATATCGACAAAATTACTATCAAAAATAGTATCCGGATTAGCGACTAAATCAATAGTGATAGTTTCCATTATTGGAGTTGATAATGCTTGCCTTACAAATTTTTTAAGAAATTTAGCTTGTTCTTGCATATTGAAAATTAAAGCTGGAGGTGTTCCAGCCCCCTCTATATCTGTATGTACATTTACTAATAAAATTTTTCTTGAACGTCGCAAAGCTTTAGAATTTGGTTTAACACGTAGGACGCCAACGGTTTTTCCGTTAATGTTATTATTGTAAAAGGCTTTTACTTTTATTTGTTGCTCTGTTCCAAATTCTGTTAGGCATCTGACAGAGATATTAAGTGTATGTGGAGATGTTCCAGTTGTTACAGTTTTTGGTATAACAGTTGGGGTAATATTAAAATTACCTGGGTCGTAGTCAAACTCCAACCTCAAAGGTTCAGAAGTTACTTCGATTTTCAAAGTTAGATGTGCTAATCGATTTACATCATCATCAAAAGGAGGTGTAAAAATACTTTGTCGATCTAAATCTGGTCTTGGAGGTGCTGGTATAACGTATGGTGGATAAATAGTTAATACAGGTACATAATATTTTTCAATAATGTTACTTGAATTGGGTTGCATTGGTAATGGATCGTACTCAAGTTCTAGTTTTTTATATAACTCAGGCTTTTTAAGAAAATAGCCAGAATATTTATTAGTATTCGGTTCAACAATAGTGTGTGCAGCATCACTATATAGTTTGCCTATATGATCTACGTAAGCGACGTCTCCTGGCGCACCTGTATCTCCAACACGCATCCAATCAAATCCAAACTCTCCTACATAAGGTTGAGTCACTCTAAATTCAATTTTGCATTTAGGGAAATCTTCATAAAATTCCTGATAATCTGCATACTCAGAAGAACAAAATAAATATCCATCCATAGTGTAGATATGAACTGTATTAACAGTAGAAGGATAAAGAATCTGTACTACTCCGGCACTATCTTCATATTGTAAACCCAATCTGAATTTTCTTACATTCACTGTATTAAATCCTGTAACCTCATCTAAATAAAAGAAAACATTATCTGCATCTCTTGAAAGTACTTGTGGAGGATCTATATTA
>Ga0182008_10001123_pt1 | contig 18426 bp, 19 predicted proteins | sample Sormic07211129_1_FD_120482 | JGI IMG/M metagenome (GOLD analysis project Ga0182008, IMG submission 120482) | Rhizosphere microbial communities from Sorghum bicolor, Mead, Nebraska, USA - 072115-129_1 metaG | ecosystem: Host-associated > Plants > Roots > Rhizosphere | place: USA: Nebraska...
ATGATGCAGTTGGACATGGCCGGGGCCTTCAGGACGTAGAGAGGGGGCCGCGCGCGCTCAGCGCTTGCGCAGGGTCTTGATGCGGTCGTAGGCGGCGTTGAGCTGGCGCGACTTGCGCTCGGCCTGCTGGCGCAGCTCGGGGGCGGCGCCGACGACCTTGTCGGGGTGGTACTGGGACATCAGCCGCCGGTAGGCCAGGTCGATCTCGGCATCGGTGGCCTCGGAGGTCAGCCCCAGCTCCCGGTACGGGTTCTCCCTGTTCAGCCGGAACCAGTCGGCATCGAAGGCATGGCCGATCAGCAGGCCGACCACGGCACCAAACAGCGGATTGGGCCTGAAAAGCAGGGCGCCGGCGATGAATCCAAGCAGTTTTCCGTACCAGCGCATGGTCGTCGGGGCGGCCGGGGCAACAAAGGAACCTCATTTTACGTCACAGCGGCCCCAACCCGCTTTACACTAGGCCGCCCGCTGTCCCTGCGGGCCCTCCGGGTGCCCTGGACAGCCGTCTCGACGAAGCCCCAGGAGTGCCCGTGCCGACCACGTTGTTGCAATCCGATCTCCCCGGCCTGCCCTTGCGCCATCGCGGCAAGGTGCGTGATGTTTTCGACATTCCGCGCGAACGGCTGCCCGCCGGCACGCCGCCGGGGGACTACCTGCTGATGGTCGCGACCGACCGTCTGTCGGCCTTCGACGTGGTGCTTCCCGATCCGATTCCCGGCAAGGGCGAAATGCTCTGCCAGGTGTCCAACTTCTGGTTCGCCAAGACCGCGCACCTGATGCCCAACCACCTCACCGGCATCGACGTGGCCAGCGTGCTGCCCGAGGGCGTGGACCCGTCGCTGTACGCCAAGCGGGCGGTGGTGACCCGCAAGCTCAAGCCCGTACCGGTGGAAGCCATCGCCCGCGGCTACCTCATCGGCAGCGGCTGGAAGGACTACCAGCGCACCGGCAAGGTCAGCGGCATTGAACTGCCCGATGGCCTGCGCCAGGCCGAGCAGCTGCCCGAGCCGATCTTCACCCCCTCGACCAAGGCCGCCGTCGGCGACCATGACGAGAACATCGATTTCGATGCAATGGTGAAGGCCGTCGGTGCCGACCTCGCCGAGCGCGTGCGTGATGCCACCCTGCGCATCTACAAGTTCGCCGCCGACTACGCCCGCGAACGCGGCATCATCCTGGCCGACACCAAGTTCGAGTTCGGTACCGATGAAGACGGCCGCCTGTACATCATGGACGAGATGCTGACCCCGGACTCCTCGCGGTACTGGCCGGCCGACGAGTACGAGGTGGGCACCAGCCCGCCGAGCTACGACAAGCAGTTCGTGCGCGACTACCTGGAGACGCTGGACTGGGGCAAGACCGCCCCGGGCCCGAGCATCCCGGCCGAGATCATCGAGCGCACCCGCGCCAAGTACGCCGAGGCGCTGCAGCGCCTGGCCGGCATCTCGGTCGACTGATTCGCCTGCGCCCCCGGCTGTGATGGCCGGGGGTCCCCGCGTAGAGTCGACCGTTGGTCGACTGCCGCGGACGTTGGTCGCCTATCGCGTGCAGCGCGAGGGGATCGTCTGGGCGAGGAGCAGCCGACCAACGGTCGGCTCTACCTACTGGGCCGGAGCGCGAGGGGTATCGTCTGGGCGAGGAGCAGCCGACCGACGGTCGGCTCTACCTACTGGGCCGGAGCGCGAGGGGATCGTCTGGGCGAGGAGCAGCCGACCAACGGTCGGCTCTACCTACTGGGCCGGAGCGCGAGGGATCGTCTGGGCGAGGAGCAGCCGACCAACGGTCGGCTCTACCTACTGGGCCGGAGCGCGGGGGGATCGTCTGGGCGAGGAGCAGCCGACCAACGGTCGGCTCTACCCGCCGGGGCGGTATGCTGTGCCGATCCTGGGAGGGAACATGACCACCACCACCGTCGCGCGCCCGATCGACCGCTACTTCGCCAGCTATTCCGACGACCACCGCAATGTGCTGAACCAGCACATTCACGTGGTGGCGGTGCCGGCGATCCTCTGGTCGGTGGTGGCCCTGCTGTGGTGCCTGCCGCCGCTGGTCACCTGGTTCCAGAACGGGATCTGGTCGGCCTTTGCGATGTTCGCCGCGTGGTGCTTCTACAACCGGCTGTCGCGCTCGCTGGGCATCGGCATGCTGGTGCTCCTGTTCGTGTTCGGCTGCCTGTGCCGCCTGCTGGAGGCCGAGATCGGGCTGCATAACCTGATGTGGGTGGCCATCGGTGTGTTCGTAGTGGCCTGGATCGCACAGTTCATCGGCCACAAATTCGAAGGGCGCAAGCCGAGCTTCCTCACCGACCTGACCTACCTGCTGATCGGGCCGGCGTGGGTGGTGGCCAAGTTGTACCGGCGGTTGGGCGTGGCTTATTGAGGTGCCCCGTGCCGACCCACGGTCGGCACCTGCCCGGTGTTTCAGCACCTGCCCGGTTTTTGGCACCTCCCCGGTTTTTTCTGAACGAAAACGATGCTCACCGCCGCGCGACGCGGGCGCGTCCAACATCGCCGTGAGCGGCTGTTCGCAGCCATCCGGCGTTCATCTTCGTGCAGGGCGCAGGCCCTGCGGTTACTGGCTTCAGACCCCTTCGAGGGGCCAGATCCGGCAAAGTCGACAGCGTTGTTCCATACGCCCGTCAGCGGTCTCGAATGGGCACGACACGAGGGTGGAAAAAATGAATCGCGCACGTTACATGCAATTGATGGCGTATTCGGGTGTATCGGCAGCAATTGTCGGCCTGTTAGACTGAACGGCCTGCTCGTGAATCGCGTATTCCCTGCATGAATCCCAGCCTGCTCCTGCTGCTCGCCCTGCCCTTCCTGATGGCCGTGGCGGTCGCCTCATTCCGCCGCACCTCCCGCTCCACGGCCGCCTGGTTGGCCGCGGCCGCCCCCTTGGGTGGGCTGGCGCTGCTGGCGACCATGACCCCCGAGATCCTCGCCGGGGGCGTCGTGCGCAGCTTCGGCGACTGGTTGCCGCAGATCGGCCTGGCCTTCTCGCTGCGCCTGGACGGCCTGGCCTGGATGTTCGCCGGCCTGGTGCTGGCCATCGGCGCGCTGGTGGTGATGTACGCGCATTACTACCTGAGCCCGCGCGACAGCGCCCACCGCTTCTACTGCTACCTGCTGCTGTTCATGGGCGCCATGCTGGGCATGGTGCTGTCGGGCAACCTGTTGCTGCTGATGGTGTTCTGGGAAATGACCAGCATCAGCTCGTTCCTGCTGATCGGCTTCTGGTCGCACCGGCAGGACGCCCGCGAGGGCGCGCGGATGGCCCTGGTGGTCACCGGCGGCGGCGGTCTGGCCCTGCTCGGCGGCGTGCTGCTGATCGGCCGCATCGTGGGCAGCTTCGAGCTGGATGCGGTGCTGGCCAGCGGCGATCTGATCCGTGCCAGCGCGCTGTATCCCTACGCGCTGTTCCTGGTGCTGGCCGGCATCTTCACCAAGAGCGCGCAGTTCCCGTTCCACTTCTGGCTGCCGCACGCCATGGCCGCGCCCACCCCGGTGTCGGCCTACCTGCACTCGGCCACGATGGTCAAAGCGGGTGTGTTCCTGCTGGCGCGGCTGCATCCGGCGCTGTCGGGGACCGAACTGTTCTTCTATACGGTCAGCGGAATCGGCGCGATCACCCTGCTGATCGGCGCCTGGAACGCGATCTTCCAGCATGACCTGAAGGGCCTGCTGGCCTATTCGACGATCTCCCACCTGGGCCTGATCACGATGCTGTTCGGGCTGTCCAAGCCGATGGCCGTGGTCGCCGGCGTGTTCCACATCCTCAACCACGCCACTTTCAAGGCCTCGCTGTTCATGGCCGCGGGCATCATCGACCACGAGACCGGCACCCGCGACATGCGCAAGCTGGGCGGCCTGCGCCGGTTGATGCCGTTCACCAGTGCGCTGGCGATCATCGCCTCGCTGGCGATGGCCGGCATTCCGCTGCTCAACGGCTTCCTGTCCAAGGAGATGCTGTTCGCCGAGGCACTGGCTGCGGGCGGCCCGGAGACCATGCGCCTGGCGATGTCCATCGCCGCGCTGCTGGCCGGCGTGTTCGGCGTGGCCTACAGCCTGCGCTTCGTGCATGACACCTTCTTCGGCAAGGGCCCGCACGACCTGGACCGCGTACCGCACGAGCCCCCGCGCTTCATGAAGGTGCCGGTGGAGATCCTGGTGGTGGTGTGCGTGGCGGTGGGCGTGGCCCCGGCCATCACCATCGCCCCGGTGCTGCACGCGGCCGCCTCTTCGATTTTGGGCCCGGCGATGCCGGCCTACAGCCTGTCGGTGTGGCACGGCTTCAACACGCCGCTGATGATGAGCATCGCCGGCGTTGTTGGTGGCATCGCGCTGTACTTCGGGCTGCGCCGGTTGATCAACCTGCATGCCGTGGTGAGCCGCGCGATCGGCCGCAACATCTTCCACACCCAGCTGGACCTGGTGTTCGGCTTCGCCCACCGGCTTACCCAGGCGCTGGCCAATGGCAGCCTGCAGCGCATGCTGATGGCGCTGGTGGTGGTGGCCATCGTCGTCGCGCTGGCCCCGTTCGTGGCCAACCCGGGGTCGCCGAACTGGCCCTCGCCGCAGCCGATCCCCCTGCTGGGCTGGGCGCTGTGGCTGGTGATGATGGCCTGCGCGGTCAGTGCGCTGTTCGTGTACCGGCAGCGCCTGCTGGCGGTGCTGGTGATGGGTGGCGTGGGCCTCATGGTGTCGCTCACCTTCGTGTTCCTGTCGGCCCCGGACCTGGCGCTGACCCAGCTGCTGGTGGAAATGGTCACGCTGGTGCTGATGCTGCTGGGCATGAACTACCTGCCCGCCCAATCGGCGCCGGAGCATTCGCGCTGGCGCAAGCGCCGCGATGCCCTGATCGCGATCATCGGCGGTGGCGGTCTGGCGGCTGCGGCCTATACCGCGATGACCCTGCCGCCCAACACCATGGCCGGCGAGCTGGTCGCGCGCGCCCTGCCCGAGGCGTATGGGCAGAACGTGGTCAACGTGATCCTGGTGGACTTCCGCGGCTTCGATACCTTCGGTGAGATCACCGTGTTCGGTATCGCCGCGCTGGTGGTGCACGCCATGCTGCGGCGCTCGCGGATGGCGCCGGAGCAGATCATGCCCGGCCCGCCGATCAAGCTGCCGGTGCCGGCCGATCTGGCGCAGATCATGTTCCCGCTGACGCTCACGGTGTCGATCTTCCTGTTCCTGCGCGGCCACAACGCCCCCGGCGGCGGCTTCATCGCCGGCCTGGTGCTGGCGGTGCCGCTGCTGATCCAGTACGTGATCCAGGGCACTACCTCGGTGGAGTCGCGCTTCGGTTTCGACTACATCCGCTGCATCGGTGCCGGCCTGCTGATCGCCATCGTCAGCGGCAGTGCGTCGATGCTGTTCGGGGTGCCGTTCCTGACCAGCGGCCACCTGGACCTGCACGTCCCGCTCATCGGCGAGGTCCCGCTGGCCAGTGCCATCGGCTTCGATACCGGCGTGTACCTGGTGGTGTTCGGCGGGGCGATGCTGATCCTGTCGATGATGGGCACCATCAAGCCGTCGCGTACGCGCAATGCCCGCAAGGGCGAGATCGATCCCAACCGTCGTTCGGCAAAAACCGGGGAGATGCACTGATGGAACTGGCCCTGGCAAGCGCCATCGGCGTACTCGGCGCGATCGGCATCTACCTGCTGCTGCGCGCGCGCACCTTCGACGTCATTCTGGGCATGACCTTCCTGTCCTACGCCACCAATCTGCTGATCTTCGCCGGCGGCCGGCTGGTGACAGGCAAGGCGCCGGTGCTGCGCGAGGGCATCGACAGCGATCTCGGCAACTACACCGACCCGCTGCCGCAGGCGCTGGTGCTGACCGCGATCGTGATTGCCTTTGCGATGACCGCGGTAAGCATCGTGCTGGCCATGCGCAGCCGCAGCGACAACCACAGCGACCACGTCGACGCGCATGAGGAAGCCCAGGACACCGCGCCGGCCGATACCACGCCAGGGCGGGAGGGCGGCGCATGAACCATGCGGTGATCCTGCCCATCCTGATCCCGCTGTTCGGTGCGGCCTGCTCGTTGTTCGTCGAACACCGTCGTTATGGCCCCAAGGTGCAGCGTACGGTGGCGTGGACCACGCTGGCCGCTCTGGCCGCGGCGGTGGCGCTGCTGTTCGCGCAGACCGCCGATGGCAGCATCGCGGTGTACCTGCTCGGCGACTGGCCCTCGCGGCTGGGCATCGCGCTGGTGGCCGACCGGCTGTCGGCCTGGATGCTGGTGACCACGCTGCTGCTGGCCATCCCGTGCCTGCTGCATGCGTGCTCGGGCTGGGACCGGCGCGCGCCGCACTTCCATGCGCTGTTCCAGTTCCAGCTGGTGGGCCTCAACGGCGCCTTCCTCACCGGCGACATCTTCAACCTGTTCGTGTTCTTCGAGGTGATGCTGATCGCCTCCTACGGCCTGCTGCTCAGCGGCGGCCGCGGCCTGCGCATGCGCATCGGCCTGCACTACGTCGTGTTCAATGTCACCGCCTCGACCCTGTTCCTGATCGCCCTTGGCCTGCTGTACGCCTCGCTGGGCTCGCTCAACATGGCCGAACTGTCCCAGCGCATCGCCGAGGTACCGGCCACGCACCTGGTGCTGGTCAAGGCCACCATGGGGTTGTTGCTGCTGGTGTTCTGCAGCAAGGCCGCGCTGATGCCGCTGTACCTGTGGCTGCCCGAAGCCTATGCGCGTGCCCCGGCAGCGGTGGCTGCGCTGTTTGCGATCATGACCAAGGTGGGCCTGTACGCGGTGCTGCGGGTCAGTTCGCTGTGGTTCGGCGAGGGTGCGGGCCCGATGGCTTGGTACGGCAGCGACTGGCTGCTGTGGGCGGGCGTGGCCACGCTGGTGCTGGGTGGGCTGGGCGTGCTGGCCGCAGCGCGGTTGCGGGTGATGATCTCCTACCTGGTGGTGGTGTCGGCGGCAACGCTGTTCATCGCCTTCTCCGTGCGCACGCCCGAGGTGCTCTCCGCCGGCCTGTACTACCTGCCACACAGTACGTTCGTGGCGGCCGCGCTGTTCCTGATTGCCGACCTGATCCGCCGCCGCCGCGGCGGCGCCAGTGACAGGAAGGAAATCATCGCGCCGATGCCCGGCAAGCAGACCCCGGCGGTGCTGTTCCTGATCGGTGCCGTGGCCGTGGCCGGTCTGCCGCCGCTGTCCGGCTTCCTGGCCAAGGCCGCCTTGCTGGCCGGCATGCCCGCGCAGTACACCGCCGTGGTCTGGACCGCCGTGCTGGGCAGCAGCCTGATGGTGATCGTGGGCGTCACCCGCGCCGGCATCCGTCTGTTCTGGCGCGTACCGGTGCAGGAAGACGGCGTGCCACCGCCGCGCAAGGCCCCCACCCGCACGGTGGAACTGTTCGCCGCCGCGCTGCTGCTGGTGTATGGCATCGCCATGAGCCTGTTCGCCGGCCCGCTGATGCAGCACACCGATGCGATGGCCACCCAGCTGCTGCACCCCGCCGAGTATGTGGGCGAGCTGCGCGCCACCACGCCGGAGATCCGCCAGCCATGACGCGCAGACCCTCGCTGTACAAGCGCCTGATTCCCTCGCCGTCGCTGAGCGTGATGGTGGTGGCGTTCTGGCTGCTGATGTCCGACAGCTTCACCCTCGGCCAGTTCGTGCTGGGCATGCTGCTGGGTTTGGTGGTGCCGCTGTTCGCCGCGCGCCTGGACCGCGAGTTTGCCCGCATCGGCTCACTCCGGCCGGTCCCCAAGCTGCTGTGCGTGACCCTGTGGGACATCCTGGTGTCCAACATCCGCGTGGCGATCCAGGTGCTGGGCCCGGAACGCCGCATCCACCCCGGCTTCATCTGGTTGCCGCTGGACATCGCCAACATCCACGGCATCGCCGCGCTCACCAGCATGATCACGCTGACCCCGGGCACGGTATCGGCCGCGTTGTCCGATGACCGCCGCCACCTGCTGGTGCACGTGCTGCACCTGGACGACCCGGACGAACTGATCCGGCAGATCAAGCACCGCTACGAAGCCCCGCTGATGGAGATCTTCCCATGACCGGTTACACCTTCATCCAGACCACCATGGTGGTGTGCATGCACGTGGTCGGGCTGGCCATGCTGCTGGCCACCTGGCGCCTGCTGCGCGGCCCCACCGTGCCCGACCGCATCCTGGCGCTGGACACACTGTCGGTGACGGCCATCGCCGAGCTGATGCTGTTTGGCATGTACCTCAACTCGGCGGTGTACTTCGAGGCGGCGCTGATCATCGCCATGCTCGGCTTTGGCAGCACGGTGGTGCTGAGCAAGTTCGTGCTGCGCCGGGACATCGTGGAATGATCACCTTCATCCAGATCGTGCTGTCGATCCTGCTGCTGTTCGGCTGCTTCTTTATCCTGGTGGGCGCGCTGGGGCTGGTGAAGCTGTCGACCTTCTTCAAGCGCCTGCATGCCCCCACCAAGGCCAGCACGCTGGGCGTGGGCTGCGTGCTGGTGGGGTCGGTGTGCTACCACATCTTCCTGGGCCAGGACCCGCAGCCGCGCGAGCTGCTGATCACCGTGTTCCTGTTCATCACCGCGCCGATCAGCGCGCACATGATGGCCAAGGCCGCGTTGTCGCTGATGATGGAAAAGCGCCCCAGCCTGCCCGGCCATGAAACCGCCAAGGAAGAACAGCTGCCGCCGCCGCGCCCGGAAGGCGAACAGACACCGTAGAGCCGACCGTTGGTCGGCTGCTCTTCGGCACGATGCGCGCAGCCGACCAACGGTCGGCTCTACCGGGCATGGATTGGAGCAGCCGACCAACGGTCGGCTCTACCGGGCATGGATTGGAGCAGCCGACCAACGGTCGGCTCTACCGGGCATGGATTGGAGCAGCCGACCAACGGTCGGCTCTACCGGGCGTGGATTGGAGCAGCCGACCAACGGTCGGCTCTACCGCCAGAGCGCGGCGCCGCCGACGCGGCCTCTCAGCCGCCCCAGACCAGCGCCAGCTCCAATGCCACCCACCCCAGGAACGCCACCAGCAGCACGCCGCCTTCGCGGCGGCTGATGGTCAGGTCGCCACGCAGCATCGGGTACAGCACCAGCACGAACGCGATCGCCGCCGGCAGCTCCAGGCGCACGAACGACGCCGGTACCACCAGCGGGCGCAGTGCGGCCATGCCGCCCACCACCACCAGCAGGTTGAACAGGCTCGAGCCGATCACATGGCCCAGCACCATGTCGCCCTGCCCGCGCCGTGCCGCAGCGACCGCCGCCGCCACCTCGGGCAGCGCGGTGCCAATGGCCACCGGCAACAGACCCACCAGCAACGGCGACCAGCCCAGCCCCGCGCCGAACACCGGCGCGGCCTGCACGATCCAGCGCGCGCCGTAGTACAGGCACAGCCCCGCGAAGACCACCCGCAGGACGTTGAGGAACAGGCCGGTACGGGTCATCGCATAGCCGGCGATGGCCTCGCGCACGGGCTCCGATTCCAGCCGCGCGCGGCGCAGCACGAACACCAGCGACGCCACGAAACCGAGCAGCAGCAGGCCGCCCTCCCAGCGCGTCACCACGCCGTCCAGGCCGAACACGATCAGCGCCAGGCTCGCCAGCGCCACCAGCACCAGCAGCGGCGACAGCAGCCGCGCGCGCACCAGCAGCGGGGCCGCCAGCGCGGCCAGGCCCAGGGTCAGGCCGACGTTGACGATATTGCTGCCCACCGCGTTGCCCAGCGCGAGTTCTTCGGCTCCCACCACGAACGCACGCGCGTTGACCACCAGTTCGGGCAGCGAGGTGCCGAAGGCCACCAGCAGCAGCCCGGCCATGAACGGCGAGGCGCCGAAGCGCTGGGCCAGGCCGGAGGCCGCCTTGACGATGGAATCGCCGCCCAGTGCCAGCAGCAGCAATCCCAGCAGGAACCAAGCGGTGGCAGCAATCATCGGCATTCCCCAGGCATCAATGGCCCGATTCTAGAGCCAGACCGCACGCAGGGGGTGAGGAATCGGGCGCCCCTCGGCGGAAGCGGCGCGGCCTGACCACGGCGCGCGCCGCAGCAGGCTTACGAGCAGCCTTCGACGTAGTCCACCTGCGGCGTCTGGCCGACCCGCCAGGCGCTGACATTCCCGTCGCCGTTGATCTCGAAGTTGATCAGTGCCCCGCCCTCGGTGGCCGGCCGCACGCGCAGGTTATGGCCCTTTTCATCGTATTTGTGCGGGGTGAGATCGCCGCGGTCGGGGTACAGCGTCTGCAGCTGGCCCAGCGACATGCCGACCTTGCCGCCGCCGGGCGCGTTGACGCGGTCGTTGCGCACGTCGTAGCGGACCAGACGCTTGCCTTCGATCATCAGGATCACATCCTGGGCCTGCGCGCCCTCCGGGCGCAGTGCATGGCAATAGTCGTCCGGCACTTCGCCCTGCAGCGGCGCCTTCCAGGCGGCGCGCACCTCGTCCAGGGTGCTGCCCAGGGTCAGCGGGCCATAGCCATCCAGCCGCGCCGGGCCGGTGGCGGCGGCCGGGTCCTGCGCTGCGGGCGCTGCAGCCGGCGCGGCGGGCGAAGCCGGCGCTGTATCGACCGGCGTCGGCAGGGCCGCCTCGGCGTCCTTCGACGGGGTTTCAGGGGGGCGGTCGCAGCCGCTCAGTGCCAATGCAATGCCCAATGCCAGAACACTTCCCAGCTGCTTCATATGCACGTCCTCCAGTCGGTGGTCGGCAGCCTAGCGCGAACGTTGTGCACTGGCTGCATGCAGGAACGTGATTGTCATCGCGGTTTCACCTGCCGCGTTCAGGCTCGGCCTGCACCGCATCGACCCCACGCCCATGCAACCGCGCAAGACCGACCTCGCCCGCACCGCCCTGCAGGCCCACCGTGCGCCCCTGGACATGCGCCAGCGTCGCCTGCTGATCCTGTGCGATGGCCAACGCGACCTGCCGCAGCTCACCGCCATGATCGGGCCGGAAGCATCAGCGATGGTGATCCAGCTGATCCAGGCCGGGTACCTGGTATCCAACGCGGCAGCCGATCTCCCGGCGCGGCCTGCGCCTGAGCCCGTGCCGACGATTGCGGCGCCCGCCGCAGTGCCGACCGAGCGCCGGCGCTCGCTGGTGGCCGCGCGCATTTACCTGCTGGGCATCCTGGAACTGCAACGGCACCCCCACGCGGCCGCATTGCTGCATGCGCTGCAGCAGGCACGCAGCGACGAGGCGGTGATCGCCAACCTGCATACCGCGCTGGATGCGCTGCCCGCGCTCACCTCGCCCGGCTATGCCGAGCGGGTCCGCCAGCGTCTGCTGGAGGTGCTGCCGAAGGAGCAGGTCGACCGGTTCCAGAGGATCGCGGTTTGACGCACTGGTGTCCGCCGCCGATGCTTCGCCTGCAGGGCGTGATCAGTCCCCTACCAGTGCCGCAATCAACGCCTCTGCAACCGCCGGCTCTTCCACATGGCGCAGGTTGTCCAGATTCAGGATGTCGCCCTGCATCTGCGCGTAGCGGCGAAGGCGGCGCGTGAGCACCTTGGTGGCGGCATCGGCCGGTGCCGCAGACAGCGCCTCCAACGCCCGGCGCGCACGCGCGGCGATGTCCGGCAGGAAAACATGGCGCGGATCGAGCGGCGGAATGACCTTATCCAGCCGGCAGTTCTCGAAGGACACGTAGTCCAGAACGCAGGCGCTGAAGTCCGCCTCCAGCAAGGCCGGTGCGCCGGCGCCAACAAACCTCACGTCCTTCAGCACGCCCTCGAACCGGCAGCCGGTGGTGGCGTGTGCCGGCATGCCGGTGTCGACGATCCGGCAGTTGATGAAGGTGCAGCCGTCGAGCACGCAGGCATCGAAACGGCCCTGGCGGAAATCGCAGGTGTCGAAGACGCAGTCGCGAAACACGGTGTCATTGAGGCCGCTGGCGCGAAAGTCGACACGGGTGAACTGGCAGGCGTCCACCACCGTGCGCGCGAAGAAGCGCACCCCGGACATATCGCAGCTCTCCAAGACGCTACGTTGCAGTGTGCAGCGCTCGAACAGCGGCTGGCCCAGGGTCGCACCGCGCAGGTGCAGCCCCTCGATATGCTCGCCAACGAAACGCGATCTGTCGGGCAGCCGCAGCGAGGTGGCCGCCTCGTGCAACAGGCTCAGTGACGCGTGCGGAAGGGCCGCGCTCACGCGGTGAAGTTCGCGTTCAAGCCCTGCCAGCACTGCTGGTAATCGCGCTGACGGTGCGTGGCGTCCATGGCCTGCACGGTCGGGCGGATCACCCCGCGGGTTTCGAACATGAAGGCCATGGTGTCCTTGATCACGTCCGGCTTGCTCAGGTCAGCCGCAGAGGCCTTGTCGAACGTGGCCGCATCCGGGCCGTGCCCGCTCATGCAATTGTGCAGCGAGGCGCCACCGGGCACGAAGCCGGCCGCCTTGGCGTCGTAGGCACCGTGGATGAGGCCCATGAACTCGCTGGCGATGTTGCGGTGGAACCACGGCGGCCGGAACGTGTCCTGCGCCACCAGCCAGCGTGGCGGGAAGATGGCGAAGTCCATGTTGCTGGTGCCCGGCGTATCACTGGGCGAATGCAGCACCAGGAAGATCGACGGATCCGGATGGTCGTGGCTGATCGAGCCGATGGTGTTGAAGCGGCGCAGGTCGTAGCGGTACGGCGCGTAATTGCCGTGCCAGGCGACCACGTCCAGCGGCGAGTGGCCGATGGGCGCGCGCCACAGCTGGCCACCGAACTTGGCGATCAATTCGAAGTCACCCTCGATGTTTTCGAAGGCGGCCTGCGGTGTCTCGAAATCGCGCGGGTTGGCCAGGCCGTTGGAGCCGATCGGCCCCAGGTCGGGCAGTTTCAGCAGGGCGCCGAAGTTCTCGCAGATATAGCCGCGTGCCTGGCCGTCGGGCAGCTCGACCCGGAAGCGCACGCCGCGCGGGATCACCGCCACCTGCTGCGGCTCGATCTCGATCACGCCCAGCTCGGTGAGCAGGCGCAGGCCGCCCAGCTGCGGCACGATCAGCAGCTCGCCGTCGGCGTTGTAGAAGTAGCGGCCCTGCATGTCGGCATTGGCCGCGTACAGGTGGATGCCCACGCCATGGTGCGCGTCGGGCGCGCCGTTGCCGCCCATGGTGTACAGGCCATCGATGAAATCGGTGGGGGTGCCGGGCAGCGGCAGCGGGTCCCAGCGCAGCTGGTTGGGCGACACCGCCCCCGCGGCGAAGTCGCCGTGCAGGTGCGGCTGCGCGTAGGCGGTGAACTCCCCGTGCGCCACCGCCGGGCGGATGCGGTACAGCCAGCTGCGCCGGTTGCTGCCGCGCGGTGCGGTGAACGCGGTGCCCGACAACTGTTCGGCATACAGACCATGCGCAACCCGCTGCGGCGAATTGCGCCCTACCGGCAGCGCGCCGGGGACGGCCTCGGTGGCGAACTCGTTGCCGAAGCCGGTCTGGTAACCGCGGGCGGTGAGGGAGGTGGTCATCTGTGCGTGTCCTGGCGGAGCCTGGGAGGTGTGCAATGGGTGGTGCGTTGGAGCAGCCGGGCACAGCCCGGCTCTACGGGCATGCCCGGCCCTGCAGCAGCCCGGCGGTACGGATGAGTCCGGCGTTGCGGTAGCCGCGCCGGACCTTTGCCGGGTTACGTTACAGCACGCCGCGCTTCATCTGGTCGCGTTCGATGCTCTCGAACAGCGCGGTGAAGTTGCCTTCGCCGAAGCCTTCGTTGCCCTTGCGCTGGATGATCTCGAAGAAGATCGGACCGATGCAGTTGGTGGTGAAGATCTGCAGCAGCTTGCGCTGCTTGGTTTCCGGATCGGCGTCGATCAGGATCTTGTTCCTGGCCAGGCGCGCTACGTCTTCGCCGTGGCCGGGCACGCGCATGTCGATCACGTCGAAGTAGGTGTCCGGGGTATCCAGGAACTCCACGCCCTGCTCACGCATCGCCTCGACGGTCGCATAGATGTCGTTGGTGAAGCAGGCGATGTGTTGGATGCCCTCGCCCTTGTAGGCGTCCAGGTACTCGTTGATCTGGCTCTTTGGATCGGACGATTCGTTGAGCGGGATGCGCACGATGCCGTCCGGGGCGGTCATCGCCTTGGACACCAGGCCGGTCTTGAGGCCCTTGATGTCGAAGTAGCGGATCTCGCGGAAGTTGAACAGGCGCTCGTAGTAGTCCGACCACTGCTGCATGTTGCCGAAGTACAGGTTGTGGGTCAGGTGGTCGATGAAGGTCAGGCCGAACCCGGTCGGGCGCTGGTTGACGCCTTCGATGGGCGCGTAGTCGGCATCGAACATGCTGCCGTTGGCGCCATAGCGGTCCACCAGGTACAGCATGCAGTCGCCGATGCCCTTGATCACCGGGGCCGGCACGGCCTTGGACTCGGGCTTGAAGTCGACCGGCTCGGCACCGTTGCCCAGCGCCATCTGGAACACTTCGTCACCCGGCTTCTGGAAGCGGATGGCGAAACCACAGGCGCACGGGCCGTGCTTTTCCGCGAAGTCCGAGGCGAACGAATCGGGTTCTTCGTTGACCAGGAAGTTGACGTCGCCCTGGCGGTACACGGTGATGGCGCGGCGCTTGTGGCGCAGCACGGCGGTGAAGCCCATCTTGCGGAAGTAGGCGTGCAGTTCGGCGCTGCGGCCGGCCGGGGCGGCGAACTCGACGAACTCGAATCCGTCGATGCCCATCGGGTTTTCGAAGGTGGTGACCTGCATGCCCGGATCGGGTGCGTGGGACGCGGTGCTCAGTTGGCTGGTCATGATGTGGCTCCAAAGCAAAGTCCGCATCGGAAAAAACCAGGTGCGGGAGGCGGGCAGACCCGCGAGAATGCGGTGTCCGGAACTAAGGGTTATAGTTTCACATGAAACCACCATCAAGGTGCACCGCAGCATGAACCCACCCGATCCCAGCAGCCACAGCATTCGTGCCTCGCACGCCCTGCTCGACCTCGAACAGTTCCTGCCGTATCGGCTGAGCGTGCTGTCCAACCGGGTCAGCGGCAATATCGCCAAGCTGTATGGGGACCGCTATGGTCTGGCGATCCCGGAATGGCGGGTCATCACCATCCTGGCGCTGTATCCGGGCTCGTCGGCCAGCGAGGTGTCCGACCGCACCGCGATGGACAAGGTGGCCGTCAGCCGCGCCGTGGCCAGACTGCTCGAGCGGGGCTTCATCAAGCGTGAAACCCACGGCGACGACCGGCGCCGCTCGGTGCTGGCGCTGTCGGCGGCCGGCTTCGAGGTGTACGAGACCATCGCCCCGCTGGTGATCGAGATCACCCGCAAGCTGATGTCCGTGCTGAGCGAGGAGGAGGAGCAGATGCTGGAGACACTGATCCTGCGCCTGGCCGGGGAAGGCCTGCAGAAGATGGATCAGGGCTGAGAGCGGCGTACCCGCCAACGGTGGGTACCTTGGGGGTTCCGGTAGGCAACGACCGTTGGTCGTTGCGCGTCAGCTCAGATGCTTGCGTCGCGCATGCACCCACGGCGCGGCCAGCGCGCCGATGGCGCCGCCGGCAAAGGCGAGCGAGGCGGCCACCACGGGCGCTTCCACCGCACTTGGCAGCGCCAGCGCGGCCAGTACCAGCAATGCCGAGGGCAGGCCGATGAAGGTGGCCATGAAATAGCCCCAGCGCGGCGCCCAGGTGCCTACCTGGAGCAGGCTCACCGGCATCCAGGTTTCGGCCGACGCGTCCTGTTTGACCTTGGCCGCCACCTTGGTCAGGTCCACTTCCACCGGCCCCTTGCCGGTGCGCGCCACGGCCAGCATCTGCGCCACCTCTTCCACCGGTGGGAACGAGGTCGGCCAGGTCATCGGAGCGGTGACCCCGTAGGCAGTCAACAACGGCACACTGATCCAGGGCGCCAGCAGCGGGCGCACCTTGCGCCGGTCGAGCACGCACCACAGCTGGCTCACGCCATGGGCCACCACCGCGTACAGCGCCAGCTGGCCCGGCTCGGGGTACGGCAGCATGCTCACCCGCGCGGCCATGCTGTCGTAGCCCATCTGGCGCAGGAAGCCGGGGCGGGTGCGGCCTTCGTGCGCCCAGGCCAGGCCCAACGCGCCCACCAGATAAACCTCGGCCGGATCCTTCACCCCGGCACTGGCGCGGTCGTCGCTGGCCAGGAAGAAGGCCAGCGACTTGGGCTCGTCCACGTCGTCGCGGTCCCAGCGGCCGGTGTCGCCCAGCACGTGCTTGAGCGGCAGGCGCGCCGGAGCGGTCTCGGCCTTGGCCGCGTTCTGCAGGAACGGCAGCACCGACAGCACGAAGCTCTGCAGATCCAGCGCGCGCAAGCCGCTGCCTTGCCATTCCGGCGGCAGCAGCCCGGCCAACGCCGGGTTGCGCGCAAGCAGGTCCAGCTGCGCCTTCTGCTCGACCAGCTTCTGCACCGCGGCCTTGAGCATCACGTTGTCGGGCACCGCCACCAGCGGCAGCCGGTAACGGATGGCGCCGGGGGTCGGCGTATCGTCGGACGCATCGCCGCCGTCCAACGTGCCGTGGTCATCCAGCAGCACGTCCACCGGGGGCAGGCTTACCCCGCCGGTGACATCAAGGCTGGTGTCCGAAGTGCTGTCGCTGGTGCCCGGCTGCATGCGTATCCATCCGTTGGTGTGCGCCACGAAACACGCGCGGCATGAGGTCCTTGGAGGTAACGGCAGCGGCCTGCGGAAGTTGAGGGGCGGTTTCGCTGCCGGAGCGGTTGATGCGACCATGGCGGCTGGAACAGCGTGCACAGCAGGAAGCCAATGACCTTCTCCGACCGGATGCGATGGGCGTGCTGCACGCTGCTGCTGGCAGGACTTCTCACACCAGGATGGGCGATGGCTTTTTCAAAGACGCTGTATCTGTTTTCCGAGGTGCACGGCACGGTACTGCTGAACGGGCAACCGGCGCAGGGCGTGGAGGTCGAGCAGGACTACCACTGGCACTGGGGCGAACAGAAGCGCACCACGACCGTGACCACCGATGCGCAGGGGCGTTTCCACTTTGCGGAAGTGACCGGCACGTCATGGACCGCCCGCCTGCTGCCGCATGAGCCGGTGATCGTCCAGCGCATCACGCTGCGCTACCAGGGCAAGGAGCACAAGGGCTGGTTCATGGCCAAGCACAACTACGACCGTCTGGGCGAAGTGCCGGGCCGGCCGTTGACGCTGGTGTGCGACCTAGCCGATGAGGCAGAGGCCCATCCGGACACCGAAACCTTTGGCATCTGCGTGCTGCGCTAGCGGCACGCCAAGCCTGGAATCCGGCAGCGGGTCAGAGAGTGCCGCGGACTGCCGTGATGCTGTTGCGACTGCGTTGGCGCCAGAAAAGCCTGGCTTGCCCTTCTTACCGCAAGCCGAGCCGCGTGGCAGCCGGCAGGCTCCTGGGCAAAATAAAGGAGGAGGCCGCCAAGGGGCCGGGGGACATTTGCGCCAGGGGCCTACCGGCTGTTACGCGGCCCTCACGCGCGCGACCGCCCTGAGCGGAGACGCCAGCCGATTCAAACGGCGCCTACCCGCGTAGCGTCGTGCTCACGCTGCGACGGCCCTTGCAACAACACGCTCCCCTCAGATGGGAGAAGAACCAAAAAAAAGCCCCGATGCCGAAAGGCATCGAGGCGTTCTTCTTGACCGATCCACGTTGCGTGGACTGCCGCAGCGCTTTGGATCACGGCGCCTTGGCAGGCGCCCAGTCCTTCATGAAGGCGAAGAACCGCGTGCGGTTGTACCCCTTCGGCTGGCCCTTGTCGGCCTCCAGCTCGCCGGTGAACTGCGAGTGCAGCAGCGTGCCGTCGGCGTCGAGCACGAACAGGTGCGGGTAGCCCTTGATCGCCGGGAACTGCGACAGGAATGCCGCGTTCTCGTTGTCTTCGCTGTAGTTGACCTTCATCCACACGAAGTTGGCGTCGCGGAAGCTGCGGATCTCCGCATCGCCCTCGATGAAGGCATCCATCAGGTGGCACCACGAGCACCACTCCCCGCCCACGTCCAGCACGATCCGCTTGCCCCCGCGCTGGGCCTCGACCTTGGCCGTGGCCAGGTCGGCGACCGGGTCGCGGGCCGGGTCGAACTGCGCGTTGAGCGCTGCCACGGCGGCGACATCCGCCGCGGCCGGGGTATTGCCCGAGGACACCGGTACGCTGGGATCGGCGACCGGCGCCTTCTGCTCGGTGGTGTCCACCGGCTGCGCAGGCGCGGTGGACGGCGCCGACGACGGCGAGCAGGCGGCCAGCAGGCCGGCCGCGATCATCGCACCACCCCATGCGTGCATGCGCATCACCGACCTCACTTGACGCCGTGCATCAGCTTGTTGATCAGCGGGGCGAGCAGGAACAGCAGCGCACCGGAGATGATCAACGCCCAGAAACCGAAGGTGTAGCCCTTCAGGGCCGATTCCACGGTCATGCCGCCTTCGCCACTGACCACGCCGGCGAAGATGCCCGACAGGTTGTTGCCGATGCCGGTGGACAGGAACCAGCCGCCCATGCCGAAGCCGACCAGGCGCACCGGGGCCAG
>Ga0182008_10001124_pt1 | contig 18422 bp, 14 predicted proteins | sample Sormic07211129_1_FD_120482 | JGI IMG/M metagenome (GOLD analysis project Ga0182008, IMG submission 120482) | Rhizosphere microbial communities from Sorghum bicolor, Mead, Nebraska, USA - 072115-129_1 metaG | ecosystem: Host-associated > Plants > Roots > Rhizosphere | place: USA: Nebraska...
CGCTGTGGCGGATGCGGACGACGGTGCGGGACGAACCGGGGTCGTTGGCGGTGCTGTGCACGGCGCTCGCCGGGCGACGGGTCGACATCCTGAGCCTGCAGACGCATCCGCTGGCCAAGGGCACCGTGGACGAGTTCCTGCTGCGGGCTCCCGACGAGCTCATGGCCTCCGAGCTCACCCGGGTGGTCGCGGGGGCCGGCGGTACCGACACCTGGATCGAGCGGGCCGACGCCCACGACCTGGTGGACGCGCCGACCCGCGTCCTCGGCCTGGCGGCCCGCACCGCCCTGGACGCGGCGGAACTGCCGCTGGTGCTGCGGCAGTTGCTCGGCCGGTGCACCATCCGTCAGCTGCCGGGCACGCCGGTGGGCGGCGGCCGGAAGCCGGAAGGCGTGCCGGTGGAGGGAGTTCTGGAGGACACCGTGATGCGGCTACGGGCGCCGGAAGGTGGAGTGATCACCGTGGAGCGGCCGTATCTGCCGTTCACCCCGACCGAGTTCGCCCGGGCGCGGGCGCTGGTGGAGCTGGACGCCCGGCTCGGCCCGCGGGTGCCGCACGGGCAGGACGTGCTGACGCTGCCCGAGGGCAACGAGATCACGGTCCGGCGGGCCGATCCGCGTGATGTTCAGGCCGCGAAGGAGATGCACGAGCGGTGCTCGGCGCGGACGCTGGGAATGCGGTATCACGGGCCGGTCGGGGACGCGGACCGCTATCTGAACCATCTGCTCAGCCCCCGCTTCGGGCGCACGCTCGCGGTGCAGACCACGTCGGGGCAGGTGGTCGGACTGGGGCATCTGCTCTGGGACGGCGAGGAGACCGAGGTCGCGCTTCTTGTCGAGGACAAGTGGCAGGGACGCGGGATCGGGGGCGAGTTGCTGCGCCGGCTGGTGGCGATGGCCGTCTCGGCGGGGTGCGCGAGTGTGTACGCGGTGACCCAGGCGTCCAACACCGGGATGGTCACGGCGATGCGGGGGTTGGGGCTCCCCCTCGACTATCAGATCGAGGAGGGGACCCTGGTGATCACGGCTCGGCTCGGGAAGGACAGCGAGCTTGACGAGGGCGCCGTGGGAGTTGCTAACGCCGAGACGCCGTAGGGGCAGGGGGATCGCCCGCGGGTGCGGTCGCCGTCGCGGGTGCGGCTGCGGCGTGGCTGGTCGCGCCCCGCGGCGGAGCCGCGAACCGGTGTGGCCCCGCGCCCCTGGAGGGGCGAACCCCCGCGCCCAGCGCTTGATCAAGATCTGCCCACAGGTCCTCGATGTCCTCAAGGCCCACCGAAAGCCGCAGCAACCGGTCGCTCACCCCGGCGCCCCGCCGGTCCTGCGCGTCCACTATCCGGTGGCTGATCGACGCCGGGTGCTGGATGAGGGTGTCCACGCTGCCCAGGCTGACCGCCGGGGTGACCAGGCGGACGGCGGCTATGACGTCGTGGGGGTCGCCCGCCACCTCGAAGGCGACCATCGCACCGCCGATCCGGGGGTAGTGGACGCGGGTGACGCGTGGGTCGTCGGTGAGGCGGCGGGCCAGTTCGGCCGCGTTCGCGGAGGCCGCCTTCACCCGCACCGGCAGGGTCGCGAGGCCGCGCAGGAGCAGATAGCCGGCGAGGGGGTGGAGGATGCCGCCGGTGGCGAAGCGGATCTGCCGCAGCCGGCCGGCGAACTCCTCGTCGCAGGCGACCACGCCCGCCATGACGTCTCCGTGGCCACCGAGGTACTTGGTGGCGCTGTGCAGGACCAGACGGGCGCCCAGCCCGGCGGGGCGTTGCAGGACCGGGGTGGCGAAGGTGTTGTCCGCGAGGAGCGGGACCGAGCCGCAGGCATGGGCCGCCGCCCGCAGGTCGATCTCCGCGAGGGTCGGATTGGCCGGGGACTCGACCATGACCAGGCCGGTGTCCGGGCGCAGGGCGTCCGCGATGCCCGCCGGGTCGGTCCAGGTCACCTCGGAGCCGAGCAGGCCGGCGGTGAGCAGATGGTCGCTGCAGCCGTACAGGGGGCGGACGGCGACGACATGGCGCAGGCCCAGTGAGGCCCGTACGAGAAGGACCGCGCTCAGCGCGGCCATCCCGCTCGCGAAGGCGACCGCGGCTTCGGTGCCCTCCAGACGGGCCAGGGCGGTCTCGAAGCGGGCGACGGTGGGGTTGCCCAGGCGGCCGTAGACGGGCGGGCCCTCGGGTTCGGCGCCGGTGGCGGCGAAGGCGTCGATGCGGGCGGCCTCGCCACGGCTGTCGTACGAGGGGTAGGTGGTCGACAGGTCGATGGGCGGGGCGTGCAGGCCCTGCCGGGCGAGGTCGTCGCGGCCGGCGTGCACGGCTTCGGTGGCCAGAGCTCTCGTTGACTCCATGCGGGAAGAGTGAACAACCGCCGGGCCTTGGTGGCCGAGCGCCGTGCTACGTTCGGCGAATGGCTGAATCCGTCGTACTTGACCCGGTGGATCTTCATCTGTTGCGGCTGTTGCAGAACGACGCCCGGATGACGTATCGCGACCTCGCCGCGCTGGTGGGGGTGGCGCCGTCGACCTGTCTCGACCGGGTGACCCGGCTGCGCCGCTCGGGCGTGATCCTCGGGCACCAGCTGCGGCTCGATCCGGCCAAACTGGGCCGGGGCCTTGAGGCGTTGCTGTCCGTGCAGGTCAGGCCGCATCGGCGGGAGTTGGTGGGGCCGTTCGTGGAGCGCATCCGGGCGCTGCCCGAGTCGCGCACCGTCTTCCATCTCACCGGGCCCGACGACTATCTCGTCCATGTGGCGGTCGCGGACATGACCGATCTGCAGCGGCTGGTGCTCGACGAGTTCACCGCACACCGTGAAGTGGCCCGGGTGGAGACCCGGTTGATCTTCCAGCAGTGGGAGTGCGGACCGCTGCTTCCGCCCGCGTCGTCCGGCCAATCGGGGTGACGGGCGACGGGCGGTCGTACGAGGATGGCGACATGTCTGAGATCAAGAGCCCGCTGCCCCGTCAGATCGCCGACGCCTACGTCGACGAGCTCGTCGCCCTCGACCCGATCACCGGCACCTTCCTCGGCGTGAGGGAGAGTTCGAGCAGGTTGCCCGACACCTCGCCCGCGGGCGCGGAGGCGCTCGCGGAGCTGTCGCGGCGCACGCTGGTCCGCCTGGCGGAGGCGGAGCGGCTGCCCGGCGCCGACAACGACGTCGAGCGCCGGTGCGCGCGGCTGCTGCGCGAGCGGCTGACCGCCTCGCTCGCCGTGCACGAGGCCGACGAAGGACTGCGCGCCGTCAGCAATCTCCATTCGCCCGCGCACGCGGTGCGCCAGGTGTTCACGGTGACACCTGCCCAGTCGGAGGAGGACTGGGCGGCGATCGCCGAGCGGCTGCGGGCGGTGCCGGCCGCGCTGGAGGGCTACCGCGACTCGCTGTCCCTGGGGCTGGAGCGGAAGCTGTACGGCGGGCCGCGCGCCACCGCCACCTTCGTCGAGCAGCTGGGCCAGTGGGCCGACGCGGACGGCGCGGACGGCGCGGGCCACGGCTGGTTCGGGCAGTACGCGGCCGGCGGGCCCGAGGCGCTCCGGTCGGAGCTGGACGAGGCGGCCCGCTCGGCCGACGAGGCGGTGCTCGTGCTGCGCGACTGGATGCGCGACGTGTACGCGCCGTCGATCGAGGGCGCCCCTGACGTGGTGGGGCGCGAACGGTACGCGCGCTGGGTGCGCTACTTCAACGGCACGGACCTCGACCTGGACGAGGCGTACGCGTACGGCTGGTCGGAGTACCACCGGCTGCTCGCGGAGATGAGGACCGAGGCCGAGAGGGTCCTGCCCGGCGCGGCCACGCCGTGGGTGGCGCTGGCCCACCTGGACGAGCAGGGCACGCACATCGAGGGCGTCGACGAGGTGCAGCGCTGGCTGCAGGCGCTGATGGACGAGGCGATCGAGAACCTCGACGGCACCCACTTCGACCTGGCCGAGCGGGTACGGCGGGTCGAGTCCCGGATCGCGCCTCCCGGCAGCGCGGCGGCGCCGTACTACACGCCCCCGTCGGACGACTTCACCCGCCCCGGCTGCACCTGGCTGCCGACCATGGGCCAGACCCGCTTCCCCGTCTACGACCTGGTCTCGACCTGGTACCACGAGGGCGTGCCGGGCCACCATCTCCAGCTGGCCCAGTGGAAGCACATCGCCGAGAACCTCTCCCGCTACCAGGCCGGCGTCGGCATGGTCAGCGCCAACGCCGAGGGCTGGGCGCTGTACGCGGAGCGGCTGATGGACGAGCTGGGCTTCCTCACGGACCCGGAGCGCCGCCTCGGCTACCTGGACGCGCAGATGATGCGGGCCGCCCGGGTCATCATCGACATCGGCATGCACCTGGAGCTGACGATCCCGGACGACTCCCCCTTCCACCCCGGGGAGCGCTGGACACCCGCGCTGGCACAGGAGTTCTTCGGCGCGCACAGCAGCCGGCCGGCGGACTTCGTGGAGAGCGAGCTGACCCGCTACCTCTCGATGCCCGGTCAGGCCATCGGCTACAAGCTGGGCGAGCGCGCGTGGCTGCTGGGCCGCGAGAAGGCCCGCGAACGGCGGGGCGCCGCCTTCGACCTCAAGTCCTGGCACATGGCGGCCCTTTCGCAGGGCTCGCTGGGTCTGGACGACCTGGTGGACGAGCTGGCGCAGCTGTGAGTCAGGCGTCCGACGCCGGACATCGCCCTCCGAGTCGATGGGAGTCGACGGGAATCGACGGGAATCGACGGGAATCGACGGGAATCGACGACCTCCCGGTGATCCGGTCCGCCTCGTCAGTGGAGCCCGAGCGCCACACGAGGAGGCGGGCCGGGTCGCCGGACCCTGCCCCGGCGGCCGATCGCACGGTCCGACCGCACCCAGCACGGGGTCATCCGTGCTCGACCCGCCGCAGTTGCACCAGCCCCAGCCAAGTCTCCGGTCCCGGTTGCACGTTGGCCACGCGGACCGTGTAACCGCCTGGTTCCAGTGCGACCTTGAGGGCGTCCGTCCGGTCCGTGTCGCTGCCGGGCCAGGCCGAGTCGAACAGCACGACCGCGCCGGGCACTTTCCAGCGGACCTCGGTCCCCCAGTCGGCGGTGGCGAGGGCGGCGGGGAGACCGGCCAGGAGCTCCTCCTCGGAGTTCGCGGCATGCCACCGTACGAAGGTGGAGTGTTCCGGCAGATAGGCGGTGGCGGCGGGTTCGTCGCCCAGGACCAGGGCCACCGAGTCACCGACGGGGAGCAGACCGACGACGCCGTCGACCTCGCAGGCCCGGTCGTAGTCGGAGGCCGTCTCCTCGCCGTCGGCCCCCGCCCAGAACGGCAGGACCGTCTCCGGCACCGCCACGAGCGGGCCACCGCCCGACTCGACCCACTCCAACTCACCCGGATCCGCGTATCGCACCATGACGCAAGAACCTACACGCACGGCCGTCCCACAAATTCACTGTTCCCCAACCCTCCTCATCCGGCACCCTCGACACCCATGAGCGAGCGCACCCTCTTCCTCTCCCCGCGCGTCACCGCGACGGGCCACGCCCTGGCCCACGCGGCGCGGCGTCGCGCCCTGCACGTCGAGACCCTGCGTGACTGGCGGGTGCCCGAGCGGTGGAGCGGGGACGCGTCGCTCTACGCCGGTCCCCTCTTCGCGGACACGGTCGCCGGGGGCCTCGGGCTCGGGCTCCTGGAGGCCCCGGAGGACTGGCTGGCCCGGCTGCCGTACGAACTCACGCACAGGCAGGTCGAGTTCACCACGATCGCCGAGGCGCGGCAGCTGCGGCGGCCGGCCTTCGTGAAGCCGCCGAACGACAAGAGCTTCCCCGCGCGCGTCTACCCGGACGGCAGCGGACTGCCCGGCTCGGACGCGGTCGACGGCACCGAGCCTGTGCTGGTCAGCGACATCGTGGCGTTCGCCGTCGAGTACCGGTTGTTCGTCCTCGACGGGGAGGTCCGCACCGGCAGCAGGTACGCGACTCGGGGTTCGCTCGATGTCGCCCCGCTGGCACAGGACGCCCACCGTCGTGAAGTACTGGCGTTCGCAGGGCAGTTGGCGGCCTCGGAGTTGCCGAGCGCGATCGTGGTGGACGTCGGTCTGATCGACGGGGCCGGTTGGGCGGTCGTGGAGGCCAACGCCGCCTGGGCCAGCGGGCATTACGCCTGCGACGCGGACGCCGCGCTGGACGTGGTGCTGCGGGCGGCGGGCCCCGCCTCGGCGTTCACGGCGGCCGACCACCGCTTTGTGCGGCCGGTTCCGGAGGTACTACGGGGCTGAGCCGGCCGTCGGCGCGTCCAGCCCGTCGGCACATCGAGTCCGTCGGCGCATCGGCACGTCAGCAGCCGCAGTCCTCCGTGTCCGCCGGCGCGGTCAGCGGGTCGGCGGTACGGCGCGCGGGGCCCTCCCAGGTCTCGTACGCGAAGCCCTCGCGCGCCCAGTACTCGAAGCCGCCCAGCATCTCCTTGACCCGGTAGCCGAGTTCGGCGAGGGCGAGCGCGGCGCGGGCGGCGCCGTTGCAGCCGGGGCCCCAGCAGTAGGTGACGACCGGCACGGCCTTGTCGAGGAGCCGCTCGGCCTGTTCGGGGATGAGGGCGGTCGGCAGGTGGATCGCGCCGGGGATGTGCCCCTGGTCCCAGGAGGCGGTGGACCGGGAGTCCAGCAGGACGAACCCGGGGTCACCGCCGGCGGCGAGCGCGGCGGCCACGTCGGAGACATCGGTGTGGAAGGCGAGGCCGACCCGGAAGTGGGCGGCGGCCTCGGCCGGGGCGGCGGGCGCGACGCGGAGCACGGCGTTCACGGTGTCGTAGATCATGTCCGGAAATCTATGCGCGCCGTCTAGCCTTCTGAAGTGGGATTCCCCGGGCGTCCTCTTGATCGGCCGGGGAATCCCCTGCTATTCCTCGAGCATGACCGCGTTTTCCCCGGACGCCACCGACTGGCGCATTCTCGACGTCCTCCAGCGTGACGGCCGGGCCAGCTTCGCCGAGCTGGCCCGCGCCGTGTCCATGTCGCCGAGCGCGGTCACCGAACGGGTGCGGCGGCTGGAGGAGGCGGGCGTCATCCAGGGGTACGCGGCCGTCGTGGACCCCGAGCGGCTGGGGCTGCCGATCCTCGCGTTCGTGCGGCTCAGATACCCCAACGGCAACTACAAGCCGTTCCACGACCTGGTCGCGGTGACGCCCGAGATCCTGGAGGCGCACCACGTGACGGGCGACGACTGCTTCGTCATCAAGGTCACCGCCCGCTCCATGCGGCACCTGGAGGAGGTGTCGGGGAAGATCGGGGCGCTCGGCTCGGTGACCACGAGCGTCGTCTACTCCTCGCCGCTGCCCCGGCGCCCGCTCGGTCACTGACCCCGCTGTCGGACCGTCGACCCCGATCTGCCCTTCACGATCTCCAGCTGGGCGTGGATGCGGCGTCTGAGGTCGGCGACATGGCTGACGATGCCCACGCTGCGGTCGCGCTCACGCAGGGAGTCGAGCACGTCGAGGACCTCGTCGAGGGTCTGGTCGTCGAGGCTGCCGAAGCCCTCGTCGATGAAGAGGGTGTCCAGGCGGACGCCGCCCGCCTCGTCGGTGACGACGTCGGCGAGGCCGAGGGCCAGCGCGAGGGAGGCGAAGAAGGTCTCACCGCCGGACAGGGTCGCCGTGTCCCGCTCGCGGCCGGTCCAGGCGTCGACGACATGCAGTCCGAGGCCGCTGCGGCCGCGTCCGGAGCGGTCGTCGGAGTGGACCAGGGTGTAGCGGCCGGACGACATGCGCTGCAGCCGTACGGTCGCGGCGGCGGCGACCTGTTCGAGACGGGCCGCCAGCACATACGACTCCAGGCGCATCCGGCGCTCGTTCTCCGCGGAGGTGCCCGCGGTGAGGGAGGCCAGGCGGGCCACCCGGTCGTACTCCTCGCGCAGGGGCGCCAGGCGCCGGACGCCGTCGGCCGAGCGGGTGGAGAGCCGGTCGAGCTCGGTGCAGCGCCGGGCCGCGGCGTCGCGGGCGGAGGCGGCGTCGCGCAGCCGCTGGGCCGCCGCGGCGGCCGTCCGCTGTGCGCCGTCGAGGTCGGCGGGCGGCTGCCGGGCGGCGGCCGCGGTGTCGTCCTCGGCCAGTACGGCCCGTACGGCGGCCTCCTCGGACTGCCAGGCGTCCAGGCGCCGTTGGAGCTCGCGGTGGGCGGTGTCGTCGAGGAGGGCGGCGGCCGCGGCCTGCGGGGTGTCGAAACCGGCCCGGAAGGCGGCGTCGGCGAGCCGGGCGTCGGCGTCCTTGAGGCGCTGGGCGGTGTCCTCGGCGGCGCGGGCGGCGTCGGCGGCGTCGGTCAGGAGGGTGACCTGGCGCTCCAGCTCGGCGGCGCGCGCCGAGACGCTGGCCGCTGCGCCGCGGGCCTGGGTCAACTCCAGTTCCAGGGCGGCCCGTTCGCGGTCCAGCGCGTCACGGCGGGCGACCCGGGAGGCGGTCCGCACGGCGGCTTCCCGCTGGGCGAGGACGCGCCGCTCATGCTCCTGCTCGGCCTGGCGCAGCCGCTCGCTCGCGGTGTGCAGCAGCGACGCGCCGCTTCGTGCCTCCGCGTACAGCCGCTCCAACTCCTGCGCTGCCGAGGCGAGTTGGTCGGTGGGAGTGTCACCGGCCTCACCCTGGGCAGCCGCCAGCGCCCGCTGTACGACGCCGAGGCGACGCTCGGCCTCGGCGCGCTCCTCGTCGGCGCGCTGGGAGGCGGCGAGGGCACGTTCCTCGGTCTGCCGGTCGACGTGTCCGGCGTCCTTGCGGGCGGGGGCCGGGTGCTCGGTCGCGCCACAGACCGCGCACGGCTCGCCGTCGGTGAGCTGGGCGGCCAGTTCGGCGGCGATGCCGTTCAGCCGCTGCTCCTTGACGTCCAGCCACTCGGCGCGTGCCTTGAGGGCGCGCTCCGTGGCCGCGGTCACCTGGCGCTGGGCGTCGTCGGTGTCCCGGGCGAACTGGTCGCGCTGTCTCGCGGCGGCGAGCCGTCTACGGGCCGGCTCCCGCTGCACGGCCAGCTGTTCGGCCCGGGTGGCCGCCTCCTGGGCCGACTCGACGCCGCTGTGCAGTCCCGCGCGGACCTCGTCCCACCCGGCGAGCCAGGTCTCGGCCTCCTGGAGCACCTCCTCGTCGGCCCGTTCCTGCCGGTCCAGGTCGGCCCGCTCCGCGACGAGCTCGGCCAGCCGCTGCTCACCCCGACGAGCCGACTCCAGCCCCCCGAGCTCCTCGACCGCCCGCCGCGCGGCCACCGCGAGTCCCCCGGCACCGGCGTCGGCAAGAGCGGCCTGCGGCCGGCCGGGGTCGGACGAATCCTGCGCGACGGAAACGGGGTCGGACCAACCGGGCGCGACGAAAACGGGGTCGGACCAACCGGAGTCGGCCCCACCGGAGTCGACGGAACCGGAGTCGGCCCCACCCGAGTCGGCAGAACCGGAGCCGATCCCACCCGAGTCGACAGAACGGGCGTCGCCCGACCCCGCGTCGGCAGAAGCAGGGTCGGCTGCCCGGCCCGCCAAGCCGGCGCGGGCGTCCTGCGGCACCGGGAGCCCTCCGGCACCAGTCCCCGCTCGGCCGTCCCACACCTGCTCGCGGTCAGCCCCGAGGTCTCCCTCGTCGGCGCCGCCGCGACCGCCCCACGGCCCCCCGATCCCAGCCGCCCCGGGGTCACCCGGCGCCGTGGAAGCGCCCGCTCCCGCGCCCCCGGGCACCCCAGAGCCGCCCGGTGCCCCGGACTCGCCCGCTCCCCCACCCCTGGCCACCCCAGAACCGCCCGGAGCCGTAGACGCTCCCGCTCCCGCGCCCCCCGGCACCCCAGAACCGCCCGGCGCCGCGGACACGCCCGCTTTCCCGCCCCGGGACCCCCCGCACCCCCCGCCGAAGGTCTCGCGCAGCAACTCGCGTGACCGTGTCTCCGCCTGCGCCGCCCTCCGGTGTTCGGCCTCCGCGGCCTCGCGCAGCTCCAGCGCCGGTGCGACCGCCTCCGCCTTGCGGGCCCGTTCCATACGGGCCTGTGCCTCCCGGTAGGCGTCGGCGTGCTCGTCCAGTCGTGCGGCACGCGCCCGGGCCTGCGCGAACCGCTCCTGGAGGCGGGCCAGTTCGCGGGCCTCGCCCAGGGCCCGCTCGGCGGCGGCCTGGGCCGACTCCATCGCCCGCAGACGGCAGTGGGCGATGGTCAGCTGCTCGCGGGCCGTGCTCCGGGCGATCGCCGCCGCGCCGATCACGGCCTCGGCCAGGCCCGGCTCCCCCGGCGCCAGCTCGGGCAGCTCCATGGAACCGTCAGCCGCCTGCTGCATGCGGTGCGCGTCGGCCAGCAGGGCCGCGTCGCCCTCGCGCACCTGGGCCTCGGCGGCCCGCCGCCGCTCGGCCAGGCGCTTCTCGACCTCGGCGAAGCGGTGGGTGTCGAAGAGCCGGCCCAGCAGCTTGCCGCGGGCCTCGGCGTCGGCGCGCAGGAAGCGCGCGAAGTCCCCCTGGGGCAACAGCACGACCTGGCAGAACTGCTCGCGGCTCATGCCGAGCAGCTGGGTGATCTCCTCACCGATCTCCTGGTGCGAGCGGCTGAGGTCCTTCCAGACGGCGGCCACGGTGTCGTACTCGCGCAGCCAGGTCTGGGCCTTGTCGACGGTCGTCCCGGCCCGGTTGCCCTTCTTGGGACGCTCCCAGGGCGGCTGCCGGGTGACCTCCAACCGGCGCCCGGCGACGGTCAGTTCGAGTCTCACCTCGGTGCGCGTGCCGGGAGCCGCGTGGTCGCTGCGCAGGGTGAGGCCCTGGCCGCTGTGGCGGGCGCCGGGGACGCTGCCGTAGAGGGCGTAGCACACGGCGTCCAGGACGGACGTCTTGCCCGCGCCGGTCGGTCCGTGCAGCAAGAACAGTCCGGCCGCCGACAGGGCGTCGAAGTCGACGCTCTGGGAGGCGCCGAAGGGCCCGAAGGCGGTGATGTCCAGCCGGTGCAGCCTCATCGCGCCACCTCACGGACGGTCTCGTCCGCGCGCACCGCGTCGAACGCGTCGCGCAGCACGGACTGTTCGCGCTCGTCGGGCCCGGCGCCGCGCACATGGGCGACGAAGTCCTCGGCGATCTCCTGGTCGCTGCGCCCCGCGAGCCGTCTGGCGTACGACACGCCGGGGTCGTCCGGTGCCCGCTCGGGGTCGAAGGCGAGGCTGAGGGTGTGCGGGAAGCGCTCGGTGAGGCGGGCCATGGGGTCGGCCGGGCGGACCGGGTCGGTGAGGGTGGCCTCGACCCACGCCTCCTCGTGCGGGACGAGCCAGGGATCGGCGAGAAGGTCCTCCAGGGTGCCCCGGACACGGGCCAGCGCACGCGGCACCGGGCAGTCGACGCGCTCGGCGGTGACGGCCCCCTCGGCGTCGAGGTCGACGAGCCACATGGTCTTGCGGTGGTCGGCCTCGGAGAAGGAGTACGGCAGCGGGGAGCCGGAGTAGCGGACGCGGTCGGTGATGGTCTGGCAGCCGTGCAGATGCCCCAGCGCCACGTAGTCGACGCCGTCGAAGACGCCGGAGGGGACGGAGGCCACCCCACCGACCGTGATGTCGCGCTCGCTGTCGCTGACCTCGCCGCCGGTGACGAAGGCGTGGGCGAGCACGACGGACCGGGTGCCGGGCGCGCGGGTGGCGAGGTCGGCGCGGACGCGCTCCATGGCGGCGGCGAGCACCGTCTCGTGACCGGCCTTCTCGACGCCGAACTCGTCCCTGACCAGGGCGGGTTCGAGATAGGGCAGACCGTAGAAGGCCACGTCCCCGTGCTCGTCGGCCAGCACCACCGGGGTGCCGCAGGCGGCGGGCTCGGTGCGCAGGTGGATGCCCGCGCGGTCGATGAGTCCGGCGCCGACGCCGAGCCGGCGGGCCGAGTCGTGGTTCCCGGAGATCATCACGGTCGGCACACCGACGGCGGCGAGCTGGTGCAGGGCGTCGTCGAACAGCTCGACCGCGGCCAGTGGCGGCACCGCCCGGTCGTACACGTCCCCCGACACGACCACCGCGTCGACACCGCGCTCACGCACGGTCGAGACGAGGTGGCCGATGAACCCGGCCTGGGCCCCGAGCATGTTCACCCGGTGGAACGCCCGGCCCAGATGCCAGTCGGAAGTGTGCAGCAGCCTCATGATCCCCGACCCTAACGGCCGGGTCCGACATCACGGGTGGTTACTCCCGTATCGGCCCGTCATGAGCCGTCCCATGCCGGTCCGTTACGCCCGTTTCGCGATGAACGTCATGCGTCGCCGTAGGCCTCTCCACCCAGTTCGAACCCGGCCGTCCCCGCCGTCGTGTCCGCCAACCAGGCCCGGAAGGCGGCCACATCGGCGTCCGGCAGGCCGATCTCGATCGTGACCGCCTCGCCGTAACGCACATCACGCACCTCGCGTCCCGTCGCCCGCAGGTCGTTCTGCACCTTGCCTGCGCGCTGGTGGTCGACGGTGACCGTGGCGAGGCGGAAGCGGCGGCGGGTGAGGGTGCCCAGGGCGTCCAGGGCCTCGCCGACGGCGCCGCCGTACGCCCTGATGAGGCCGCCCGCGCCGAGTTTGACGCCGCCGTAGTAGCGGGTGACGACGGCGACGACGTAGCGCATGTCGCGACGCAGCAGCATCTGGAGCATGGGCACGCCGGCGGTGCCGCCCGGTTCGCCGTCGTCGCTCGCCTTCTGGGTGGAGGCGTCGGCGCCGATGACGTAGGCCCAGCAGTTGTGGGTGGCGTCCGCGTGCTCCTTGCGGACGGCCGCGATGAAGTCCTGGGCCTCCTGCTCGGTGGCCGCCGGGGCGAGGGCGCACAGGAAGCGGGAGCGGTTGACCTCGGTCTCGTGCACGCCCGCGTGGGCGACCGTGCGGTACTCGTCCTGCATCCGCCCAGCCTAAGCGGCCCGTGCGGAGTCGCCCCCCGCCGGTGGTGCGGGTGAGGATGTCCTGGATACTCGCTCCTCGTTGTCCGCACCACGCGGTCCGCACGGCCCATGGCCATGACGTCCTCAGGGAGATCACCGCATGACCGGCACCGAGGTGGAGAGCCCGGGCGCGACCGGCCCCGGCGATGTCGCGCCCTCTCCCGCCAGGGCCCGTTTCCGGGCGTGGCTGCTGGAGGGCCTGAGCGAGCAGTCGGCCCGGCACCCGGGACCGCATGCCGCACCCCGGGCCGAGCACAAGGGCCACAAGTGGTGGCGGGTGATGTGCCTCACCGGTGTCGACTACTTCTCCACCCTCGGCTACCAGCCGGGCATCGCGGCGCTCGCCGCCGGTCTGCTCTCCCCCGTGGCGACCCTGGTGCTGATCGCGCTGACCCTGCTCGGCGCGCTGCCGGTCTACCGCCGGGTGGCGCACGAGAGCCCGCACGGCGAGGGCTCGATCGCCATGCTGGAGCGGCTGCTGTCGTGGTGGTCGGGGAAGATCTTCGTCCTGGTGCTGCTGGGGTTCGCGGCCACCGACTTCCTGATCACCATCACCCTGTCGGCCGCCGACGCCGCCGCGCACGTCGTGGAGAACCCCTTCGCCCCGCACTGGATGGAGGGCGGGAACCTCTGGATCACCCTGGCCCTCGTCGGTGCGCTCGGCGCGGTGTTCCTGAAGGGCTTCCGGGAGGCCATCGGGATCGCCGTGGTCCTGGTGGGGACGTATCTCACCCTCAATGTCGTCGTGCTCGCCGTGTCGGCCTGGGAGGTGCTCAGCCATCCGGTGCGGATCGGTGACTGGACCGACGCGCTGACCGCCGAGCACTCCTCGCCGCTCGCGATGGTCGGCGTGGCCCTCCTCGTCTTCCCGAAGCTGGCGCTCGGCATGTCCGGCTTCGAGACCGGAGTGGCGGTGATGCCCCAGGTCGAGGGCGACGAGACGGACACGTACGCGAAGCCGACGGGCCGCGTCAGGGAGACCCGCAAGCTGCTCACCACGGCCGCCGTCATCATGAGCTGCTTCCTGCTCCTGTCCAGCCTGGCGACGACGATCCTGATCCCGCAGGACGCGTTCAAGAGCGGCGGCCCGGCGAACGGGCGCGCGCTCGCCTACCTCGCGCACCAGCATCTGGGCGAGGCCTTCGGCACGGTGTACGACGTCTCGACGATCGCCATCCTGTGGTTCGCGGGCGCCTCCGCCCTCGCCGGTCTGCTCAACCTCGTACCGCGCTATCTGCCGCGCTACGGCATGGCGCCCGAGTGGACACGGGCCGTACGCCCGCTGGTACTCGTCTTCATGGCGGCCGCGGTCGGCATCACACTGTGGTTCGACGCGAGCGTGGACGCGCAGAGCGGGGCCTACGCGACCGGTGTGCTGGTGCTGATGCTGTCCGCGTCGTTCGCCTCGACGGTGGCCGTGCACCGGCGGAGCCACCTGGCCGCGACCGTCGGCTTCGGCGCGATCACCGCGGTGTTCGCCTACACCACGGTGGCGAACGTCCTGGAACGGCCGGACGGCATCAAGATCGCGGCGATCTTCATCGTGGCGATCCTGGTGACGTCGTTCGGATCGCGGGTGCGCCGGGCGTTCGAACTGCGGGCCGCCGAGGTGATCCTGGACGAGACGGCGGTGCGCTTCGTGACGGAGGCCGCGAGCAGTGGCGCGCTGCGGCTGATCGCCAACGAGCCGCAGGAGCACAGCACCAGGGAGTACCGCGCCAAGGAGCACGACCAGCGGGCGCACACGCACATCCCGGAGGACAGCCCCCTGCTGTTCCTGGAGGTGTTCGTCCGCGACTCGTCCGACTTCACCTCGGACATCACCGTGCACGGCGACGAGAAGCACGGGGTGCGCCGGCTGAGGGCGGAGGGGCCGACCGTGCCGAACACCATCGCCGCCGTCCTGCTGGCCCTGCGCGACCGCACCGGCACGGTGCCGAACGCCTACTTCAGCTGGACCGAGGGCAACCCGGTCAGCCATCTGATCCGCTTCCTGGTGTTCGGGGACGGCGAGGTCGCGCCGGTCACCCGCGAGGTGCTGCGGCGCGCCGAGCCGGACCCCGAACGTCGGCCCCGCGTGCACGTGGGCTGACTCAGCCCTTCTTCCTGCCGTCCTTCCCGCCGTCCTTCCTGCCCCTCGGCACGATCACGCCGGTCAGAAGCGCCGTGCCGGGGAGGAGGCCCCGCCATGCGGCGCCGTGCCAGGCCAGTACCGCGATCGCCGAGGTCGGGAACTTCACCCGCACCTCGTCCAGCGCGTCGTCGAGGCTGTCCCCGGCGAGTTCCAGGACGAGTTCCTCCAGACCGGGGTTGTGCCCGACCAGCAGCAGCGTCTCGACCTCGGCGGACACCTCGTGCACGGCCGCCAGCAGGTCGGGCACGTCGGCGGCGTACAGCCTCGGATCGTGGCGCACCGGCGGCGGGGTGCCCCACTGGGCCGCGGCCAGCTCCCAGGTCTGCCGCGCGCGTACGGCGGTGGAGCACAGGGCGAGGTCGGGCAGGCAGTCGCCGGCGGCGAGGACACGGCCGGCCTCCGGGGCGTCCCGGCGGCCGCGTGGCGCGAGCGGGCGCTCGTGGTCCGGGACGCCCACCGGCCAGGCGGACTTGGCGTGTCTGAGGACGACCAGACGGCGCAGCGGACCCGCTCCCCTCCCGGCGGTCATGCCGACGCTCCGAGGTCGCGGGTGAGGTCGAGGCCGAGGATCCGGTCGGCGTAGGCGTACGTCTCGAAGCGGGCGCCCTCCGGCAGGTCGGCCGAAGTCTCCACCCAGCTCAGGGTGGTGAGCACGGCGGGGAGGTCCAGGTCGTCCTCCCAGGCGGTACGGAGCCGGACGCGGGCCTCGTCGGGGATGGGCCGGGACGGCTGCCGGGCCCAGGCGGCGACGGCGGCCCGCCAGCGGGCGAGGGTGGCGTGGGCCTCGCTCAGGGCGGCGGTGTCGAGCCGGGCCGGTGCGGTGCGCGGCTGGGCGAGGAGGGCCAGGCGCAGGACGGCGGGGTCGGTCCCCTGGGGTGCGCTCGGCGCTCCGGGGTCGACGGGGGCCACGGCGAGGCGCACACCGTCGGGGGTGGCGCCGCCCTCCTCCACCACGTGGATGACCTGGGCCTCGCCCAGCCCGGAGCCCACGTCCCGGCTGTCCTCGAAGGGCCGTACCCCCAGGGCGGTGGCCCCGGCCTGGAGTTCCCGTCGTTGCCGGCCGCTGGTCAGCACGGCCCACACGGGGGTGCCGCCGAGCTCAAGGGCACGAACGAGGGTGTCGGCGACGAGCAGCACCCGCAGGGCGCCCGGGTCGAACCCGCTCACATGGACCTCGACGCGGGTGAGCCCCCGGCGGGCCGGGGCGGCGTCGACGGACTGGCCCGTTCGGGCGTCGGTGATGCGCAGCACGAGGTGAGCGTAGGCGGGCGGACGGCCCGCCGCAGGCATCCGGCACGGAATCCGGACACGGCGGCGGGATTCGACGAGCCGCGGATGGGGATCCGCACCCGGTCGGGGCCCGTGGCGGGGAATCCTCGGCGGCGTCGGCGGGTTGAGGGCGTCGACAGCACTTCCACGAGGCACAGGGAGGCCCGGGTGTACGGCGACGAGGCGACGGTCCGCAGGATTCTCACCGAACTCGGCGACACCTGGGCGGTGGTGGGCCTGTCGTCCAACCGCGCGCGTGCCGCGTACGGCGTCGCGCAGGTGCTGCAGCGCTACGGCAAGCGTGTCGTGCCGGTCCACCCCAAGGCGGAGACGGTGCACGGCGAGCAGGGGTACGCCTCCCTGGCCGACATCCCCTTCGACGTCGACGTCGTGGACGTGTTCGTCAACAGCGACCTGGCCGGGCCGGTCGCCGACGAGGCGGTCGCGAAGGGGGCGAAGGCCGTCTGGTTCCAGCTGGACGTGATCGACGAGGCGGCGTACGAGCGGACGCGCGCGGCGGGCCTGGAGATGGTGATGGACCGCTGTCCCGCGATCGAGATACCCAGGCTCCGCTAGTCCGAGCCCCTCCACACGTCACACGGGCTTCCACCCACGTCAGAAGGGAGCCTCTGACCATCTGTACATGATCCGCCCGGGCTTTGGTCAAAACTCCGCCATGGGTCTTCTGCCGACCCCGGATGATTCCTAATCTGCGACGTCGCACGACTTGAAAACATGTATTCAATTCGTGAGGGGTCGCTGAAAATATGGTGAGCGTCGAACAGGCCTCAGTGCAGGACGCCGGAGGCCCCGGAGGCCTCCGGCGTGACGTCGGACTGATCGGTCTGATGTGGGCCTCCGTGGGCTCCATCATCGGATCGGGATGGCTCTACGGCGCCCACGACGCGGGTCGTGGAGGCCGGCCCGGCGGCGATCATCTCGTGGATGATCGGCGCGGTGGCGATCGTACTGCTGGCCCTTGTGCACGCCGAACTCGGCGGCATGTTCCCGGTGGCGGGCGGCACGGCCCGCTACCCGCACTACGCCTTCGGCGGACTGGCCGGCATGTCCTTCGGCTGGTTCTCCTGGCTCCAGGCCGCCACCGTGGCCCCGATCGAGGTCGAGGCCATGATCGGTTACGCCGGGCACTGGAAGTGGGCGCAGCACCTCCAGCACGCGGACAAGACCCTGACGGCCAGTGGTCTCGCGGTGGCGATCGTGCTCATGGCGGTCTTCGTCGGTGTGAACTTCTTCGGGGTACGGGCCCTGGCCCACACCAACAGCGCCGCGACCTGGTGGAAGATCGCCGTACCGCTGGGCGCGATCTTCATCATGGCCGCCACCCACTTCCACGCGTCGAACTTCCACTCGGAGGGCTTCGCGCCGCTCGGGGCGAAGGGTGTGCTCACCGCGATCAGCACCAGCGGCATCATCTTCGCGCTGCTCGGCTTCGAGCAGGCCATCCAGCTGGCCGGCGAGAGCCGCAACCCGCGCCGGGACCTGCCGCGCGCCACGCTCGGCTCGGTCGCGATCGGTGCCGTGATCTACGTCCTGCTGCAGATCGTGTACATAGCCGCCCTGCCCCACGCCTCCTTCGTCCACGGCTGGGCCCACCTGGGCTACAAGGGCGACACCGGCCCGTGGGCCGGCCTGGCGACGCTGGTGGGCCTCGGCTGGCTGGCCGGGATCCTCTACCTCGACGCGGTGATCTCCCCCGGCGGCACCGGCCTGATCTACACCACCGCCACCTCCCGCGTCTCCTACGGCCTGGCCAGGAACGGCTACGCCCCGAAGCTGTTCACCAGGACCGACGCGCGCGGTGTGCCGTGGTTCGGCCTCCTCATGTCCTTCGCCACCGGTGTGATCTGCTTCCTGCCGTTCCCGAGCTGGCACAAGCTGGTCGGCTTCATCACCTCGGCGAGTGTGCTGATGTACGCGGGGGCGCCGCTGGCGTACGGCGTCTTCGCCGCCAAGCTGCCGAACCGTGACCGCCCGTACCGGCTGCCGGGCGGCAAGCTGATCTCCCCGCTGTCCTTCGTGGTGGCCAACCTGATCATCTACTGGGCCGGCTGGGACACCCTGTGGCGGCTCGGCGTGGCGATCGTGCTCGGCTATGTGCTGCTCGGCGCGTACGCCTGGTACGCCATCCGCAAGGAGCTGCCGGACGCGCCCCGGCTCGACTTCCGCGCGGCGCAGTGGCTGCCCGTC
>Ga0182008_10001125_pt1 | contig 18422 bp, 16 predicted proteins | sample Sormic07211129_1_FD_120482 | JGI IMG/M metagenome (GOLD analysis project Ga0182008, IMG submission 120482) | Rhizosphere microbial communities from Sorghum bicolor, Mead, Nebraska, USA - 072115-129_1 metaG | ecosystem: Host-associated > Plants > Roots > Rhizosphere | place: USA: Nebraska...
ATCATGCGCGGCCAAATCTTCAAATAATAAAAGCAGGCTAAAGGTGTAAGTGGTATCTACTACAGCACGCTCAATTGGCGCAGGCACACCGATGTGGAAAGTTTTAACAACTTCGATATTTTCTAATGTTTGTAAGCTATTGCGAAAAGCAACTTTTTGCTCATCTGTGGTATCGGCTTTTAGCCAGAATAAAACGTGGTGTGCTATCATTTTTATTTTTTTGCCAAATATAATGAAAGCATTAAAAAAGCTGAACCTTATCCAAAAACACTTTTAGCTTTATCAACCGCTTTTATTAAATCTATTCCTTTACCCAATACACCTTTAAACAGATCTCCTTCTACTGTTAACCGTTCGATGGCATTAAAAATATTAAAGTCTTTCATTTTTAAACCTGGTTTAACCTCATCCCAATGTAACGGCATGGATACCGTTGCACCAATTTTCGGGCGTAAAGAATACGGGCCAGCTATGGTTGCACCTGGTCTGTTCTGTAAAAAATCAAGATACATTTTTCCTTTTCGGGCACTGATCATCCGCTCAAGAGAAGTATACTCCGGTATTTGTTGATGTACCAGGTTAACCACTAGTTTGGCAAACATCTGGCTTTGCTCGTAGCTATATTTGGCGTTTAATGGAATATAGATATGCATTCCGGTTGAACCCGATGTTTTGCAATAACTGGGAACATCAATGGCGTCCAATACTTTTTTGGTTTCTAACGCCGTTGCCACCACCTGATCAAAAGACTGTTTATCCGGATCTAGATCAATAACACAGTAATCGGGATGATCGGGGCTTTTTGTCCGGCTAAACCAGGGATTCATTTCTATACAGCCTAAACTGGCCATCCAAAGCAAAGCAGCTTCGTCCGTTCCAACAAGATATTCTTTTTTTTCACCTTCTCCATTTTCGTAAGGAAAAGTTTCGGCCCAATCTGGCGCTTTTCCCTTTACATCTTTCTGGTAAAAACTTGCACCATGTATGCCACCCGGGAAACGGTTAAGCGACTGGGGCCGGTCTTTAAGGTATGGTAAAATATATTCAGCCACCTGGTAGTAGTAGTTGAACATATCTCTTTTGGTCACTTTATCTTCAGGCCAATATACTTTACTCAGGTTGGTGAATTTAAGTTGGTGTCCTTTAATTTTTCGTACCTGCGTTTCATCTTTCGGATTTAGTAACGTTTTAGGCACCTTGCTTTCTGGTGCTTTTATTGCTTTTTCATGTGCGGTTTTCGTTTCGGTATCATCAAGAACTTCTGGTGTAGACGCTCCCACTTCCCTAATCACTTCTTTGGCTTTTTTATCTTCGCGCATCCCTTTAAAAGAAGGATGACGGAAAACACCATCATCAGTTATTTCAGTAAAAGAAACCTCACATACCAATTCGGGTTTTAACCAGGTGGCCTTTGCCTTTGGAGGATTTGGTCTGAAACGAGAAGGTTTGTTTACATCCGGGATACTTTCAAAAGGGCTCTTATCTACAATAATCGGTTTAAACTGCGCCATCATTGTTTTCTGAAGCTGATCAGAAAATCCTGTACCTACTTTGCCTACATATTGTAATTTTCCATGTTCGTAAACGCCGAGAAGTAAAGAACTGAAAGATTTTGTAGTATCGGCATTTTTAGTGAAACCGGCAATAACAACCTCCTGCCGTTTATGTACTTTAATTTTAAGCCACTCTTTGGATCTATAATTTGTACTATAGGTACTATTTATTTTCTTAGCAATAATTCCCTCCAGGCCCATTCTTCCGGCAGCGTCAAAAAAATCGACACCACTGGCTTTGAAAACTTTTCCTAAACGCACCCGATCATCATTTGTGGGCAAAACATCATTTAATATGGCCTGGCGTTGATTAAGCGGCAGCTCCATCAGGTTTTTACCTTCGTACCATAGCATATCGAACACATAAAACACAAGTTCGCCATCTGCCTCGCTCCGCCAATTCTGAAGTGAACCGAAATTAGAAATACCTTTGTTATTCAGCACCAGAATTTCGCCATCAAAAACTGCATTTATTTTCCAACCTGAAAGCAGATCGTAAATGGGATAAAATTTTTCGTTAAAAGATTTATTATTCCTCGATAACAGCTCAACCTTTCCCTTGTTCAGAAATGCCAGGGCACGATACCCATCCCATTTTACCTCATACTGCCAGTCAGGATCGTCAAAAGGCTCGTTAACAAGCGTAGCCAGCATGGGTTTTATCCCTTTTGGAATAGCCGATTTTGGTGCTTTTTTTAGTACGTTTTTAACATCAACCTTAACTTCATCGCCAACTGTTTTAATTTCTTTTACTGCTTTTTGCTTAGGACTTTTTTTTACCGCTTTTACGTCCTGCTCTTTTCCAGCTTTCCAAACTTTCTCTGATGTTTTCTCCATCTTTTCGATTGTTTTACCGGAAAGCACAGATTTATCTGCTTTGGTAATATCTTTTGCAGAAGCATGATCATCTTTATGTTTGATAAGCAACCAGCCGTTTTCGCCCATGCCATTTGTTTTGACGAGGGCAAACTCGCCCTGGAGTTTTTCTCCATTTAGCCTGATTTTTATAGAACCATCTTTTAGCTGGCCTAATAAATGTTTCTCCTGTGCTTTTTTCCCCTTAATGGTTTCTATCGGCTCATATGTACCTTCATCCCATACAATAACGGTTCCACCTCCATATTCTCCCTTTGGTATAATGCCTTCAAAATCTTTATAATCATATGGGTGATCCTCTACCATCATGGCCAGGCGTTTAATTTTGGGATCTGTTGATGGCCCTTTTGGTACAGCCCAGCTTTTTAGCACACCTTCCATCTCAAGTCTGAAATCGTAATGCAACCTTGAAGCATCATGTTTTTGAATGACAAAATGTAATTTACTCCGATCGCTGCTTTTGCCCGATTTTGGTTCGGCAGTTTTGGAGAAATCGCGTTTGGAAACATACTTTTGCAGACTCATAAATTAACCTTTTACTTTTTTAAATAATCTTCAACTGCGCGAACCGAAGTACCAACCGTTTCAACTGCAGCTTTTAATTTATCTTTGCTCACACCAAATTTGTTAGCCCAATAATCTGACTCATAACCTTCGTGTATGTTGATCTTGGTACGATCAGCACTACCTGTTTTTTGTTTATTATCCATAACTACTTTTGATTAGATAGTTATCAAACAGTCTGATAACAAAAAAGGTTTTAACATCCATTTTTGCAAACGGACATCAAAACCCAAAAAAAATAAACATTAAAAACTTACTCTGTTAGCGCAGCAACCATTTCTGTTTCTTCTGCGTAGGAAAAACGCTTATAGGTTGCATTATAAATCACCCTTAACCATACCAGGAAATAAGGTAAACTGATGATAGCTAGAGATAAGGGGTGCGATTTGGCAAATACCGGGAATAATAATAAGGGAAAATTACAAGTAATCACCAATAAAACGGGTAGCAGTACCTTTTTCATCAATCCATTCTTTTCCTTCACATACCATACACCTACCCCAATAATGGAAATGATAAAAGTACAATCTTCGGCTCCGGTGCTAAATAATATCGGAAAAATCATAACCGATGAGAGTATCATGAACTGGAATCTGCGTTTTTTGAAACAAGATACATTGATAAAAGGCAACATGAACAATAAGGCGCCAAAGCTTAGCAATAAAAAATTAGATATTTTCTTTGCATTTAGCATTTCCCTGAAGAAACCCATAATAGAGATATCGATCCCACCTCCTAACACGTTGACCATATTTTTACTCATTAAAGAGTTTTTCCAATCCACATAACTGTGTACCACATAACCAGGAGAAGCAACAAGCATAGGCAGTAAGAATATGACTACTGACCACAACATCAACCATAAGATAAAAGACGGCTTATTTTTAGAAAAAAAGAAAAAAACCATACCAACAATGCCGTATAATTTAATAAAGGTGCCCAGTACGATACAGAGTGCCGACCATATTCCCTTATCTTTATGGAGCAAAGTATAACTTAATACCATTAATGCGCCTGCACCCGCATTAAACTGCTGGTTAAGCATAGATTCTATCAAGCAAGGGATGGCAATATATCCTATAGCTATTTTTTGATCCTCATTTAAAGGTAATGTTTGCACAGCCTTAAAAAGCAGGAAACAATTAAACAGATTCCACAATAACAATCCTATCCAATTATGAAAAATTGCGAATGGGGCAATTAATAAACTAAAAACCGGGCCATAATGATTCGCATCATCATGATAAGCCGGATAATATGCATATAGCGAACGTTCATGCAGTAAATTCCTGAATGTATTTTCGAAAATCAGGTAATTATTGTAACGGTTTGTGATCCATGAATCTATCACAAAAATCAGCGTAATCAAAACCCAGAGCAATAATATAAACCGATTATCCTGATAAAACTTACGGTTTGGAGATAGACCTTGGCTGGGGGTTAGAAAACGACTTGACATTGTAAAAATTATATTACAATACAATTATAAAAATGTAAATTGACAAAACCTAATGTTTCATAAATGAAATTTATTCAGCTGAGTGCTAATGCGAAATGTAAAAAGCTTTCCAAATATGCTTTTTGCATGCACCTGGTAGAATATGATGTAAGCAATTAACATTGGCACACCGAAAATTTAAGCTTACAAAAGCTGACGTTATTATTTTTTCTGAGAATTTTCTGACAAAACATAAAAACCAAAATGCCCGTTTTCTGTTTCTTATATTTAATTACTAACCAAAATTTATAAAAATGGAATACCAACTTAATTCGATGAATTCCAGAAAAGAGTTTATCGATATTGCAGACGAGCAAGACCGCAACTATTGGGCCGCCAGATTGGGCATCAGCACTGAAAAGCTTAAATCAGCAGTAAAAGCATTACACAGCATGGAATTTTCTAAACTGAAGGAACATTTCATGTTGGAAAAAGTTAAATCTGGAAATACCTATCAACGTTTCGTGAACCAATAGTAGCAAGATGGATTTTAAAAATGAAAGCAAAACTGCGGTAACGGTTGATCAAACCATTACTGACCATAGCCATTTAATTGATCTTCCTCCCGTCAACAGTGTATTAGATCAGAAAGTTAAGGGGAATGATTTAAGCCATCCAAAGGCAGGTTTCAGAACTTTAACTGCCTTCTTTAATAAGAACGGTTTGTCTAACCTACTATAAGTTATTTTATAAAAGATTGGTATAAACTATTGATTGCCGCGCGACTGAAGTCCGGGAAACCATCCGTATAAGTTGCATCTATTCCATTGGTGATGATGATAAAACCAAATTTTTCTTTGGGATTAAATAACATTGTGCTGTGCAAACCATATGCTGAACCACTATGGCCCTTCAGCTCAATTCCCGGTATTAGATCATCTGCAGTTCTGATGGCCAAGCCATAGCCCTCATCAGCAGTTAAGGCTGTTTGCATTTTTTTTGCGCTTTTCCTGCTCATTATTTTTACACCATCTGACGTCCCATAATTCATATGCATGATCATGTACTTAGCTAAATCATGAGCAGAAATTTTCATTCCACCTGTTGGCGAAAAAACCGGTGTAGAATACCCCATCACGTAGTTGGCTATTTCTGTTCGCCTTGGGGCATAAGCAGTTGAAGAAAGTGTATAAGTTTGGGTGTCACCATGGTACTCGTACAGCTTAACAAAACGTGTACTGTCTAAAGAATCGACACAATAACCTGCATAAAGCCCGAGCAGTTTAAGAATATGATTTTTGATGTAGTTATCAAAACGCTCACCGGTGCTCCTTTCGATCACCGCACCAATCAGATTAAAGTTAAGATTGCAATAATCAAATTTGCTTCCAGGAACATAATCGTTATAACATTTTGCCCAATTGGGATTTTTATCAGGGTTGATGACATCGAAATTTAAATAACCTTGCGAATCGCTTAAACTGGATGTATGAGATAAAGCCATTTTTAAAGTAATTTTCTGATCCGGAAATTTTGGATTCCTGATTTTAAAACCTGCTAAATCTCCAAAATCGTCTTCGAGTGAAATTTTACCAGCTTCTACCAGCTGCATGATGGCTGTAGCAGAAAAGGATTTAGAAATGGAAGCAATTCTGAAAATATCCTGGTTGTTCAAGGGAAGCCTTTTTTCTAAATCTTTAAGACCAAAAGAATGGTTATAAATGATTCTTCCATTTTTAACTACAGCTACTGAAGCCCCAATAGCGTGATATTTTTCCATAACAGATTTAAAATCAGCTTCAGCTTTTTCCTGCTGTGCTTTTGATGAGGTGACTAAACCAATAACCAGGAAAAATGCATAACAGTATTTAAATTTCATAGGCTTTTATGATTGGGATGAAAATTAATAAGGTAATATAAATTATTATTTGCCTGGAAATCTACTTATCATCGTTTACTTCCAGCCAGTGCCCGTCAGGATCTTTAAAGTAAACCTGTTTTACGCCATCAACCCTCAGCGTAATTCCTTTTTCCTTTCCAGCCCAATCTTCGAAACTGATATTTTTGGCATTTAGTTTTTTCACAAAATCATCAACGGATGGAACGCTGAAACACAGGTGCCCGTTTTTATCAAAAGTGCCATTTTCTTTTGCCCCTTGTATAAGGTGAAGCTGTCCGGCAGGCCCTAAAGTGAACCAGGTATGGCGATTATCTTTAAAAGGTTCAGGAATTATTTTAAGATTGAACACACTTTCATAAAAATTAGTTGCTTTACCCAGATCGGAGACATAAACAGCGATATGATTTAAAACAGCAGAAGTGTTTTCTGGTTTATTTTGCGCCATGGTTTTCTGAAAAATAATGGAAAAGAATATAGCAGCGGTTAGCATGATTTGTTTCATGCTTAAATATCATACTTAAATGCGAATAATGGTAATAAAAATGCTTTCGTCATGGCTTATTTACAAATGCAATTATAAAAGTGGGCAGGAAAAAATCCTGCGCTGCGCTACCATTGACGTTATTTTGCAATTATTTATTAATGAGCAACTTGCGAAACCTATGCATTTCCGCGTAGCTGGGCTGCAGCACCGCATCTCCGTTCTGCTTAAATCCGGCCTAACAAATTTTTCGGGCTCCACTGAAAAAGCCATCCCACAGGCTTCGAAAGAAAATGGCGCAGCCTTCATCAATGCAGCTGAATAATGCAAAAACGAATGAATAAATTTTCAGCCGGTGTTTTATTAATGGTTGTTTATTGTTTTTTATCTGTATTAATAAGCTCGGCAATGCCTCGGTTTTGTTTCTTTTTGACATCAAAAAGAAAGAGCCATTCGGCGGCGGCGAGCCGAAGCAAGGCTTTGCACTGGGGCAAAAAAAAATGTGTACGTCATTCAAATTGATTTTTATACAATAAACTATTCCTCAGAATGATACGTTTTAATAAAAAAGGTCTTAGTGAAACGCTAAGACCAGTAAGTTCCTGTATTGAAAAATGGATTTTTTTCAAAAAACTGTAATAAAAAGCAAAAAACACTCTTCGATGCCTTCAGCATGATCATATTAATTTGCTAAACTTTCAAATTCTTCTTCAGTCAATTCAATTTCTGCCGCTTTCAAGTTTTCTTTTAAGTGTTCTATAGATTTTGTTCCAGGAATTAAAAGGATATTTGATGATCGTTTTAATAACCACGCTAAAGCAATCTGAGCAGTGGTAGCTTTGTGTTTTTCTGCAATTGCCTTAATCTTATCGGCAAGTTTATGCGGACCGGAAGCTAACGGAAACCATGGAATAAAGGCCAGCCCTTGTTCTGCCGTAAAATCTAAAACACTCTCCCACTGTCTATTGCCCAGGTTATATAAATTTTGAACGGAAACTACCGGAAGAATGTCCTGAACCTGTTTTATCTGGTCGATTGTTACTTCTGATAAACCTACATTTTTTATTTTACCCGCTTTTACGGCTTCTGCCACAGGCGCCAGGGTTTTGGCAACATCAACATTGGGGTCAATGCGGTGCAATTGCCATAAATCAATCGAATCTACTTTTAAACGCAGTAAACTTCCTTCAATATCCTGTCTGATTTTTTCAGGTGTACCATTAGGCACCCAATTATTTGGACCCGGTCGGTCAAAACCGCCTTTGGTGGCAATAAAAAGATCTTTTTGAAAAGGTGATAAAGCTTCAGCAATAAGCGATTCGTTAAATTTTGGTCCGTAAGCTTCTGCAGTATCAATAAAATTAACGCCATTAGCTACTGCTTCGCGCAAAACGGTTATTGCATTGTTGCGATCTTCTACTTCGCCAAAAACACCGTTGCCAGTTAATTGCATTGCGCCATAGCCTAAACGGTTAACCTCTAATTCGCCAAATTTAAATGTTGTTTTTCCCATTTTATTTCAGATATGATGATAAATTCTATGATTAAGATAACCGCATGCCAATTGCATTGTTTGCCAAAATAATTTTATGATAAATAAATGAGGAACTAATTTATTGAGCTTGGAATTTATGTGTCAGATGGTAACATCTGACACCACTGATATCTGAGACCATTGATACAACAAATCATTTCATAATGAGACGCTAAGAGTAGAAATGTAAGAACATTATGCCATTTTTTTCTGTGTTCTTTGTGATTCCGTGGCATAAAATATAAAGAGTCTTAGAAGTTAAAACTAGAAATGGAAGAAAAGATGCTTCGCTGTGCTCAGCATGACAACAGAAAAAAAATAACCCCATCTGATCGCATTGTTTGCCAAACCAATTTTATGGTAAACAAATGAGGAACTAATTTATTGAACTAAAAATTTATGTGTCAGATGGTAACATCCCGACACAACTGATACTATAAAGATTCTTCGCTATGCTCAGAATGACAAAAAAGAAAAGGCTGCTCCGGTTTTGGAACAGCCTAATAGATTATAAGGATAATTTAACTTTAAGGATCTATTGCTATTTACATGCCTGGTATTTGCTTATTTCCAGCCACCACCAAGGGCCTGATAGATATCTACTACCGCATTCAACTGCTGTTTTTTAGTCTCGATCAATTCCAGTTTCGACTGCAAAGCATCACGTTGTGTCATCAATACCTCAAAATAATCAGCTCGTGCAGCTTTAAACAAATCGTTCGAAATATCAATAGATTGTGTAAGTGCGGTAACCTGTTTTGATTTCAGATCGTAGCTTTTTTGCAGATTGCTGATTTTCGACATCTGATTGGCTACCTCAATGTAACCATTTAGAATAGCTTTTTCATAATCAAAAACGGCCTGTAGTTGTTTTGCATTGGCAGAAGAATATTCTGCTTTAATTGCATTTCTATTGATCAATGGTCCGGCCAGGTCTCCTGCCAAAGAGTAGATGAGCGATTCTGGCGTTCTCAATAAATAGGAAGGATTAAAAGCCTGGTAACCTATTGCGGCAGAAATTCCCAGTGATGGATAAAATTGTGCCTTGGCTACTTTAACATCCAATTTAGCCGCTGCAAGCTCGTATTCTGCCTGTTTAATATCAGGACGGTTGGCCAGCAACTGGGCTGGTAAACCGGTGTGTACGGTTGCTGGTACCAGATCGGTGAAGCTGGATTTATCCCTGATAATGGGCTGAGGAAAACGGCCAAGCAGGAAATTAATTTTATTTTCGTTTTCAATAATATCCTGTTGAATATCAAACTCCAAACTTTTGGAGCTTAACACTTCTGCTTCAAATTTGCGTACGGCAAGTTCGTTAACCCTTGTAGCCTGTTTCTGGATTTTCATTAACTCCAGCGCATTGCTTTGAAGTTCGATGTTTTTTCTGACTGTTTCCAACTGATTATCAGAAGCCAACAACTCATAATACGAATTTGCAACTTCAGCAATTAAATTGGTGATCACGAAATTCTTACCTTCAACCGTTGCCAGGTACTGGTTAATGGCTGCTTTTTTGGCATTACGCAGTTTATGCCAGATATCCGCTTCCCAATTGGCTTGCAGGCCAAAGTGATAATCAGGCAGTACTTCTGGTACAGGTTTGCCAGGTGTAATTTCTGTAGAAGCATCGCCCGCACCCGAACTGGTATAACGGCCAACTTTATCCAATCCTGCTACTACACCATAAGTTACATTAGGCAGAAGATCCCCTTTTTTAGCCTTTATTTCGTTTTTGGCTATTTCAATATCCTGAAGGGTAATATTCAGCTCCTGATTATGCTTTAATGCGGTATCAATCAAATTGATTAGATTGGGATCGGTAAAGAAGTTGCGCCACTGTATACTGGCAGAACTTACTGTATCCTGCGGGCCATTAAAGCTCACAGGTGTATTTTTATTTTCGGCACGCTGGGCTACTTCCGGTAGCTTACAGGCAGTATATGCAGCGCATATCAATGCCAGTACAAGGCCTTTATATAAATTGTTCTTAAACATTATTCTCAATTTCTTCTGTTAACGGATGTTCTTCCTCAATTTTGATCAGCTTGTGTTTTGCTGCAATTGATCCGAATATATAATATAATCCAGGGATCACAATTACCCCGAAAATGGTACCGAAAAGCATACCGCCGGCAGCAGCCGAACCAATGGTTCGGTTACCAATCTTACCTGGTCCGCTTGCAATCATCAATGGAATCAGACCAGCAATAAAGGCAAATGAGGTCATTAAAATCGGACGGAAACGTACGCTTGCCCCTTCCAGCGCTGCCTTAAACACTGATGCTCCCTGACTTTGGCGCTGTGTGGCAAACTCCACAATCAACACCGCATTTTTACCAAGTAAACCAATGAGCATGACCATTGCCACCTGCGAATAGATATTGTTTTCTAAACCCAGTAATTTTAAGAATAGGAAAGCACCAAAAATACCGGCCGGCAATGATAAGATTACCGATAATGGCAAGATGAAACTTTCATACTGTGCAGCCAATACCAGATATACGAAACCCAAACAGATCAGGAAGATGTAAATGGCACCATTTCCCCTTGATACCTGATCTTTTGAAATACCTGCCCAGTCGATACCGAAACCCCTTGGCAAGGTTTTCTGTGCCACTTCGTTAATCGCCTGGATGGCTTGACCTGAACTATAACCTGGTGCTGCCTGTCCGCTGATTTCAGAAGCATTATACATGTTGTGACGGGTAATCTCCGACAGACCATACACCCTTCGCATTTTGATAAATGCTGAAAAAGGCACCATCTCATCGCGGCTGTTTTTAACCGAAAGTTTTAAAATATCTTCCGGTAAAGCACGGTATTGAGGTAAGGCTTGTACGATTACTTTATACTGACGGTCGTACTTGATAAAACTGGTTTCATAATCGCTACCCACAAAAGTAGACAGGGTATTCATTGCATTATCAATACTTACACCCTTTTGTTGTGCTATATCGTTATCCACATCCAACATATACTGAGGAAAACTGGCACTGTAGAAGGTAAATACAGATGATAACTCTTTGCGTTTATTCAGCTCTCGTACAAAATCAACGGCAACGGTTTCCATTTTTTTGTAATCGCCACTACCGGCTTTATCCAGTAAACGGAGTTCAAAACCACCTGCAGCACCATAACCCGGAACCGCCGGTGGCTGGAAAAATTCGATAGTTGCACCAGGTATAGATTTTGATTTCTGCTCCAGTTCTTCAATAATTTCCTGCGCAGAGTGTTTACGTTCGCTCCATTCTTTAAGGTTAATTAAACAGGTACCTGAATTCGATCCTGTACCTTCACTCAGGATTTCGTATCCGGCCAAAGATGAAACCGATTTAACACCATCAATATCTTCGCACATTTTTTGCAGTTTTTCTGCAACCTGGTCAGTACGCTCAAGCGTAGATCCCGGAGGGGTTTGGATAATGGCATAAACCATACCCTGATCTTCATTAGGGATAAAACCTGAAGGTACGCTACTGCTTAATGCCCAAATACCCAAACAAAAGGCTATCAATACACCAAAAGTTAACAATCTGCGACTTACCACCCGGCTCAACACCAATTCATACTTGCCGGATAATTTAGCGAAACCACGGTTAAAAGCATCCAGAAAGCGATCGATTACGGTTTTCTTTTTAGGTGCATCATGATTGTTTTTTAGCATAATAGCGCACAATGCAGGTGTAAGCGTTAAAGCCACAATACCCGAAAGAATAATTGCCGTTGCCATGGTGATGGAGAATTGACGGTAAAAAATACCTACAGGACCAGACATAAAGGCTACAGGGATAAATACCGATGCCATTAAGAAAGTAATGGCAATAATGGCACCACCGATCTCTTTCATGGCCAGCTGCGTAGCCTTTAATACCGATAGCTTCCTATCGTGCTCCAGCTTGGCATGTACCGCTTCAATTACCACAATCGCATCATCTACTACTACCCCAATGGCAAGCACCAATGCAAACAAGGTGATTAAGTTAAGTGTGATGCCAAAGAACTGCATAAAAACAAACGTTCCGATTAAGGAAACCGGTACCGCGATAGCCGGGATAAGGGTTGAACGCCAGTCGCCAAGGAACAGGAATACCACCAAACCCACCAGGATAAAGGCCTCTACCAGGGTATGGATTACTTTCTCAATGGATGCATCAAGAAATTTGGAAACATCGTAACTGATCTCATAATCTAAACCTTTAGGAAAAGAAGCTGCCTTAATTTCGGCCATTTTAGCCTTAACATCTTTAATAACCTGACTCGCATTACTGCCATAAGATTGTTTTAGAACAATAGCAGCAGATGCTTTTCCGTTTAATGTGGAATATAAATTGTAAGCTGAAGCACTAAAATCTACATCAGCCACATCTTTTAAGTGGAGCAATTCGCCATCAGGCGTGGCTCTCACCACAATATTTTCATATCCTTCCTTAGTATTGAAGCGTCCTGAATATTTCAGTACATATTCGAAAGCCTGTGAGCGTTTACCAGAGCTCTCTCCTGTTTTACCGGGCGAGGCCTCTAAACTTTGCTCTTCCAAACCTTTCATTACTTCATCAACTGAGATTTTATAAGCCTGCATACGGTCGGGTTTTAACCAGATCCGCATGGCGTAATCCCTGTCGCCCAAAATATCTGCAAAACCTACTCCATCAACCCGCTTCAGTTCAGAAAGCAGATTAATATCGGCATAGTTGTACAGGAAATTCTGGTTCATTTTAGGATCTTTACTATACAAATTGATGTACATCAACATGTTAGGCTCTTCCCGGGTGATTTTCACCCCTTCGCGTATTACCAAAGGGGGAAGTTTATTGGTTACTGCAGCTACACGGTTTTGCACGTTGAGTGAAGCCTGGTTAGGATCGGTACCAAGGTTAAATACCACTTGTACAGAGGCCTCACCATCATTACCGGCATTGGATGCAATATATTTCATGCCGGGTACACCATTAAGGGCACGCTCTAATGGAATCACCACAGATTTAATCAGCAATTCGTTATTCGCTCCCGGATAGTCAGCTGTGATGTTTACTTTGGGAGGAGATATGGTTGGAAACTGTGTAACGGGCAGGTAGCTAATGGCCAACACCCCCAAAAACACAATAACCAGTGATATTACGATAGAAAGGACTGGCCTTTGTATGAATTTACTAAACATAAATAAAGTATAGAGGGTTTAGATTATTCTGTTTTCAATCTCAATTGTTTCAACACTTCCTGAGGCTGCTGGAATTTAAAGGCAATTTTATCATCATCCTTAACTTTCTGTACACCTTCAAGCAAAATCTTATCATCAACGGTAATGCCATCGCCTACAATGTATAAGTCTGGCAAATCTCCTGCAATGGTAATGGTCCTGGAGTGTACCTTATTATTTTTATCAACCACAAAAACGTAGGTTTTGTCCTGGATATCGTAAGTGGCTTTCTGTGGAATAATAATGGCATTTTTTAAGGGAACAACCATATGTACCTTACCCGTTTCACCATTTCTAAGCAGATTATCGCTATTGTTAAATCTTGCCCTGAACGCAATATTTCCGGTTTCGTTATCAAATTCACTTTCGATAACTTCTACTTTACCTTTTGCTTTTAGAAATTCGCCATTCGCCAGTAACAGGCTTACTTCCTGCTGGCTTTTTGCTTTCGCAGCACTCTGATAATTTAAATATTCAGGCTCTGATACGTTGAAGTAGGCAAAAACCTGACTGTTATCTGAAAGGCTGGTTAGTAAAGCGCCCTCATCAACCAAACTTCCCAATTTTAAAGGAATACGATCGATGGTTCCATCAAAAGGAGCCCTGATTTCGGTATTGGAAAGGTGAAATTTTGCCAAAGAAGTTTCGGCATTTGCCGATTGTAACTTGGCTTTGGCCATGGCCAGTTCATTTTTGGAAACAATATTTTTATCTGAAAGTAATTTGGTGTTTTCCAATTCAATTTGAGCAGATTTAGTTTCGGCCTGTGCCTTTAACAATTCAGATTGTGCCGCTTTAGGCATAATCCTAAACAACAGCTGGCCTGCCTTTACACGCTGACCTTCATCGACATATATATTTTGAAGATACCCTTTTTCCTGGGCCCTAATTTCGATGTTGCGAACAGATTTAATCTGCGAAACATATTCTTTTGTAAAGGAAGTGTCCATTCTTAACGGCGTGGTTACCGCATAAGTAGCTACTTCTTCTTTTTCCTCTTTCTTCGAGGTGCAACCTGTTACGTAAAGCAAAGTACACAAGCCTAAGCACATGAGAACTCTTTTCATTTTTTTGGAATGGTTTTAATCTGATTTATTTTTTTCTCTAATTAGTTTCCCCAGGTAACCAATTTATAATGAAAAGTGATCTACAACCGGTTTATAGATACTTATTGATTTCAATAAATTATGGTTACGCAACGATTTAATTCGAAAGCGAAATAAATACAGTTTTATGAAGTTATAATGAAGTTAAACTTCAGGTTTGGACAAGAAAAGTGATGTTTAGAAACCAAAATTCAAGTTTTTAAACAAAAAACCAATTAAGTCGCTGACTATAAATCAGATAAATTTGATCATTAATACAGCTTTAAACAGCTTTTTTATTTTTGATGAGAGGTGTTTACAGCCCGACGCTCTTGATTGCAAAGCCATGCCAATTGGGTTGATTTTTGTATGATAAATTATCCTTTAGGATAACAATCTATTCTTAACATTTACGCAACAGTGTGCTTACATAAAAACATTATGTTTGCCAACACAAAACCAGCCATTTTTTGTTTATAATCAGATTAAAACGCTATAACATGGAAAATGAAATACAATCTGAAAGGGACATCCAATGCGAATTCCTCAATATTTTTAAATTTATCTGGGCAGCTTGTGGCATAGCTCCGTTAGGCGAAACACCAAACACTTCAGAGCCGGAAAATGCAAATTCATAAGGTGATTGAACCAAATGTATGGTAAGCTAACAGCTGAGCTCCCTGGCAAACGATTGAGTTTCCAATTAAAATAAATCAAATGGTTCGCTAACTTTAGCTGAAATTTTAGCGTAAAACTATTCACTCATGCTCAGCGCACATTACTTCTTTTTGGGTTTGGGATCCGGCAGTGCAGCAACTGTAATATCTACTATTTTTTTAAACCAGTCACGAACTTCCACCTGCGCTTCCATTAGAAATTAATTTTTTGCGCCTGGATAAGGTGGTGCTTCTAACACAACGTTTATATATATTCTATTCCAGCTAAATCAGACTTAACAAATCACCTATTGTTGTACACAAGGGCAAATAACTTATCATCAAAAGACAACACGTATTCATCAAACATGTTTTTACAGGTTACCCCTACCAGAATCATTAAACTGATCGATTATAAAATCTACAAATTTCTGATCTGATGCCATTTTTGAGTTGTTTTAATTTAAACTTGAGGCTTAATCAGGATAAAAATTAACTGCGCATCAGTTTGCCTAAGCCCGGTATTATCTTTCTTTTCATTATGACTTGAAATAATACGTTTAATCACTAAATTTGCGGCCCAAACATACAGTGGCTACTTGCAGTAATGTGTGTTATAATCTAAAAGAATAAAATGGAAGAGAACGATTTTGTTTCGATCTGGCTGGAAGAAACCGGAAATCCTGCAATTGAGAAACTAACAGCGCTAAACCTTGACGTTGCCCGTAAAACCGCGGCAATACTTAGTGCAAATGCTTCGACGGAAAACGACCTTGCTTCCATATTGGATATTAATCCGGATGAAATAAAACGGTGGTTAAACGGCAGGCACGTTTTCAGTATTAAAACCATTAACGAAATTAACGCTGCATTGACTGAACTGAAAATTGAGCAGCCGACAAAAGGTTAATCATAATCGAAAACAGCAGCGTTAGCCCGGTAGCGTTTAACAGCAGTTTTAACATTTCTCTACTTCTGTATTGTACTTTCGCTGAAATTAACCGTTTTAATTTTACTCACATTCTTTTTCGCTAACGCCTTCCCTGCATAAGCGGGTTTATTAAAGCCCCATACTACGTTACTGTTCATCAGGCTAATGTAACCGGTATTTTCGAAATAAAATCCGGCAACTGCGCTTTTAACCAGTCCTTCAACATTGCTCGGCCTGCGATCGTATACTCCGCCTGCTTCTGTAGTTGTTTTATCAAGATAAACACTCACCTGATCTAAATAGATTTCGGAAATTTTATCGGGACTTTCGCCACTGATGTACACGCCACTTTCTCCCGTACATCTGATATTGCTAAAATAAATATTCTTAACCGCCCCTACCTTGCCCCTGGTTTGACCCTTTGGCAAACGCCAGCCAGCATCTTTATTATTGCTGGTTGCCCTCGGATAGGCCGTAATATAAATCGGCTCTGCCTTTCCCCACCATACATCCGAGAAAAGTTTCGATTCGATAAACAGGTTGGAGAAAATTACATTGTCTACTGTACCCTCATCACGGTTTTGAATCCCAATACCGCGGTTGCTCTTTCTGATATTACAATTATTGATGAGTACATTACTGATGCGATCCATATTTTCAGAACCTATTTTAATGGCACAAGAACTGGAAGTCATGGTACAGTTACTGATTACAATATTTTCGCAGGCGCCATATTCTTCAAACTCACGCCTGTTTTTTAAGCAAATGCAATCATCACCAGATTCGATAAAACAATTGGTAATCCGTACATTTTTACTGTGATCCAGGTCAATACCGTCACTATTGCGTATTTTGATACTGTTCAGCAAAGTGATATTTGAAATTGAAACATCATTACAGCCTACCAGATGAACGGTCCAATAGGCAGAATTTTGAAAAGTCACCCCATCTATGTTCAGTTTATTACAGCCAATTAGGGTAAGCAAATGCGGCCTTGGGTCTACAATGTTAAAAGGTTTTAAAACATAAGAGTCGTTTAACTCCTCTCCCATAAACGAAATCCCATTTCCATCAATCACCCCTGTTCCGGTGATACCTACCTGCTCCAGCTTTTCTCCACCAATCCAGATGGTACCTTCACCTTTATTTTCTCTGAATGCACTTTTTTTATATAGTTGTTCATCCGGGCTGGCCAGGAGTTTTGCACCACCTTCTACCCTTAAATCAACAAAAGATTTTAAATTAAAAGGACCAGCTAGAAATACATTCCCGGCGGGAATGATTACCTGGCCACCACCTGCAGCCGAACAGGCATCAATGGCTTGCTGAATGGCAGCAGCATCGTTGGTTTTGCCATCGCCAACCGCACCATAGTTTTTTATATTGTATAATTTATTTTGGGCCATCCCGCTGAAAGAAACCAGCAGTGCAAAAAAAAGTAAAATTCTAATCTTCATTTTCAAATCATTATAAACAAATCCATTCCATTATTTTAAGTAGCTTCATTTACCAAAAAACGGTATAAAGTGCTGCAAGAATACCACAAATAATTACTGAGGCAATGGTAAATGCCGGTGTAACTTTAAACATACTGCTGTCAATTTCAAGCTCCTGCGGGTTATCTTTACTTTTGGGATCGGTTAACGTTACCAGAACCATTAATCCCATTATAATTATAAATACCCACGACATTCTGTTTAAGAAAGGGATCGGTTCAATTGCGCCACTGGTTAAAGTAGGTAAGAATTTAAAAAAAGTAGATAGTGGAATGGTTAATAAAGAGGCGGCAAGCGCGGCACGCGACGTGGTTTTTTTCCAAAAAAAGCCCAGTAAAAAGATAGCAAAAACACCTGGCGAAATAAAACCAACATATTCCTGAATAAACTGATAAACCTGATCGAAACTGCGCAATGCAGGCGCAATAACAATAGCAATTAATGATGCAACAACAACCGACCAGCGACCAACTGAAACCAACCGGTTTTCAGACGCACCGGGTTTGATAAACTTCTTATAGATATCAAGGGTAAAAATCGTGGCAATACTATTGCATTTTCCGGCAAGTGAGGCTACAATAGCAGCGGTAAGCGCGGCAAATGCCAGGCCTTTTATCCCTGCAGGCAATAAATTCATCAGTACGGGATAAGCATGATCGGGTTTAACTGTTCCGGCTGCATCGAGCATTTCGGATTGGAAATATCCCC
>Ga0182008_10001126_pt1 | contig 18396 bp, 13 predicted proteins | sample Sormic07211129_1_FD_120482 | JGI IMG/M metagenome (GOLD analysis project Ga0182008, IMG submission 120482) | Rhizosphere microbial communities from Sorghum bicolor, Mead, Nebraska, USA - 072115-129_1 metaG | ecosystem: Host-associated > Plants > Roots > Rhizosphere | place: USA: Nebraska...
TGACCTCGCTGCCGTCGGTGACGTCGTTCACGCTGTTGACGGTGAGGCTGACGCCGTTGATCGTGATCGAGCCCTTGTAGGCCAGGAAGCGGGCCAGCGCCGGCGGCGCCAGCACGCGCAGCTCCCAGCTTTCGCCGACGGGTTCGAAACGGCGCACCGTGCCGATGCCGTCGACATGGCCGGAAACGATGTGGCCGCCCAGCCGGTCGCTGGCACGCAGCGCCTTCTCGAGGTTGACCCGTGTCTGCGCCTCCGACAGGCCTGCGGTCTTGGCCAGCGATTCGGCCGAGATGTCGATGGTGAACAGCTTTTGCGCCAGGTCGAGGGTGGTGACGGTCATGCAGGCGCCGTTGAGCGCGATGCTGTCGCCGAGCCCCACGTCGTCCAGATAGCCGTCGGGCACCGCAATGCTGAGACGCTTGCCGTGGGAGGAAGAACTGCCGAGGTCGTGGACGGCGGCGATGCGCCCCACGCCGGTGATGATTCCGGTGAACATCGCCGCATTTTCGCAGAGATGCGGGGGCTGCCCGGCCCGCGGCCTAAAACTTGTCCCGGCCGGCGACGCGGGCGACGATCCGCAGGTCGGGCCCGATCGCGTCGAACGACCGGAATTCGAGCGCCAGGGCCTCGCTCAGCGCCGTCAGCGGGCCGCCCGCATGGGGCCGGCTGGCGATGCCCAGGCCGTCGCCGATGAACTTCGGCGCCAGGTACAGCAGGATCTCGTCGACCAGGCCTTCGCGCATCAGCGAACCGTTGAGCTTGTGGCCGGCCTCGACATGCAGTTCGTTGACTTCGCGCCGGGCCAGGTCGGCGAGCAGGGCGGCCAGGTCGACCTTGCCGTCCGCATTGGCCAGGCAACCGATGGTGGCGCCGCGGGCTTCGAGCGCCAGGGCCTTGGCCTCGTCGCGCGCGGCGGCGTAGATCCAGACCGGGCGCCCGACTTCGAACAGCCGGGCGTCGGGCGGGGTCTGCAGGCGGCTGTCGACGATCACCAGCGGCGGCTGGCGCACGGTCTCGACCAGCCGGACGTCGAGTCGCGGGTCGTCCTCGATCACGGTGCCGACGCCGGTCAGGATGGCGCCGGCGCGGGCGCGCCAGGCGTGGCCGTCGGCGCGGGCCCGCTCGCCCGTGATCCACTGGCTGGTGCCGTTCTCGAGCGCGGTCTTGCCGTCGATCGAGGCCGCGGCCTTGAGCCGGACCCAGGGGCTCTGGCGGACCATCCGGCTGAAGAAGCCGAGGTTGAGTTCGCGCGCCTCCATCGCCAGCGGCCCGACTTCGACCTCGACGCCGGCAGCGCGCAGGCGCTCGAAGCCCTGGCCAGCGACCAGCGGATTCGGGTCGGCGAGCGAGGCGACGACCTTGCCGATGCCGGCCTGCGCCAGCGCATCGCAGCAGGGGCCGGTGCGCCCGTGGTGGGCGCAGGGTTCGAGTGTGACGAACGCGGTCGCGCCGGCCGTCGAGGCGCCGCGCGCCGCGGCATCGCGCAGGGCCATCACTTCGGCGTGCGGGCCGCCGGTGCGCTGGGTGTGTCCGCTGCCGATCATCCGGCCGTCGGGCGCGACGATGACGCAGCCGACCGCCGGATTCGGAGGCGCCGTGGTGCTGGCCGCACGCGCCAGCGACAGGGCCAGCCGCATCGCTTCGTCGGCGGTCAATGGCGAGCTCGGGGCAGGCGTCGGGGTCATGCGAAGGAGAGGTGTTTTCAGCGGTTCCAGCATTCCGCCTGGAGTTCGTCCGCAGCGCCGACGGCGGCGAGCCCGCGCACACCGGCATGGTCGAGTGTGTAGCCGCCGCACCGGTCGCCGGCTTGGGTGCCCAGGGGAAGTGCGGTCAAAGTGTAGCCGCTGCCCTGGGCGTCGGCGGGCTCGAAGACGATCCGGTAGTTGCCCGAAGGGACGGCCCGCAGGCCTTCGGGAAACTCCGCGGGGTCGCCTGGGTAGTGGCCGGTGGCGGTCGCGGCACGCTCGAGCCAGTGTGCCGCCTGCAGCAGCCCGGCGCGGGCCTCCGCGCGCAGAGCGCGCTGCACATGGGCCTGGTAGCTGGGCAGTGCCAGCGCCGTCAGGATGGCGACCAGCGCCACCACGAGCAGCAGTTCGATCAGTGTGAAGCCGGGCTGGCAGCGGCGCGTCATTGCAGTTGCCGCCAACCCGGGCGAAGCAGGATGCTCCCCAGGCGCTGCATCGGCGGCGCCACCGGCTGGCCGGGCGCGGAGATCGATTTCTCGAGCCGGTCGCCCCGGATCCCGATGCCGAGGCCGGCTTCCAGCCGCGAAGGCTGGCCGCCGATGGCGGCCGGCAGGTGGGCGTAGAGCGTCGACCGGGGCGCCGAGCCGTTGAGGATGTCGAGCGTGGTGCGAAAGCGCCTGGCGGGCGTTGGCGGCAGGTCGAGGCGGCTGCCGGGCGCAGGCAGCTGGCTCCAGACATCGATCAGGTCGCCCTCGAACCAGCCCGGGTTCTGCAGCACGCGCTCGCCCGGCAGCGGCAGGTCGAGGAACCAGCCACGCCGCGCTTCGCTGCCGGCGTACGGCACCGGCTGCGATGACACGGTGCCGGCGCCGTGGGCGCCGTCCAGCTGCACGCTCTGGGCGACCAGGCCCGTGCGACCGTTGGCGACGGGCCCCCGGCCGGCGCCGAAGCGCGGTGTCGGCTCGCCGGCCGGGCCGGCCGTGCCCTGGCGCAGGATCGGCGTGTCGTCGTGGACCCCGTAGATCGTCTGTCCCTGGAGGCCCGGCCCGTCGGCGGGCGCGTTTCGACGGCCGGTGCCGAAGGCCACGATCAGACCGCCCTGCGGATGGGCCTTCCAGACCGGCGCTGCGGTGATCGGCTGGCGCATGGCTGCCGCGGACGCGTCGCGCGCCACGAACAGCGGAGCGCCGTCGAACGCGGTCTTCCAGCTTCCTGCGCTTGCCGCGCGGAGGTCGAACTTCCACAGGTTGCCGAGCAGGTCGCCCGCGTAGGCGACATCGGCCGTGCCGTTGCCATCGAGATCGATCAGCCGCGGCACGCCGAGCCCGTTGCCGGGGCCGGGGGCGGCAGTGATGCCGAGCAGTTCGCGCTTGCGGTCGAGGTACTGGACCAGCAGCACCGCGGTGCCGCTGGCGCTGCGCTCGCCATTGCCGATCACGAGCGCCCAGCGGCCGTCGTTCATCGGGGTGATCTGGCGGCTGATCGAAGGATCGCCGGCTTCGGTCGCTGGCTCGCCCATGATCTCGCCGATGTCGTCGTCCAGGCTCGCGGGCGCGCTGCGATCCAGCACGACCATGCGTTCGGCGCTGGCTCGATCGAACGCGGCCGGGTCGGTGACGTCGAGCACGAAGTAGCCCCTGCCGCCGGCGCCGAGGAAGGCGGCGAGGTAGCTTCGCCAGCCGCCGGGATCGCGTGTGCCCGGCGCGCCCAGGTACAGGTCGCCGACCAGGGGCGAGCCGTCGACCAAAGGCGCCGGCCGCCAGTCCGGACGGGTGAGTCGGGCCAGCCGGGCGTGCAGGCCTTCGGGGACGTAGGCGATTCTTTCCTCGCCGGTGCTGGCGTCGAAGCCGTGCAGCATGCCGTCGCCGGCGCCCACGTAGAGCATCGGCGGGCGCGCGGCGAGGGCGCGGCGGAAGCCGGCGTGGTCTTCGGCCGAGTACGCCGCGGCCGGCGCCGGCTGGTGCCAGAGCCTGGAATTCACGATCTCGCCATGGCGGGAGGTGCGGCGCCGCAGCGGCCCGCCCGGATTGCCGCCTTGCTCCTTGGCGCGGTCGCCGCGCAGGTAGGCCAGTCGGTCCTTGGCGTTCGCCTCCGCAGCGGCACGGTCCGATGCGCCATCTTCTGGGTCCATGAGCGCCGACTGCTGCGCCGGGGACAGCGAAGTCCATTCCCAGGGAATGCCGACGGCGGGCGCGCCGCTGCCGGTGCTGCGGGCCGAAAGCACGACGCGGGCCGCCGGCCAGTCGTCGCCGTGGGCGTCCATGACGGAGGCGGTCGAGCGGGGCCGCGCGGGGCGGGCGGGCTCGGCTTCGGTGGCGACGGTCGCGGGCAGATCGCCCCACAGTCCGCGCGCATCCGGTGTGGGGCTGCCGTGCCGGAGCGCGTAGCCGGTGACCGATCCGGTCCAGCCGGCGGTGTCGTAGCCGGCCGCGAACAGCGCAGCCGCATGGCGGTCCGAGCGCGCACTGGCGGCCAGCGAGCTCAGGTGCGCCGTGGTCCGCTGCGTTGGCGGCGAGCCCGGTGGCGCGTCGAGTACCTCTGCGGTCGCGGCGGCGGCCCCGATGGCCGTGGCGAGGGCCGAGGCCCGCTTCACAAGTACCCGTCTCATGGCTCAGGACCTCGTCTTCTTGCGCACCAGCGTGCTCTGGATCACGGCTTGCGTCGCTGGCTTGCGTCCCCTGCCCACGGCAGTGACCCGGTAGATGTACGGCTGGTCTGCATCGGGGGCCAGCCGCTCGGCCTCGCCGCCCGCCGTCGCCGCCGAGATGTCGTATTGCAGCAGTTCGACCCAGTACCAGCCCTGAGTCCGTGAAACCGCGACCTTCTTCATGGCCTCGAGCGCCGCCCGATCGCCCCAGAAGCGCGGCGGAATCCGGTCGGGGATGCAAAGGCCTGCGGCGCACGAAGGGGTGGACGTGCCGAGCCGGGCCTGCAGGGCGATCAGTTCGGCACGGCTTCGAGGGTAGGCGTGCCGGTCGGTCGAAGCCGCCGCGGGCAAGTTCGAATCCTCGCGCTGGATGTCGGATTCGGCCTCGCGAAGGAGCGCCTGCGCCCCCTCGAGCGCGCGCTGGTAGTCGCTCTCGTTGCCGGTCGCCGCCTCGTCCAGCAGCGCCGTGCGCGAGGCCGTGAGCACCAGCAGCGTGGCCAGCAGGGCCGTGACCATCACGACCGGCAGCGAGAAGCCGGCTTGCGATCGTGCGATGGGTCTGGCGAGCATGCATCCGCCCTACCGGGTCCGCAGGTAAAAGAGGTTGCGAAAGACCAGGTGCGTTCGGCCGCTGTGCGGTCTTTCGTCGCCGGCGCAGCCGCGGTAGGACCCGGTGGCCTCCGGGCCCTGCTCGTCGCCCGCCAAGTCGAGGCAGATCTCGATCGCCGTCACGGAGGGCCACAGATTCGCAGCCTGGACGGCGCTGGCGTCCATGTGCCGGATGCCGGCGCCGCTGTCGACCCGGTAGTCGACCTGGAAATCGGCGACGTTGCCGATCACGGGCTGCGAGGTCTTCATGCCGCGGCACATCAATTGTCCCTTGGCGTCGAGCGAAAAGGCGGCGCGGACCTGCTCCTGTTCCTGGTTGTCGACATTGGTCCCGTTGCAGTCGTATTGGGCCCAGTTCCTTGGCGAGCCGCTGCCCGCGGGCCAGCGGCCTCGCGCGTAGCCGATCGATACGCTGTCGGGCCGGCCACCCGCGCCTTCGGTGCCGGCGACGGAAGGCGCGGCTTCGTCAGGCCCCGCGGGCTCGGCTCCGAAGGTGTGAAGCCCAGTGGCTTCGTCGCGCCAGGGCTCCAGCGTGCTCGCCTGGCGCAAATGCTGGCCGATGACCTGCAGCGCATGCGAGCCCTGCTGCTGCAGCTGGCTCAGGTCGCCGATGCTGGCGGCCGCGCTGCGCGTCAGCAGCAGCGTGGAGAACGCCGTGGCGATCACGAGCAGGCCGACCGCCATGCCGGCCAGTAGTTCGACCAGGCTCAAGCCGCATTGCCGGCGGCGCGGGCCTGCATGGGGATCAGGGAGTGACATGGGCCAGATGACAAAGAAGCCCGGCGGGGCAGCGCACGCCCGCCACAAGGGGACCGACCTCGAACGGGGCGTCGAGCGCCGCTTCGGACCCCGCATGGGCGCTGGCGCGCCAGGCGACCATCACGCCCAGCGTCCGCGCCTGCATGGGCGGCGGATCGGCGGTCGTCTCGAACGCCATGCCGCGGCCCTGGGGCAGGGTGGCCGCAATGGCCTGTTTCCAGCTGAGGATGTCTCGGCGCGCGAGCGTGGCGGCGTCGCATGCGGTGTCGCGGCAGGCTGGCGACGGCGCCGGCAGTTCCCACTGGGTGGCCTCGGCGGGCAAGGGGCTCATTCCGACGGGGTGGGCGCGGATGCGCTCGCCCAGGTCCTCGATCAGGCGGATCGCCTGGGCGCGATGAGCGGTGGTTCGGGCATCGGCCAGGGCGCGAAGCTGCACGCCGAGCAGGCCGAAGGCGACTAAGGCCAGCAGGGTCAGCGAGACCAGCGATTCGAGCAGTGTGATGCCCTGCTGCAGGTGCGGGCGGCCGGCGCGGTTCAGCATCTGTCGGTACCGTGAAGGGTCTGCAGCCGGCCGGCGGAAGACATGCACATGACGCGCGCGGCCTTGTCGTCGCTGCTGCGCTCGGGCCTCAGCGTGAAGCGAAAGGCGCCCAGGTTGTGAAAGCGGCCCGAGCGGTTGAGGTTCAGGTAGGTCGAAGGGGCGGCCACGCTGACCGTCGCCTCGACGCCGCGGGGCGCCGGCCAGGCCTGGATCAAGGCCTCGCCGGGGTCGTGTCGCCCGTTGCCGTCGGTGTCGGCGAACAGCGTCCAGCCGCAGCTCCAGTCCTGCTCGCTCGCCGGTGTGCAGCCGCCGCCCGAAGCCCGCCGCAGCGTGACACCGCCGCCGCGCCGGATGGCCTCCGAGCGCGCCGTGTAGAGGGCGGCGCGCAGGCCTTCCTCGGCAGCCCGCAGGCGGTAGCGTTCGAGGGTGCGGCCGAAGGCCGGCATTGCGAGCCCGACCAGGATCGCGACGATCGCGAGCACCGCCAGCACTTCGACCAGCGTGAAGCCGGACATCGGTGCGAAACGGGACAGCGGGGCGGAGGTGGGCATGACGGCCCGGATGCTAGAAGCCAAAGCACCGTCCGTGGCGTCGAGGCGCCTGCCGGGCCGCTCCCACGCGCAAGCGGTCGCTGGCTGCGCCGCCGTGACGATTCAGGAGGAAGTTGCCGGCAAGCTGACCCGCCGCGAACTCAGATGTCCCTGAGCAACTGCCTGAACTCGTCCACGTCCTCGAAGCTGCGGTAGACCGAGGCGAAGCGCACGTAGGCCACCTTGTCGAGCCGCTTGAGCTCGCGCATGACCAGTTCGCCGACCTTGGTCGATTCGATCTCCCGCAAGCCGCTGGACAGCAGCTCTTGTTCGATGCGCAGCAGCGCGATGTCGATCTGTTCGATGCCGACCGGCCGCTTGCGCAGCGCCAGCATCATCGAGGCCCGCACCTTGGCGGTGTCGAAGTCGGCCCGGCTGCCGTCCTTCTTGACCACCACCGGAAAGTTGACGTCCGGCCGCTCGTAGGTGGTGAAGCGCTTGTCGCAGCCTCCGCACTGGCGCCGGCGGCGCACGAAGTCGCCGTCTTCCGAGACCCGGGTCTCCATGACCTGGGTCTCCAGATGACCGCAGAAGGGGCACTTCATGCGCTGTCGTGCCGGTTATTTGTAGACCGGGAAGCGGCTGGTGAGCGCGTGCACCTTGGCCCGCACCGCATCGATGTTCGCTGCGTCGCGCGGGTTCTCGAGCACGTCGGCGATCAGGTTGGCGGTGGCGCGCGCTTCCTCGTCCTTGAAGCCGCGGGTGGTCATCGCCGGCGTGCCGATGCGCACGCCGCTGGTGACCATCGGCTTTTCGGGGTCGTTCGGGATCGCGTTCTTGTTGATCGTCATGTGGGCCGCGCCCAGCACGGCTTCGGCTTCCTTGCCGGTGATGCCCTTGGCGCGCAGGTCGACCAGCATCACGTGGCTTTCGGTACGGCCGCTGACGATGCGCAGGCCGCGCTCGGTCAGCGTCTCGGCGACGATCCGTGCATTGGTCACGACTTGCTGCTGGTAGGCCTTGAACTCGGGCGACAGCGCTTCCTTGAAGGCCACCGCCTTGGCCGCGATCACGTGCATCAGCGGGCCCCCCTGCAGGCCGGGGAAGATGGCGCTGTTGATCGCCTTCTCGTGCTGCGACTTCATCAGGATGATGCCGCCGCGCGGGCCGCGCAGGCTCTTGTGGGTGGTCGAGGTGACGACGTCCGCGTGCGGCACCGGGTTCGGGTACACGCCTGCTGCCACCAGGCCGGCGTAGTGGGCGATGTCGACCATGAAGATGGCGCCGACATCCTTGGCGACCTTGGCGAAGCGCTCGAAGTCGATCCGCAGCGAATAGGCCGAGGCGCCGGCGATGATCAGCTTGGGCAGGTGCTCGTGCGCCTTGCGTTCCATGGCGTCGTAGTCGATGGCTTCCTCGGCGTTCAGGCCGTAGCTCACGACGTTGAACCACTTGCCGCTCATGTTGAGGGGCATGCCGTGGGTGAGGTGGCCGCCTTCGGCCAGGCTCATGCCCATGATGGTGTCGCCGGGCTTCAGGAAGGCCAGCATCACGGCCTCGTTGGCCGAGGCGCCGCAATGCGGCTGCACGTTGGCGGCGTCGGCGCCGAAGATCTGCTTGATGCGGTCGATGGCCAGCTGCTCGGCCACGTCGACGTGCTCGCAGCCGCCGTAATAGCGCTTGCCCGGATAGCCCTCGGCGTACTTGTTGGTGAGCTGCGAGCCCTGGGCGGCCATGACGGCCGGCGAGGCGTAGTTTTCGCTCGCGATCAGCTCGATGTGGTGCTCCTGGCGGGCGTTCTCGGCCTGGATGGCAGCCCAGATTTCAGGATCGGTCTGTTCGACCAGGATATTGCGGTGGTACATGGCAGTCCTTCAAGACGATGGTCCTTGTTCTTCAACCAAACAAGGGCTGCCCAGGCGAACGGCTGATCACCCGCAAACGAACCGCGGGCGGCACGCTTCCCAGTGGTAGTCCACGTCAGCGCAATGCACCTGAAAAGGGTTGCGCCTATCGCCAGTCGCGTGCCGGCCGAGTGTAGCCGACGGCGGGCGCCGGCGCGGCCCGAAGGGCTAGGAATCGCCGAGCAGGGCGACTTGCTGCGGATCGGGCTGGGCCGGCTTGGCCGCTGCCGGCGGCGCCACGACCTGGACCGGATTGGTGCGCGGCGCCGGCGTCGTCGTGGGCGGCGCGCGGCCGGCGACCACCTGGCGCAGCCGCTCGTGCTCGGCCAGCACCTTGCCGGCATAGCCGCCGTCCTCGGTCAGATTGGCGGCGCCGACGTAGTAGCGCAGGCCGCCCTCGAGGGAGCCGGCGCGGGCGATGCATTCCTGCAGCACCTTGACGCCGACGCGCATGTTGGTCACCGGGTCGAAGGCGGTCAGGGTTCCGCCGGCGCTTTCGTACTTCTCGCCGTGGACCCGGGTCATGACCTGCATCAGGCCCTGGGCGCCGACCTGGCTCTGGGCGAAGGGATTGAAGCTGGACTCGACCGCCATGATCGCCAGGATCAGGGTCGGGTCGAGCTTGGTTTTCTTGCCGAGGTCGAAAGCCTCGGCGACCAGCACGCTCAACGGCTCGGCCGCCACCCGGTACTTCTTGCTGAGCCAGTAGGCCACCGCGGCCTGCTGCTTGGGCAGTTCGTGAGGGCTGGCGGCGGTGGTCCGCTCGATCGCGGTGGGCTCCAGGTCGCTGACCTCGACGGCCTCGGGCACGGGCTTGCGCGATTGCAGCCAGCCCATCAGCTGCTCTTCGCCGGTTTGCCGCAGGTCCGGGCGGGCGGCCAGCGCCAGCACGGCGAACACGGTCGCCAGCCCGAGCAGGGCGAAGCTGTTGTGGGTGATCTCGAAGAAGCCGTCGACCACGTCGGACACGAAGGTCCGTAGCCCGCGGGCTGTGGCATCTAACGCCTGTTTCATCGCTCTTCCTTTCTGTGCGGCACCCGTTCGCAGCGCCACGGGGGCGGAGCAGAAAGGAAGCGGCGCTTGGATTGGTACGAATCAGGACCGCGCGAAAAATAGGGAGAGAGCGCGGCCGCCTGATCAAGCCGGCAGATGCCGGCAGCGGATTTGGGAGAGTCCGGCCACTCGGGGGCTCGGGAAAGATTGGCATTCTAGGGACCGCTAAATATCTGGTCAAGAATATAAGATAGGTCTGATATTCTAATTTCGATGTAAAGAAATGTATGAAATAGTGCACGAATCGGCTGCACGAGATCCATTGAAAACGCGATTTGCAATCCATCCGCATAGCGCATAGGCTCTACTTGCCTGAGCTATCAGGCGTCTACCAAGGTCCAGTGGCCCGACGAGCAAAATCCGACGGTCCAGCGGCTGAGGCCCAACGGTGGCAATCCCTTGCTGCCAGCATGACCGGAACGATTGAACTTCCGGTCGAGCGAAAAGATGGCATGGGCGTTTCGCCCGCCATCGAGCCCGGAGGCCTGACTTCGCGTCGAGCCGCCGGGCTTTCTCACTTTGGGGCCGCCATGGGTTTGGGGCACACTCCCCATCGATGAATGCTGCTTTGCTGAAACAGAACAAATGGGTGCGGCGCGGGCTCTGGACGCTGCTGATCCTGCTGGCGGTCTGGGTGATCGCATGGCTGGCGGTACCGCCGATCGTCAAGGGCCAGGTGCAGAAGATCGCCAGCGACAAGCTGGGCCGCCAGGTCACGGTGGGCAAGATCGAGTTCAAGCCCTGGACGCTCGAGCTCGCGGTGAACGACCTGCGCATCGCCACTGCCGACGGCAGCCAGCCGCAGGTCGCCGTCAAGCGCATCTATGTCGACGCCGAGCTGCAGTCCATCCTGCGCCTCGCACCGGTGATCGACGCGGTCCGGATCGAGGCGCCTGCGATCCAGCTCACGCACCTCGCCGACGGCCGGTACGACATCGACGACATCCTGGCCCGGCTGACTCCCGCGCCGGAGCCCCCCGATGCGCCCAAGAAGGACCCGCCGCGGTTCGCCGTCTACAACATTGCCATCACCGACGGCGCCGTCGACTTCAGCGACGAAACCGTCAAGCGCCGCCACGAGCTGCGCGAATTCGCACTCAGCGTGCCCTTTCTGAGCAACCTGGCCTCCAAGCGCGAGATCAAGACCGAGCCGAAGCTGGCCTTCGTCCTCAACGGCAGCAAGTTCGATTCGGCGGCCGAGTCGACGCCGTTCGCCGCCAACCGCAAGACCGACGCCCGCATCAACTTCCAGGGGCTCGACCTGGTGCCCTACCTGGGCTACATCCCGGGCGGGCTGCCGGCGGCGCTGAAGGCCGGCAAGCTGGATGCCGACCTGAAGATCGATTTCGAGCAGGCGGCGACGGCCGGGCTCAAGATCACCGGGAGCATCGCGGCCAACGGCATCAAGGTGGTGGACGCGAAGGGGCACGACCTGCTCGGCTTCGATGCGCTCAAGGTCGCGCTGGCCGACGTCCGTCCCCTGGAGCGCGTGATTCATCTGAGCGAAGTGGCGCTGGCCGGGCCCGATCTGGTCGTGGCCCGCGATGCCGCGGGGCGCCTCAATCTGCTGGCGACCGACCCGAGCACCGGCGCGGCCGACAAGCCGGCGGCCGCGCCGGCGCCGGCCGCCGACGGCGCGGCCCCGCCGGCCGAGCCGCAGCCCTGGCGGATCCAGGTCGACAAGGTGGCCCTGAGCGACGGCCAGATCGGCTGGCGCGACCAGACCACCCGGCCCGCAGCGGCGATCGACGTCAAGCAACTGGCGCTCGAGGTCCAGGCCGTGACCTGGCCGATGGAGAAGCCGGCCACCTTCAGCGGCTCGACTTCAGTGGGCGGCGCGCCCATCAAGTTCAGCGGCGAGGCGACCGACAAACGGGCCCGGGTCGCCACCGAGATCGACGCGCTGCCGCTGTCGCTGGCCGCGCCGTATCTGGCGCAGAGCCTCGAACCCTCGCTCGACGGCAAGCTGAGCGGCAAGGTCGATGTCGAGTGGACGCAGCCTGAGCTGAAGTTCAAGGCCCGCAGCGTGGTCGCCGACGGGCTGGCCCTGACGCAGGAAAAGACGGCGCTGGTCAGCGTCGGCCGCTTCGAACTGGTCGACGCCGAGGCCGACATGACGAAGCACACCCTGACCGTGGCTTCCTTCACCGCCTCGAATCCGAAGCTGCGGGTCGCGCGCGACAACGAGAAGCGCTGGATGTTCGAGCGCTGGCTGAAGGCGCCCGCCGACAGCAGCCAGGCCGGCACGGCCGACGCCAAGGTGGCGGCGCCCAAGGATCCGAAGGCGGCCGAGGGCGCGCCGGCGGGCGCCAACACCACGCCGTGGTCGCTCGCCATCGGCAAGCTGGCGATCGACAACGGCGCGCTGAGCTACGAGGACAACGCCGGAGCCACGCCGGTGGCCTTCGAGATCAGCGCCTTCACGCTGAACGCGCAGAAGCTGGCGCCGAACACGGCCACCGTGTCGCCGCTCAAGCTATCGGGCCGCATCGCTGCCGGGCGGGCCGAGGCGGGGCGCTTCGAGTACGACGGCAATCTGGTGCTGAAGCCGATCGCGGCCGAAGGCCGGCTGGTGGTGGGCTCGCTGCCGGCCCATGCCTTCAAGGCCTACTACGCGGACGCACTCAATATCGACATCCGCCGCGCCTTCGCCAGCTACCGCGGCACGGTCAAGGTCGCGACCCTGCCGGCGGGCCTGAGCGTCAACCTGGCCGGCGACACCGCGGTCGACGAATTTCGCGCCAACAGCGTCGTGCTGACGCAGGCGCCCGGCCTGTCGAGCAACCGGCAGCTGCTGAGCTGGAAGACGCTGGGCCTGCGTGGCCTGCAGGTGGCGATGGTGCCCGGCGCGCCGCTCAAGGTCGACGTCCGGGAGACCTCGCTGACCGATTTCTACGCCCGCGTGATCATCGACCCGACCGGCAAGCTCAACCTGCTGTACCTGGTCAAGCAGCCCGGGCAGCCGGCGGCCGGCGAGGCTCCGGCGGTCGAGGTCGAAAGCAAGCGCAGCCTGGGCGGCACCACCACGACCACTGCCCGGCCGCGCTCGGCAAGGCCCCGCGCGCCGGCGCCGCAGCAGGCGCCGCCGCAGGAGCTGGTGGTCGGCGGCGGCCCCGACACACCGGCCGCGGCACCGGTGGCGGCCGCGCCGGCGCCGGTCGACAACGCGATGGCGCCGGTGATCAATTTCGGCCCCATGAGCCTGGTCAACGGCAAGATCGACTTTTCCGACCTGTTCATCAAGCCCAACTACTCGGCCGACCTGACCGAGCTGACCGGCAAGCTGAGCGCGTTCTCGTCGAAGCCCCAGGGCGACAAGCCCGCGCTGGCCGACCTCGAACTGCGCGGCAAGGCACAGCAGACCGCCTCGCTGGAGATCACCGGCAAGCTCAATCCGCTGGTCAAGCCGCTCGAGCTCGACATCACGGCGCGGATGAAGGAGCTCGACCTGCCGCCGTTGTCGCCCTACACGATCCGCTTTGCCGGCCACGGCATCGAGCGCGGCAAGCTCAGCATGGATGTCAACTACAAGATCGCCCCCGACGGCACGTTGACCGCGAGCAACAAGCTGGTGCTGAACCAACTGCAGTTCGGCGAGCAGGTCGAGGGGGCCCCAGCCAGCCTGCCGGTGCGGCTGGCGGTGGCGCTGCTGGCCGACCGCAACGGGGTGATCGACATCGACCTGCCGCTGCGCGGATCGATCAACGACCCGCAGTTCAGCGTCGGCCCGCTGATCCTGAAGGCGATAGTGAACCTGCTCGCCAAGGCCGTCACCGCGCCCTTCGCGCTGCTGACCGGCGGCTTCGGCGGCGGCGGCGGGGACTCCAGCACGATCGCTTTCGCGCCCGGCAGCGCCGAGCTGTCCAAGGAGGCGAAGGAAAACCTCGACAAGGTGGCCAAGGCGCTGAACGACCGGCCGGGCTTGCAGATGACCGTGGTCGGCACCGCCAGCCTCGATAAGGAGCGCGACGCCTACCAGCGCCAGCGGCTGCGCGAGATGACGCAGGCCGAGAAGCGCCGAGTCGCGATCCGCGCCGGCAAGGACGCGGCCGAGGTGGCACCGGTCACCGACGCCGAATACCCGGAATTGCTGACCGCCGTCTACAAGCGGTCGGAGGTCACCAAGCCGCGCAACGTGGTCGGCCTGGCCAAGGACCTGCCGGTCAAGGACATGGAAGACCTGCTGCTGGCCAGCATTCCGGTCGACGAGGAGTCGATGCGGCAGCTGGCCGTGGCGCGGGGCGCCGCGGCCCGGGACTACCTGCTCGAGCAGAAGCTGCCGACCGAACGGCTGTTCCTCGGCGCGGTCCGCACCAAGGCCGAAGGAGCCGACTGGAAACCCGGCGCCGAACTGAAACTGGCGACCCGTTGACCCGCAGCACCGCAAGTCGGTGAAAATGGAGCCATGCGCCGGCCAAATGCCGGCGCCTCGCTTTTTCCTCAAGATAACGACATTCGCTCAGTGACTTCAACTTCCTCCAAGCCTCACGACCTCCAGTCCCTCGACACCTTGACCGGGGGTGCCTTCACCGCGCCGACCTCTGGCGAGCGCGCCCAGCGCATCCGGGATTGGCTCGCGGCCAACCCGACGCCCGAGCAGATGCAGGACGTCTTCAAGGAGCTGAGCGGGCGCGACAAGGGCGCCGCCCGGCTGCTGCGCGAAAAGCTCGACGAGCTCAAGCGCGCCAAGAGCCAGGAGGCGATCGCGGTCGAATGGGCCCACAAGGCCGAGGCCCTTCTGGCCCAGCCGAAGCTCAACATCGCCGATGCGCTGGCCTGGCAACGCGACGCCGCCAAGGCCGGCGCGCCGCTGTCGCGCGAGCCCCTGGCCGGTTTCAAGGCCCGGTTGGCCGAGCGCGTGAAGGGCATCGAGGACCTGCAGCACCGGGCCCAGGTCCATCGCGAGGCGGCGGTGCTGCTGGCGCAGCGCTTCGAGGTGCTCTCGACCAAGAGCTGGCGCGATGCCCAGGGCGTCGAAGAGGCCCTGCGGGCTGACGTGGCGCACTGGCAGCAGCAGGCAGCCGAAATCGTGGCCGACCCCAACTGGAGCAGCCTCGATGCCCGATTCGCGCCTCAGCTCGAGTCTTCCAAGGCGCAGCTGCTGGTGGTGTCCGACGCCTTCCACGGCGCCCTGACCCTGGCCGTTGCCGCCGCCGCGGACGCCGCGGCGCCGTTGCCGCCGGTGCCGGTCTGGGCCGACGAGCTGCGGGTGGCCCGTGGCGGCACGCCCGAGGCCGCGCCGGCGCCAGCCAAGCCCCCCGCGCCCAAGGTCGACCCCGAGAAACGCGCCGCCGCGCAGGATGCGGTCCAGGCCGCGCTCGCCAAGCTCGAACAGGAAACCGCCGAGGGCCACGGCAAGGCCAGCGCCGGGGCGGCGGCCGCGCTGCGTGCGGTGCTCAAGGACCACGGCAAGCTGGTCGAGCCGCCGCTGGAGGCCCGCGTCCATGCGGCGCTGGTGGCCGCAGGCGAGCTCGAAGGCTGGCAGCGCTGGAGCGCCGACAAGGTGCGCGAAGACCTGGTCGCCAAGGCCGAAGGGCTGCTCAAGCGGCCCGAAGGCCAGGCGCTGGGCGGCCGCAAGATGCAGGAAACCCTGCGCGCACTGCGCGACCAATGGAAGCAGGCCGACCAGGGCGGCGTGCCCAACCATGCGCTCTGGAAGCGTTTCGACGAAGCCTGCAACGAAGCCCACAAGGTGGTCGAGGCCTGGCTCGAGAAGGTCCGTGCCGACGCCGCCGAGCATCGGGCGCTGCGCACCGCGCTGATCGAGGAAGTCAAGGCCTGGGCCGCCGAGCACGCCCAGGCGTCCGACCTGAAGGCGCACAACCGGGCCCTGCACCAGTTCGCCGATCGCTGGCGCGATGCCGGGCATGTCGGCGAAAAGGTGTTCGCCGAGCTGCAGGCCCAGTGGAACGAGGCCTTCGGTGCCGCCCGTGCGCCATTCGAATCGGCCCAGAAGGCCAGCGTCGAGCGTCGCCAGGCGATGATTGCCGAGGCGGCCGAACTCGGCGCGGCGCCGATGCTGCGCATCGACGCGGTCAAGGCGCTGCAGCAGCGCTGGCAGCATGAGGCGCAATCGGTGCCGCTCGAGCGCCGCCACGAACAAAAACTCTGGGACGCCTTCCGGGCCCCGATCGACGAAGCCTTCAACCGCAAGACGGCCGAGCGCGAGAAGGCTTCGGCCGCGATGAGCGAGCACGACCGCAACGTGCTGAATGCCTCCAAGGCGCTCGAGGCCGCCAACAGCACCGGCGATGCCCAGAAGATCCGCGCCGCGGTGGCGCAGCTCGAGGCCGCCCTGCGCGGAGAGGCGCCGCCGCCCGCGCCCGCGGCAGCGCCGGCCAGCGCGCCGAGCGATGGTCCCGCGGTCGGGGCGACCGAAGTGGTTGCCCCGGGGCAGGCGGCGGCCGAATTCGGCGAGAGCGCCGGCCAGGCGCCGGCGCCCGAGGATGCGGATGCGCTGCCGACGGCCGCGCCGGCCGACGCCCCCGCGGCGCCCGACCTGGTGGCGCCGGCCGATGGCGCCGACCCTTCGGCGCGTGCCGATGCCGAAGCCGCACCGGCGCCCGTGGCACCCCCGAAGCCGGCACCGAAGCCGGTGATCGCCGTGCGCGGCGACGACCGTCCCGGCAACAAGAAGGCCGAGGCCATGCCCGCCGGCCGCGGCGGCAAGTTCGGCGATCGCCGCGATGCGCGTGGCGGCCCGGGCGGCCGCACCGGCGATCGCCCGGCACGGCCGGGCGAGCGTGGCGCACCCGCCGGCGGCGGCCGCTTCGGTGATCGCCCGCCGCGCTTCGAAGACCGCGGTCCCCGCCTCGGCGACGCGGCTTTCCGGGCCCAGCGCGAAGCGCTCGAGCGGGCCGAATTCGCACTGCGCAAGCTGGCGTCGCAGGCCCATGGCGAAGCGCTCACGCAGGTGCTCGGCGCCTGGGAGAAGCGCGACGCCGCGCAGTTGCCCAGCGTCCAGGAGCTGGGCCGCGCGGTGACGCCGGCGGTGCGCAGCAGCTGGTCGCAGGCGATCGGCGCTGCGCCGTCGGCCCAGGCCGCCGACGCCGCCGAAGCGCTGCTGCGGCTCGAGATGGCGGCCGAAGTGCCGACGCCGGCCGAGCAGCTCGATGCCCGCCGGGCCCTTCAGCTCAAGCTGTTGACCCGGCGCGGCGACCCGACCCCGGAACAGACCTGGGGCCAGGACGCCGGCAAGGTGCTGGCTGCCAGCCACGACGCTGCTTCGGCGCGCCGGCTGCAGAACGCACTCAAGGCACTGCTGCGCAAGTAAGGGGTAAGGGCGGCGGCCGTCCCGCAAGGGGCGGTCGTGCTCAGCGGCTTGGCGGCGCCTTGAAGAAGGCGTCGAACAGCCCCACCAATCCGGCAAACTCGGCTTCCAGCGCCGAGCGGTTGACGAAATACGCCTCGCAGGCGACGGCGAAGAACTCGGCTGGCGACTGCGCGCCGTAGGGATCGAGCCAGGGCGCCTCGCCGCCGAAGCGCTCGGCCACGATCGCCTTCTCGCGCAGCGCCTCGTAGGCCGGCTGCAGCGTCGCGAACCAGGCGGCGCGGGCTTCACGCGCGCTGCGCGTGCCAAGAAAACCGGGCGGCAGCGGCGGGCAGCCGTCGGCTTCTCCGCTGCGCATGTCGATCTTGTGGGCAAATTCGTGGATCACCACGTTGTAGCCCTCGGCCCGCGTGACGCTGCTCGCGAGCACGTCCTGCCAGCTCAGCATCACCGGCCCGCGGTCCATGGCCTCGCCGGCCACGATCTCGTCGTACTGGTGGACCACGCCGCTGGCGTCGGTGGTCGTGCGGTGCGCCACCACTTCGGACGGGTGCACGACGATGCCGACGAAATCGTCGTACCAGGCCAGGCCGCCTTTCAGGTGCAGCACCGGCAGCACCGCCTGGGCGGCGATCGCCAGCGCCACCTCGTCGGTGATGACGAAGCCGTGCGCGCCATGGAACTCCTTGTCGCGCAGGAACGCTGCCGCCAGCGCGCGCAGCCGTTCGAGGTCGGCCGCCGGGCGTTCACCCAGGAAGCGATAGCGCGCCAGCGTGGCCTGCCAGAGGGCGTCGGGCAGGCCGGGAGGCGGGCGCAGCTTGCGCAGCCAGCCGAACATCAGCGCAGATCGACCCGCTGGACGCCCGCGCTCGACAGGCACAGCAACTGGGCGCGTGGCGGATGCGCCGCCGCGTCCCAGTCGCTCAGCACGATGCGCCGCATGCCGTCGCCGAGGTCGTGGGCCGCCGGCCGGTGGGTGTGGCCGTGCACCAGCGTCCCGGCGCCGGCCTGCCGCAGCCAGTCGCGTGCGGCATCGGCGTCGACATCGGCCCAGACCATGTCGGGACTGCGCTTGCGGTCCTCGCTCTGGGCCCGGACCGAGCGCGCGAGCGTGCGCCGCTCCTCGAGCGGACGGGCCAGCAGCGCCTGCTGCCACTCGGGCGTGCGCACCTGGGCCCGAAAACGCAGGTAGTCGGTGTCTTCGAGGCACAGGGCGTCGCCATGGCTGAGCAGCCAGCGCTCGCCGTGCAACACCAGCACCGTCGGGTCGGCGAGCAGCGTCATGCCGCAGCGCGCCGCAAACTCGGCGCCGACCAGGAAGTCGCGGTTGCCGTGCATGAAGAACAGCGGCCGGCGCGCGGACGCGGCCCGCAGCACCTCGGCGCACTGGGCTTCGAA
>Ga0182008_10001127_pt1 | contig 18393 bp, 15 predicted proteins | sample Sormic07211129_1_FD_120482 | JGI IMG/M metagenome (GOLD analysis project Ga0182008, IMG submission 120482) | Rhizosphere microbial communities from Sorghum bicolor, Mead, Nebraska, USA - 072115-129_1 metaG | ecosystem: Host-associated > Plants > Roots > Rhizosphere | place: USA: Nebraska...
CAGCACCAGCGTCATACCGATGTATTGGCCGGGCGCCGCCGCCAGGATCGGGCCGTTATCCACCGGGGCGAAATAAAAGGACGTAATCTCGGCGCTCTCCTCCGCCCGCTTGACCAGCGTGAACGGCCGCGCACCGCGCCAGCCGCCAGGGGCCTGGGCTTTCTCGTCATAGATGGCCGCTTCGGCGCCGATCAGGATATCCGCCAGTTGGCCGTAGGCCGCGCCCCAGGCATTCATCACCTGTGGCGTGGCGATCTCACTGCCCAGCACTTCGGAAATCGCCCGCAACAGGCAGGCGCCTACGATCGGGTAATGCTCCGGCAGGATCTGCAAGGCCACGTGTTTATTGATGATCCTGGCCACCAGATCGCCCAGTTGATCCAACTGGTCGATATGCCGCGCGTACATCAATACCCCATTGGCCAGGGCACGCGGCTGATCGCCGCTGGCCTGGTGGGCCTGGTTGAACAACGGGCGAACTTCCGGGTATTCGGACAGCATCATGCGGTAGAAATGGGTGATCAGCGCTTCACCGCCACTTTCCAGCAGGGGCACGGTGGATTTGACGATGGCACGGTCTTGGGCGCTAAGCATGAGAGCCTCCAGGGCTTCTTTAAAGTTAGCCTTGGACAGTCAGCATTCATGCCAACTTTAAAATCGTTAATTTTCAATGATTTAAAACTCAAGTAGTCAGTATGACTTCTTACAGGATAAAGTCATAAGGACTACAAGGAGTCATTATGACTGCACACTCGCTGCTCACCACCCTCCTGCCCCTGGTGGCCGATCTGTCCCGCGATCTGCCCGAGGGCGAGCGCTACCGGCGCCTGCTGCAAGCCATGCGCGCCCTGCTGCCCTGCGACGCCGCCGCGTTACTGCGCCTGGACGGTGAAGCGCTGGTGCCGCTGGCGGTGGACGGCCTGAGCACCGACACCCTGGGCCGACGTTTCAAGGTCAGCGAACACCCGCGTTTCGCGGCGCTGCTCGCCAGCCCCGGCCCGACCCGCTTCGACAGTGACAGCGAGTTGCCCGACCCTTACGACGGCCTGGTGGAAGGTCTGCACGGGCACCTGCAGGTGCATGACTGCATGGGCTGCCCCTTGTTTGTCGACGACCGCCCCTGGGGCCTGTTGACCCTTGACGCGCTGGACACCGAGCGCTTCGAACGCGTCGAACTGGACGCTCTGCAAGCCTTCGCCAGCCTGGCCGCCGCCACGGTCAACGTGGCCGAACGTATCGAACGCCTGGCCCTGCGCGCCGAAGACGCACACCAGCGCGCCGAAATCTATCGCCAGGCCAGCGGCCAGCAGCACAAGGAAATGATCGGCCAGAGCAAAAGCCACAAGCGTCTGGTGGAAGAAATCAAGCTGGTGGGCGGCAGCGACCTGACGGTGCTGATCACCGGCGAAACCGGGGTGGGCAAGGAATTGGTGGCCCAGGCGATTCACGCCGCCTCGCCGCGCGCCGACAAACCGCTGATCAGCCTCAACTGCGCCGCCCTGCCGGAAACGCTGGTGGAAAGCGAGCTGTTCGGCCACATACGCGGCGCCTTCACCGGCGCGCTGAACGAGCGACGGGGCAAGTTCGAGCTGGCCGACGGCGGCACCTTGTTTCTCGATGAAGTGGGCGAACTGTCGCTGACGGTGCAGGCCAAACTGCTGCGCGTGCTGCAAAGCGGCCAGTTGCAGCGCCTGGGGTCGGACAAGGAACACCAAGTGGATGTGCGCCTGATCGCCGCTACCAACCGCGACCTCGCCGATGAGGTGCGCAACGGCCGCTACCGCGCCGACTTCTACCATCGCCTGAGCGTTTACCCGCTGCAAGTGCCGGCGTTACGCGAGCGCGGCCGCGATGTACTGCTGCTGGCCGGTTTCTTCCTTGAACAGAACCGGTCACGCATGGGCCTGGGCAGCCTGCGCCTGACCAGCGATGCCCAGGCGGCCCTGCTGGCCTATAACTGGCCAGGCAACGTACGGGAGCTGGAACATTTGATCGGACGCAGCGCACTGAAAGCGCTTGGAAACTGTCGCGAGCGTCCGAAAATTCTCAGCCTGAGCGCCACCGACCTCGACCTGCCCACCGTCAGCGCACCACCGATTGAAACCCCGCCCGCACTGGCGCCCCTGACCGGCGACCTGCGCCACGCCACCGAAAACTATCAACGCCACCTCATCAGCGCCTGCCTGGAACGCCACCAGCACAACTGGGCCAGCACCGCCCGCGAACTGGGCCTCAACCGCGCCAACCTCGCCCGCCTGGCCAAGCGCCTTGGAATAAAATAACTCGGTGAAATGAGGGGGCAAGTCTTGATGCCAGTCAGATCCACCCCAGGCAATGACTATCAAAAGTGGGAGGGGGCAAGCCCCCTCCCACATTTTGGTCCCGTCCAGGGCAGAAATTCACTCACTGATTCCTTCACTGACGGGCATTAGGACTTGCCGCCTGCCACCTGGTCAGACTGTTCTCGCCTTCAAGACCGGGCTCACACCCTTAGGCTTACGAAACACCAACACATTCCCCGCCATCACCAAGCCCAACCCCACCAACGCCGGCGCGGTCCACTGATAGCCCTCGGCAAACGCCGACACATTCAGCGCCACCACCGGAAACAGCACCGTGCAATACGCCGCGCGCTCCGGCCCCATACGCCCCACCAACGTCAAATACGCCGTAAACCCAATCACCGACCCCGGAATCACCAGGTAAGCCAAGGCATCGATATATCGCGCACTCCAATCCATCTCGAACGGAACCCCTCGGACTACGCACCAGGTCGCCAGCATCGCCGCGCCATACGCCATGCCCCAGGCGTTAGTCGTCAGCGGCCTGAGACCGGCCTTCTGCTGCAGGCTCGACAACAGATTGCCAGCCGAGAAACACATCGTCCCCAGCAAGGCCAACCCCAAGCCCAGCAGGGTCTGCGGGCTGGCGGTGTGCCCCACCAGCTCCGGCCAGAACAATAACCCCAAACCCGCCAACCCAAGGCCACCGCCCATCAGCACATTGCGCGCCACGCGCTGGCCGAAAAATACCCGCGCGTTCAACGCGTTCCACAGCGTCGCCGTGGAAAACACCACCGCCACCAGCCCGCTGGGGATCCATTGGCTGGCCGTGAGAAAGCACATGAAGTTGACGCAAAACAGGCACAGCCCCTGGGCCAGGCAGATCAAGTGCCCGCGCCGGTTCATCACCTGCAGCTTGCGGCTGAGCAGTAGCAACGCAAACAACACCAACGCCGCCAGACCGAAGCGATAAACGATGGACACGGGAATCGCTACCACGCCCAGTTGCCATTTGAGGGCGATCCAGGTGGTACCCCAGATCAGCACGGTGAGTAAATACAGAAAAAGGTTCATAACAGGCTCCATCGATTGAGCCTCAGTGTCCTCCCCAAACCACGCTGCGCTCTTGCACATTCTTGCGCTTTTGTCGGGCGAGCCGCGCACAGCACCGGCATCGCGGAGTACGATGCAGGGCGTCGGAGAGTACACGCCATGCCGGATCTGCAATCGCTGCAAGTCTTCCAAGCCCTTCACCGTTCGCCCCACGCGCGCCTGGAGGCCTGCGCCGAGCTGGGTGACGGCCTTGCCGCGGCCTTGTGGAGCAACCACCACGATTCCCAGGATTACCAGGCGCCCGGCCATCACACCCTGTCGTGCTATGTGGGCGGCGGCACCGGCACGTTTCGGCGCGACCGACCCGACACCAAGGGCGGCCCCGACAAGCTGTGCATCCTGCCCGCCGAGCATCAGTCCGGGTGGGTGATCAACGGCGAGATCCGCCTGGCCCATGTGTACTTCAGCCCGGAACAATTCGCCCTCGGCTGCGTGACCCTGCTCGACCGCGAACCGCGCACCTTGCAGTTGCAGGAGGGTACGTTCCTGGAGGACCCCAGCCAGGCGCGCCGCTTCCACCAGTTGATCGCTCTCGATTGGCAGGAGCCCGCCGAGCGTCTGCTGACCAGCAGCCTGGCCCATGAGCTGCTCAGCCACACTTTGCTCAACCAAGTGGGCCTGCGCGACGGTCTGCGCTTGAAAGGTGGGCTGGCGCCGCATCAGCGCCGCTTGTTGGTGGACTACATCGACTACCACCTGGAGGCGCCGCTGAGCCTGGGGCAATTGGCAGGGCTGTGTGCACTGTCGGAATACCACTTCGCGCGAATGTTCCGCCAAAGCTTCGGTCTGCCGCCCCATCAATACCTGCTGGCGCGCCGCCTGGCCCGAGCGCAAAGCCTGTTGCGTGGGGACACCCTGCCCCTCGGCGAGATTGCACTGATGTGCGGTTTCTGCAGCGCCAGCCATTTTACCCGCCGCTTCGGCCAGGCCATGGGCGCCACGCCTGGAGAGTATCGTCAGGCCTTCTGCACCTAAGTCATCAACCCCAGGGTTTTGGCCTTGGCCACGGCCTGGGTGCGCCGCTCCACCCCGAGCTTGCTGTGGATGCGTCGCGCGTGGGTTTTGACGGTGTGCAGGGAGATAAACAGGCGATCGGCGATTTCCAGGTTGGAATTGCCCAGGGCTATCAACTGCAGCACTTCCAACTCGCGCTGGCTGAGTGGGTTTTGCACCGTGCCCGGCGTCGACGCCTGCGGCTCCAACCCCAACTCGCTCAGCAGCCCCGGCGAACGCAGGCGCAGTTCGCGAATGGCTTGCTGCACCTGGCAGCGCGCGGCCAGTTCCAATCCGGTCTGCAGTGAACGACGCGCCAGCCCGGCGTCGCCCAGTTGCCAGGCGACTTCACCCAGCACCAAGTGCAACTCGGTTTCCAGGCACAGCATGCCGCGCTGATGGGTGGCCTCCAGCAGCGCTTGCAGGCGCGCCAGCGGCTGTTCGGCGCAACCCAGTTTCACCTCGGCCAATACCAACAGGTATTCAAGACGCGGGATCAGCTCCAGAGTGGCCGGCGGCGCTTGTTTGGCCTGGGGCCCGCGGAAGTGACGCAACACGCGGCGCAGCGCTTCGACGGTCAACTCGGCACGCCCCTGCTGCAACCAGAAATGCCCGCTGACCAGCAGCAACACTGCGCGGTACACGGTGTCCGGCACCTGGCGTTGCTGCATCAGACGTTCCGCCTCGCGCAGTTGAATGAACGCCTGGGCGTAATCGCCACGGTTGGCCGCCAGCAGCGCCAGGCCCAGGAACCCATAAAGCACGCGCTTGTCCTGACTGTGCAGGCACATCGGCAAGCCTGTCTCGAAACACTCGGCGGCCAGCGCGTCCTGCCCCTGCCGCAGCGCCAGGTGCCCGCGCCGCAGGGCAATGCGCCCGACCAGCGGGCCGGCCTTGAGCCGCTGCTTGAGCAGCATCGCCTGCATATGTTCGAGCAGGCTCTGGGCCCGGTGCGGCGCGCCGCGCTGTTCGAGCAATTGGGCGTGATCCAGTTCCAGCAGCGCCTCCAGCAGCAATGAGCCATGGGCACGCGCCAGGCACAATGCTTCGCGGTTCAGGGTTTGCGCCACGTTCAGCTCACCACGCAACAGGGCTTGCTGGGTGAGCCCTGACAGGCACATCAGGCGCGAAGTCCAGGCACTGTCGGGCAAGGCTTGTAACGCTTCGAGGAAATGCGCGCGCGAACGCTCGGCGTCCCCTCCCAAGTGCAGCAACCAGCCCCACTGGGCCTGCCAGCGTGCCAACAAGTGCCGCTGCCGGGCCGCCGTCGGTTGCGGAGCGAAGCGTGCGAGTTGGCCGATGCACACGGCGGCCTGCTCGAAGCGCCCGGCAAACAGCAGGGCCGCCGTCACCAGCCCCACCAACTGGGCCGAACCGAGCATCAGGTCATCGCCATGCTCCGCGTGCAGGCGCAACAGCAGCAACGCGTTCTGCTGGCGGAACAGATCTTCGAAGCTGAAGTGCTGCAACAGGCTGACCGCCACCTCATATTCTTCGGCCAACAGCGCCTGTTCGAAGGCGGCTTGCCAGTCCTGCTCGGCGGTGAACCATTGGCAGGCGCGACGGTGCCACGAGCGCTTGGTCGGCCAGGGTTCGTCGCGCATCAGACGCGCCAGGGGCGGAAAAACCTGCAGCCAGTCGGTGTCTTCCCACGGCTGGATAAAGGCGCCAAGGGCCAGCAGATCGCGCAGGTACTGATCACCGTCGCCGGCCCCGAACAGGTGTTCGCACAGCCCTGTATTGAAGCGCGGCAGATGGGCCAGCACGCGCCAGGCGTCGGCCAGTTCGGGCGGCAGCACGCTGAACAGTTCGTGTTGCAGGTAGTCGAGCAGGGTTTTGTCGGGGTGCCCGTCGCCCAGCAGCGCGATGCGTACACCGGCGCACCAGCCGGCGCTGAACTGCAGCACGTCCTCGACGGACTGCCCTGGCGCATGGCAGAGCAGCGCCTGGATTTCCCCGGCGCGCAACGCCAGTTCCGCACCGCATTCGAGCAATTCATCGTCGAGCAGCAACCGCGGCCAGTTGCACGCCGGCCGCCGCCGCGCGCCCAGCCACCAGGTCAGCGCCGGGCTGCCGGCGGTGAGCAGGCGGTCGAGCAAGGCATCGGTCTCGGACGTGGGCCAGCGGCAGAAATCATCAAGGAACAACCACGCCGGAGCTTGCCAGCGGCTCAAGTCCTGCAGCAGTGTGGCTTCATCGGTAAAGGGCATGCCAAGGGTATGCGCCAGGCGCTGGCACAATTGGAAGGGGCTGAGGGCCACGCCATTGAGGGGCAGCCAGTACACCTGATACCCCACGGGCGCCTGCAACGCACATTCGGCGAGCAACGCGCTCTTGCCGCTGCCGCCAGGCGCACACAACAACCTGACCCGCGCCACAGACGCCAGCAACGGCTCGGCCAGGCGTGGGCGCAGCAGATGATGGGCGGACAGCCGGGGCATGAATCCAGGACGGTCCAGGCAGCGAGTCATGGCGGTCATTGCTGCATCCTGCGTTTTTATTGTTATGCAACCTGACGCTTACCCTAGACCTGTGACGGGCGATAGTTGAAGAAGTATTCAGCAGGGTGATTGAAGGCCATGCACAAAACCCAATGTGGGAGGGGGCTAGCCTCCTCCCACCTTTGATCAGGGATCAGCGCACGCCTTCCGCCCGCAACGCCGCCGGCGTGTAGTCCGCCGCCTTGGCCGCAAACCCGAACACGAAGCTGCTCTTCTCCTCGTTTTTCATCCCCAGCGCGATATAACGCCCGGCGATCAAGTCATACAGGGTCTCCACGGTGTACGCCGGCACCTGATGGTCGTAGTAGAACTGTGAATGGCCTTCGGCGACCCGCCACAGTTGGCCACGACCGTCATAGTGATCCACCAGCGCGACTTGCCAGCTGTCCTCGTCGATGTACATGTGGCGCTTGGCATAGATGTGCCGCTCGCTCGGTTTGACCGTGCCGACCACTTCCCACACGCGGTGCAGCTCGTAGCGGGTCAAATCCTGATTAATGTGGCCGGCCTTGATGATGTCGTCGTACTTGAGCGACGGCGAGTCGAGCTTGTAGCTGTTATAGGGGATGTACATCTCTTTCTTGCCCACCAGCTTCCAGTCATAACGGTCGGGCGCACCGGAGAACATGTCGAAGTTGTCGGTGGTGCGCAGGCCGTCCGACGCGGTGCCCGGCCCGTCATAGGACACCTGCGGGGCACGCCGTACGCGGCGCTGACCGGCGTTGTAGATCCACGCCAGGCGCGGCTCCTTCACCTGGTCGAGGGTTTCGTGCACCAGCAGCACGTTGCCCGCCAGGCGCGCCGGCGCGGTGACCGATTGCTTGAAGTAACTCAACACGTTGGCCGCCTTGGCCGGGTCGATATCCGGGATGGCCTGGGGCACCGCCACTTCTTCCTCGAAGCGGATCGGCGTGTAGCTGCCGTTGGTCTGTGGGGTGGCCTGGGTGATGATGCGGCGCAGGTTGCCGCCGTGGTAGCGGGTGATGTGGTTCCACAGCACTTCCACGCCGTTCTTGGGAATCGGGAATGCGTAGTAGCGATTGCCGGTGAAGTTCTCCAGGCCATTGCCGTCGTTGATCGCCTTGACGTTCAGCGCGCTGCGCTTGATCGACTCGTAGATATCCGGCGGCAGGTTGACCGTGCGGTGGCTGGGGTAGACCGGGATCTTGTAGGTCTCGGGGTAGCGCTTGAACATCGCCACCTGGCCGTCGGAGAGTTTGTCCTTGTACTTGTCCACCGTGGCGGCGGTGATCACGAACAGCGGTTTTTCACTGGCGAATGGGTCGGCGAGAAAGCCTTTGCTGTCCACCGCGCCGGCGTTTTTAGGGATGCCGCCGGTCCAGGCGGGGATAGAGCCATCGGCGTTACCGGCCTTCTCGGCACCCACCGGGGTGAGGGTGGTACCAAGCTTGGCGGCCTCTTCCGGGGAAACCGCTGCCCATACGTTGGCGGCCAACAGGCTGAGGGCCAACACTGCAATTGTCTTACGCATACGTTCTTGTCCTTCTTTAAGCCAAATCAGAAGTTCACGCCGAAGCTGAGGGCGAGGAAGTCACGGTCGGTCAGGGTGTTGTAGTCGCCGCCGAAGAAGTCGGTGTAACTGAGGCTGGCGGTGTAGGTGCTGCGGTAGTCGGCATCGACGCCCACGCTGATGGCCTTGGCGCCTTTGTTGAACAGCCCGTTGGGGCCGTAGCCGGCAACGTCATGGGACCAGGACAGGTTGGGCTTGAGGTTCACCCCGGCGATCGCGTTGTTGTAGTCCAGGATTGCCCGCGCGCGGTACCCCCAGGACGTGGATGTAACGAAACCGTCGGTATCGCCCTGGAATCCGTAAGCGCCGTACACCGAGTCGCGGCCGTAACGCAGCTTGGATTTATCTTCCAGGCCGGCCACGTGGACAACAGCGGCTTCGCCCACTACGGTCAGCCGTTCGGCGCCCAGCACCTGGTCGAAGAACTGGGTCATGGAGCTCTGGATCTGGGTGATTTCCTTGCGACGGTAGCCGGTATTGTCATCCCCGAAGTTGCTGCGTATCGGCGAGGCCGCTTGCCCGGCGACCGGATTGATCAAGGCCAGGGTCAGATCGGTGGTGTTCAGTTGCACCGGCGCATTCGGTCGGTAGCTGATTTCCCCGGTCCAGGCCGTGCCGGTGGGCAAGGTCGTGGAGAAACTGGCACCGAACAGGCGGATGTCTTCCGGGTAGTCGAGGTAGTACTGGCCACGACCGAGCATCACGCTCTGCACCAGGCCTGCGCCTGAGCCGGGGGCCAGGCGATTGGCGGCGCCGGCGATGGCGCCGAGGGTGGCCAGGCTGGTGTTGTTGGTGATAGTGCCCACGGTCGGCGTACGACTGTGGTAGTTCATGAAGTACAGGCCGTACTCGGTGTCGTCGCCCAGCCAGCGCAACGCGGCGCCGAACTGTCCGGAATCCCGCGCATCGCGGTCGCCGGCACGCCGCACGATCACGCCTTCGTTGACCACGCCAAAGCCTTGCCCGAACGCCGCCGCAACAGGTTGCAACGGGCGAATGGCCGGGTTGCCGACGGTGTAATTATTGGTGCAACCGTCCGCCGCCACGTCGCCGCCGAAGAAAGTGCCGCAGTTATCCAGCACGGTCTGGTCCCATTCCAGCTGATAGAAGCCCTCCACCGTGAGTTGATTGGTCAGGCTCTGGGAAGCGAACAGCATATTCACCGGGATCAGGCCTTCCTTGATCTCGGCGCCCGGCCGACGGAATGCCGAGACGTCGATCGGGTTGATGCTGTTGATGGAGTTGCCGATGAAAGTGCTTTCGCCCCAGCTGACCACCTGCTTGCCGGCGCGCACGGTGCCCGGCAGGTCGCCCAGGGAATAGTTGTGGTAGACGAACGCGTCGAGGATCTCTGCGCCGCTGGATTTGGCGCCTTCCTTACGGTTGTGGTCGCTGATTGGCTTGAATTCGCGGTCTTCGTCCTTGAGCTCGAAGTCATACCAGTACTTGCCGCGCACGAACACGCCGGTATCGCCGTACTTCAGTTCGAGGTCGTGCAACCCTTTGAAGATTTTGGAGAAGGTCTCGCCCTTCTTGAAATTGAGGCGTCCGTCATCCCCCGTGGAAGCCTGGCCCGTACCGCCGTTGACGGTGCCGACCAGTTTCTTGTCGGCGTCGCGCATACCCCAGCTCGACCCCACCGACAACGACGAATCGAATTGCCCTTCGATCTCGCCAATGTTGAACGAAACAGCCTGCGCGTGGGCACAGCAACCCAACGCAACCGCAGCGGCCAGCGCCTGTGGCGTGAAGATGGCGCGCATTGTTGTTTTTGTCATGCGTCTTCCCCGGTGAGTGACAGAAGGCCCCACCCTACTGCCGCGCGTCAGGAGCGATAAGCGCACCAAGGAGGGATTCGTGCTGTCGCTCGAAAGGATGACAGGCCGCTCTGGCTGGGGTGCGGGCGGGGGCATGCGCAGGGTGGATGGAGGGTTATCAGGAGCATGGATGGCGCCATGGACTGTTGCCGGATCGGTAACAGTCCTTGTCCTGAAGCGCTATTACTCATCTTGTTACAACCAGCTATTCTTGTCGGGCTTTCAGGGCAAACCGCCCGCTTCCAAGTTTGGAAGACAAGCTGAGCTTCAATGGATTGATGTGTTTTTTCAATCCGTTACCGGTGTTCACTGACGTTGATTTGTTGCTCCTTGATCAAACGTCTTACTTCGGCCGCTGCCTTTGCAGCGGCCTTTTTTATGCCTGAAATAAAACGGGGCGCCATCAGCGCCCCGTAGGATTGACCCGCGTTCAGACAACGATCACAGGCTGTATTTCTGCAAGTTAGCCATCATCTCCTTCAACGCCTCGATAGTGTCCTTGGGGTGGGCGGCGCCATCGAAGTCGCAGATCTGCGCCCAATGCGCCGCCACGTCGTCCGGCGAAAACCCGGCCTCAGGGTCGAAGCCCACGCCCAGGCTGCGCTCCCAGCGGGTCTTGCCGATCCAGCCGCCGCCGACTTCGAACAGTCCCGAGGTTTCCTGGCAGGCTTCACTGCCCAGGTACACCACCAGCGGACTGACCAGCTCCGGCTTGAGGCGCTCGAACACTTGCGGCGGAATCAGGCCTTCGGTCATGCGTGTGGCGCCGGTGGGGGCGATGGCGTTGACCAGGATGTTGTTCTTGCGGCCTTCCAGCGCCAGGGTGCGGGTCAGGCCGTAGAGGCCAAGCTTGGCCATGCCGTAGTTGGACTGACCGAAATTGCCGTAGATGCCCGAGGTGGACGCGGTGAAGATCACCCGGCCATAACTTTGCTCACGCAGATGAGGCCAGGCGGCGCGGGTGACTTTGTAGGCACCTTCGACATGCACCCGGTAAACCATGTCCCAGTCGCTGTCGTCCATTTTATGAAAGGTCTTGTCCCGCAGGATGCCGGCGTTGTTGACCACCACGTCGATACGGCCGAACGCATCGAGAGCGTTGTGCACGATCTTGTCACCGTCGGTGACAGAATCATGGTTGGCCTCGGCGATTCCGCCGGCCGCCCGGATCTCGGCCACTACGCGGTCAGCGGCCGACGCGCTGGCGCCCTCGCCCTGGGTGGAGCCGCCGAGATCGTTGACCAGTACCTTGGCGCCATGCCGGGCGAATAACAGCGCATGGGCACGGCCCAAGCCGCCGCCGGCACCGGTGACGATCACGACCTTATCCTGGAACTGCACTGACTCACTCATACCGAACTCCTAGGGCGACAATGGGGATGGCTGGAGTGTCAGGCACAGCGCCTTTGGTCACAATAACTACGGTCGCGGCTGAATGGTGCGCGATAAGGCACGGGGATAATCGCCGCGCGCCTGCGGCAACAAGCGATGCCGCTCAGGAATAAGCCACCTGCGACGCCGGCCGCCCGATTCGATCGCGAAACGCCAGGTAGTGCTTGAGCACCTGCACCGGCGCTTCGATCTGCGGGTAATGGCCGATATTGGCCAGCAGCACCGTGTCGGCATTCGGCACCAACTGCTGGTAGCGCGCCACCATATGGGCCCCGGAAATCGGGTCGATCTCGCCATCGATCACCCGCAGCGGCACGTCACCGCGCTGCATGGCCTGCACCCAGCGCTCGCGCAGGCGTCGGCGCTGGGGGATGTAGGAAATCAACTTGTGCAGGATGCGCGGGCCGTCGTTGCAACTGATCAGGCTCCAGAAGTCATCCAAGGCGCTTTCGCTGGGGCGGGTAGCGGGCCCGAAAATCTGGCTGAAGCTTTTGGACAAGGCATTGCGCCCGAAGGCCCGCCCGATCATCCAGCCCAGGGGGCTGAGCAACAGTTTTTGCACCAGCGCCGGGCGATGGGTTTCCGGGAACAGGCCGCCGTTGAGAAACACACAGCTGGCCATCCGGAACCGGCCTTCATAGTGCCGCGCCAACAATTCCTGAGCGACGCTGTCGCCATAGTCGTGGGCCAACACATGCACCGGCGGCTGCACACGCAGGTGTTCAAGCAGGGCCTGCTGCAAGTCCGCCTGTTCCAGCAGGCAGTAGCCATGGTCCAGGGGCTTGGCCGAATCGCCGAAACCGAGCATGTCGCAGGCAATCACCAGATAGCGCTGGGTCAGGGCTTGCCACAGGTAATGCCAGTCCCAGCTGGCCGTGGGGAAACCGTGGAGCAGCAACAGCGGTTCACCCTGGCCCGCTACCCAGTAACGGATGGTGTGGCCATGAAAGTCGAAATCCTGGCCACGCTTGCGCCAGGCTCGAAGCGGGATCTCGGCGATTGGCATCAGGTTTCATACCCAGGGTTTTGGTGGTCCAACTTACGCAGCAACGCCGGCCAGGCCAGCGCGCCGCCCATGCCTTGGGCACTTTTGGTAACAGCCGCGCCCATGGCCTTGGCTCCGGCGAGAATCTGCGGCTCGATGCTGATCAACTCGGCACCGCCGGTTTGCGCCAGCACCTGGATTTCACAGGCGCGCTGGAAGATAAACATCATCAGAAAAGTGTCGGCGATGCTGGCACCGCAGGTGAGCAGGCCATGGTTGTGCAGCAGGAGGAACTGGTTGTCGCCCAGGTCGGCCTGCAGGCGGGCCTTTTCCTCGTGGTTCAGCGCGACGCCCTCGTAAGCGTGGCAGGCCAGGCTGGAGAGCACAAAGATCGATTGCTGGCTGATGGGCAGCACGCCCTGCTTCTGCGCGGCCACCGCGACCCCGGCGGCAGTGTGAGTGTGCAGCACGCAGGTCACATCATGGCGCACTTCATGGATGGCGCTGTGGATGGTGTAGCCGGCCGGGTTGATCTCATGGGGGCTGTCCATCAGTTTGTTGCCGGCCTGGTCGACCTTGACCAGGCTCGACGCGGTGATCTCATGGAACATCAGGCCGTAGGGGTTGATCAGGAAATCGTCGGTGCCGGGCACTTTGGCTGAGATATGGGTGAAGATCAGATCGTCCCATCCATGCATCGCCACCAGGCGATAGCACGCGGCGAGGTCGACGCGTGCCTGCCACTCGGCAGTGCTGACCTGGGCCTGGACATTCTGTGGGGATACAACCGGGGCTAGGCTCACGGTGATGACCTCCTGGACGCACGTTCTTATTGTTCTAAGGGTTGGGCCAGTCTAGTCAGACGCCCTGGCCGGCGGAGTCGCCTTGGCAGCCAGCTTGATGACTGTACGAGTCACGTACTGAGAATAGTAGAAATCCATACAAGCGCCCCCGGAACGATGGGCGCTTGGGTGTCGACCCGATCAACCGCGCAGGGCAGCGACCAACTCGGCCAGCCAGGGTTCGGCGTCGCTTTCGGGCGTCACGCTTTCGCTGGCGTCCAGGCGCAGCATCGGCAGCACTTCGCGCACGCCCAGCTCGACGAACAACTCACGCATCTGCTCGCCACCGGCGCAGAAGGTATCGCCGTAGCTGGCGTCGCCCAGGGCGATGACCGCGCCGGGCAAGCCGCGCAAGGCGCCGGGCAGTTGCTCGCGCAGCGCGCAATACAGGGGCTGGAGGTTGTCGGGCAGTTCCCCCATGCCGGTGGTGGACGTGACCGCCACCAGTGCGTCAGGTGCATAAGCCTGCACGTCCGCCAGGGTGGCGCGAGGGTTGTGCCAGGCTTGTAAACCTGCGGCTTCGAGGATGACGACAGCGTGGCGAGCCACTTCTTCTGCGGTGCCGTACACCGAGCCGGAAAGGATGGCGACTTTCATCAATCTGATCCTGTAGTTGAGCGAAAGCGTGGGATATTAACAGCTGACGCAACTATTTCGCGGCGCCTGGTGCAAGATTCAACGGGTGCCATACACTCCTCTTTCCCACCACAAGCCATGGACCGCTCAATGATTAATGCCAAGCTGATGCAACTGGTGATCAACGCTTCCAACGACGGCATCGTCGTCGCCGAACGCGAAGGCAAGGACAAGCCGCTGATCTACGTCAACCCGGCGTTCGAACGGCTGACCGGCTACACGCTGGATGAAATCCTCTATCAGGACTGCCGTTTCCTGCAATCCGGCGACCGCGACCAGCCGGCGCTGATGGCCATTCGCGACGCTCTGGAAAGCGGCGGGGTGTGCCGTGAGATCCTGCGCAATTACCGCAAGGACGGCAGCCATTTCTGGAATGAATTATCGCTGTCGACGGTGTATAACGAGGCTGACCGGCAGACCTATTTTGTCGGCGTGCAAAAAGATGTGACCGTGCAGGTCAAGGCCCAGCAGCGCGTGGCCCAACTGGAGGCCGAACTGGCTGAGGTCAAGGCCGAACTTGCGACGCTTCGCGCGACAAGTGGCTCAAACAAAATTTAGAAACATCGGTCACTAAGGGGGATAATGGCCTTTTAGCACTTCTACTGAGCAAACGGCGATGCCACGCAACGCGCTTCTGACCCAGGATGAACTGGACTTCATTCAGAACATGCAGCACAACCCGCAGTTGAACCTGCGGGACGCTTCGTCGAGCCTGACGGTCAACGGCGGTGCGCAGATCCGCGACTTGCTCACCCGACTCGCCGCCCACGACCATGTCACCATCCAGGCCCAGTTCGACAACCAGCAACTGACGTTTCCCCTGCACTTGGTGGAGGACGAGTTCAACGCGGTGCATCTGCGCCTGGGGGTGCCGAGCATTTTCGAAGACGGCCCCATGATCCGCCCGTGGCGCCTGGTGCTGGAGACGCCGGTGGCCTTGGAAAATATCCGAGGCAACCCCGGCGCGCTGTGGGTGCATGAAGTGTCGTTCAAGGGTGTGCTGGTCGAGGGTCGTGGCCGCTTCAAGCCGCCGAAAACCTTCGCGCTGTGGTTCAGCCCTTCGGGCTACGAACGCATCGCCTTGCGTGGCACGTTGCAGCGGGTAACGGCGCGGGGCCTGTTTGCGTATCGCTTGAGCCAGAGCGATGCGGACGAAACCGAGCGACTGCGCCATTTCATCCTGCATCAGCACCGCCTGGCGCATCCGCACGTTCACGCTTGAGGTCAGGTATCGAGCGTGCCGCTCAGATACTGCTGCAAGCGGCGTTGCATCACGGGCCCGTCATTGCCCAGGCAACCGATGGAGGAGCCTGCCAGGTCGTGCTCGGCCAGGTCCGACGCAGCGCCGGCGATGAACAACGGGCAATCCAGGGTCTGCGCGAGACGATTCAAACGCACCGCCAGGTCTTGGTTATGTGAGTGGTTGGAGAACAGCACCAGCGCCTGGGGACGGGTCTTCTGGCACACCAGCGTCAACTCATCGAACGGCTGGCCCATGCCCAGCACCTTTACGACCAGGTCATCGCGCGCCAACAGGGCGGCCGCCACCAGCAGCTCCAACTTACGGCACTCGCCCGGCAACGCCGCCATCAAGACACGGGGAGCCGCGCCAAGGCTTGCCAACTGCAGGCGCTGCAGCACATGGGTCCTAAGGAATACATCGAAGAACAGCCATTCGCTGGCCTGGCCGAAGCGGCCCTGATGGCGCAACAGTTCGTTCCACAGCGGCATGAAGATGTCCTGGAACGCCACACTGATCGGATAGGTGGCTAGCACCTGGCCGTACAGGCTTTCCAGTTGCCGATCATCGAAGGCACTGACCGCTTGCCTCAGGCGCGCCTGCAATTGTGACCACTCAAAGGCCTGCAGCACATCGCCCTCGGCACGCACTGCATCGGCCTGCTGCTGTTCGCGGGCGAGGATCCTGCCCACTTTGCTGACCGCCACCCCGCGCTCGATCCACTCGAGGATGCGACTGACCGTCTGGATATCGTCGCGGGTGTACAGCCGATGCCCACTTTCGGTGCGCTTGGGCTCGATCAAGCCGTAGCGTCGCTCCCAGGCACGCAGGGTGACCGGGTTGATACCTGTCATTCTGGACACTTCACGGATCGGAAACAGCTCGTTGAAATCTATCGAGTCTGGTTGCGAAACACTATCAACGGGAGCATGGATCACGGGCATTGACGACCATAAAACCAACGGTAATTGAACGCGCATTTAACGCCTTTAAAGCTGTCCTTTTCAAGGTCCGCGATTTTCGGACCAACGCCGCTGGTGTATTCGGTGGATTCGGGAATAATCCTTGCCTGTTTTTTCTACGTCGCTGCCTCACCCCGCAGCCTCGTCTGCGCGCCGCCTACCCGGCCAACCGCGCCCGTTCATTTGGAGATACACAATGTCTACCTCCCCCGTTACCCTGATGGTTGCACGCCGCGTGGCCAAGGGACGCTATGAAGAACTGATGGCCTGGCTGCGCGAAGGCGAGCAATTGGCCACCGATTTTCCCGGTTACCTGGGCTCCGGCGTACTGGCGCCGCCGCCCAATGACGATGAGTTCCAGATCATTTTCCGCTTTGCCGATGAGCAAACCCTGCACGCCTGGGAGTTTTCCGCCTCGCGCAGTGCCTGGCTGGGCCGCGGCAGCGAGCTGTTTGCCGACCCGTCGGAGCATCGCGTGCGCGGCATCGACGGCTGGTTCGGCGCAGCAGGTGCGCGCCCACCGCGCTGGAAGCAGGCAGTGGCTATCTGGCTGGCGTTTTTTCCGGTGTCGCTGTTGTTCAACTTTGGCCTGGGGCCGCTGCTCAACGAGCTGGCCCTGGTGCCGCGCGTGCTGGTCAGTACCCTGGCACTCACGCCCTTGATGGTTTACCTGTTCATTCCGTTGTCGACCCACCTGCTGGCGAACTGGCTGCACCCCAGCCCACCGCCGGGCAAGCCTACCGAAGCGGCGGCGTAGGTACAGGGGCGCCGTGTCGCTGGTATGATTCGAGCCTGCCAGCGACGCGAGCCTCCCATGTCTGCAACGAACGCCCCGATCCTGATCACCGGTGCCGGCCAGCGTGTCGGCCTGCATTGTGCCCATCGCCTGCTGGACGAGGGCCAGCCAGTGATATTCAGTTACCGCAGCGAACGCCCCGGCGTTCAAGCCCTTCGTGACCGCGGTGCGATCGGCCTGTTCGCTGATTTCTCCAGCGAGGCCGGGGTGCTGGCGTTTATCGCGCAGGTGAACACCCACACCCAAAGCCTGCGCGCGATCATTCACAACGCCTCGGCCTGGGTCGCCGAGACGCCGGGTGACGAGAGCCGCGCGTTTATCGACATGTTCAACGTGCACATGCTTGCGCCGTACTTGATCAACCTGCATTGTTCACCTTTGCTGCAACGTTCTTCACCGGCCGATATCGTGCATATCAGCGATGATGTGGTGCGCAAGGGCAGCCGCCAGCATATCGCCTATTGCGCCACCAAGGCCGGGCTCGACAGCCTCACGCTGTCGTTCGCCGCGCAGTTCGCGCCGCTGATCAAGGTCAACGGCATTGCGCCGGCGATGGTCATGTTCAACGAAGGTGACGATGCGGCCTACCGTGCCAGGGTGCTCGCCAAGTCGGCGCTGGGCATCGAACCCGGCCCCGACGTGATCTACCAGAGCGTGCGTTACCTGCTGGATAACCCTTATGTCACCGGTACCACCCTGACCGTCAACGGCGGGCGGCATATCAAGTAAGCCGTTTTGAGGATGTTGTATGATCTTTTCCCTGCCCCACCATTACCGCGAGATCCTCATGGGCCTGGGCGAAGACCCGGAACGCGAAGGCTTGCTCGATACCCCCAAGCGCGCCGCCAAAGCCATGCAATACCTGTGTCATGGCTACGAGCAGAACCTGGAAGAAATCGTCAACGGCGCGCTCTTCGCCTCAGACAACGACGAAATGGTGATCCTCAAGGACATCGAATTGTATTCGCTGTGCGAGCATCACCTGCTGCCCTTTATCGGTAAGGCCCATGTGGCGTATATCCCGACCGGCCGGGTGCTGGGCCTGTCAAAGCTGGCGCGCATCGTCGACATGTTCGCCCGGCGCCTGCAGATCCAGGAAAACCTCACGCGGCAAATCGCCGATGCGATCCAGGAGGTAACCCAGGCCGCCGGCGTGGCCGTGGTGATCGAGGCCAAGCATATGTGCATGATGATGCGCGGCGTGGAAAAACAGAATTCAACCATGAACACCTCGGTGATGCTCGGCGCGTTCCGCGAGTCGAACACCACGCGCACGGAGTTCCTGCAACTGATTGGACGGAGC
>Ga0182008_10001128_pt1 | contig 18389 bp, 20 predicted proteins | sample Sormic07211129_1_FD_120482 | JGI IMG/M metagenome (GOLD analysis project Ga0182008, IMG submission 120482) | Rhizosphere microbial communities from Sorghum bicolor, Mead, Nebraska, USA - 072115-129_1 metaG | ecosystem: Host-associated > Plants > Roots > Rhizosphere | place: USA: Nebraska...
CCCATTTACCAGCACCATAAACTCTTTATCTTCAGTTCCGGCAACATCTACCATAGCGGCTATATTACCTATGGAGGTGTAATTTTCGGTACGGGTTACCGTACCTGTATTAAGGCCTGCTCCCACTTTGTTCTCGTTACCAGAAAAATTGTAAAAGAAATTCGGGTGCAGCACACTTCCATCGCGCTTGTAATAAATACCTGCAAAAGTTTTTCCAGCCAGCTGGTTGGTTTCCTCTGCTTTTAAAAGCGCCACTTCTTTGAATGGGACAAATTCAGTGGTTATTTTACCATCTTCAATAACAAAGCGATAATCGTCGAGGCCTACCAAATTGATAACATTCCCATCAATCACTTCATAAGGGTAAGTCCGGCTGCCCATAGCGCTATAATCTTTTAACGTTTTTCCAGGCCTGAACTCCATTATCGTTGGTCTTATCCCTGTACCATCGTCATTACCCAGCTTCAGGTATATAAAATATCCAACAGGATTATTAATATCAAATTCGTCTGATTTCGCCACTTTATCTTTTTTGCAGGAGGCAAAACTGATCAGCAGGATGACTGATATCATGGTTAGTTTTTTTAAATTTTCCATACTTTTCTATTTAAAATTCACTTCGCATAGCCTTATTAACTATTGTTGTGTAAAAATGCCGTAGTATTCGCTGTAAGGCTTGTCCTGATAATAACCTACTTCTAATTTCCCGTTTACCAGCACCATAAACTCTGCATCATCATTTCCAGCAACATCTACCATGGCAGCTATATTACCTATAACAGTATAATTTTCGGTACGCATTACCACATCTGGTTTAAAGCCTGCCCCTAACTTATTCTCATTAGCAGAAAAACTGTAAAAGAAATTCTGGTGAAGTACACTTTTATCGGGTTGGTGATATGTGCCTGTAAAAGTTTTTCCCGCCAGCTGGTTAGTTTCTTCTGCCTTTAAAAGGGCAATTTCTTTGAATCGGGTAACCTCAGTACTTATTTTATCATTTTCGATAACAAAGCGATAGTTGAAACCTACTATATTGATCGTGTTTCCATCAATCACTTCGTAAGGGTAAATTTGATTCTTGTCTTTAGAGCTGTAATACTTCAGGGTTTTTCCCGGTCTAAACTCCATTAACGCTGGTATTACCCATGTACCATTGTCATTTGCCGACTTTAAGTATATAAAATATCCAATTGGATTATTGATGTCAAATTTAGGTTTGTCTTCTTCCTTTTTGACTTCATTCTTTTTACAGGACATGAAAGTGATCAGCAGGACCACCAAAGCCATTGTCTTTGTGTTTATCAAATGTCTCATCTCTTTAGAGTTATTGGTTCTTCTTATTTGTAGTCTGTAGTATTAGAAAATGTTCTTGATTTAATATTTTCTAATGTTATGCCTGTTTTAAAATTACTGGGTCGGAAACGGTGGAATCACTCCGCCACCCCCCTCACCCTGTGCAGCGTTGATCAGGTCTATGCTGTTACAATCACCACCGGCCTGTGCATATTTGAAAATGAACCGGGAGCCGTCCAGGTTTTCTTTTTCTGTAAAATATTGAATGACATTCCTCACCCTATTCCAGCTTAATTTTCTATCTTCAAGTACACCGTTGCAGTATCCGGTAACAACGACCTTACAGTTTGGGCTGCTTCTCAGGGTTTGCGCCACGGAAGATAAAATAGCCTTCTGATCATTGGCGATATCTGTTGATCTTGATTTAAAAGTTACGCCCGGAAGTACCAGGTTACAAGCGGGCTGTGGTATTTCAGCATCATGCTCTTTAGCGACATACAGCGCATCGTCTTTTTCAACCAGCAAAACCGGCGAGTTTACGCCGTTCCAATTTGGGGCAGTTACACCCAAAAATCTGTCGTTATTTGTTTTAAAGCCAATGTTTGTAAGTCTATAATATGAATTAGGATCGCCTGGCCAGTTTAATACTTCGTTTCCCCCATTGCTGGTGAAACTGAAAATGGTATTGCCTGTTTTAAATGATTGGTTTGCAAACGCAAATGCCTCCGCTTTTTTAACCATTATTGCATAGGCCAGTTGATTACCGGCACCATTATACTGGAAATCATAGGACTTTAACTTCAAATTTCCTTCGGCATCTTTTTCAAGGCCAAAGCTGTACATCGATTTTCCATCCCCATTGTAGTCAATACTAAGTATGGAATTTTTAATGACGGCTTCGCTTGCCCGAAAATAACCCTGCAGATGCGCATTGGCTTTGACTGCATCACCCTCTTTTGTAAAATACAACACCAGTAACTTATTGCCCCCTGTTACATGTTCAGCAACAATGTAATAATTCAACAGCTCGCTGTTTTCAATTTGGTTGGCATCTGGAACGGTAGACTTCTTTTTACAGCTTGCCACTGCTATTAATAGTAGTATGGGTATCAGTTTGTAAATGTGCTTTAAGTTTTTCATGATAATTCCGATTTAATTTCCAGAAAGTGTGCCGTTGTAAACACCCGTTAATTCGCCATTTTCAGCTATTAGGTTTAAGGTAACCTGATAACCCTTATCTGTTTTCTTAATGGTTATAGTCCCCCCGGCAGCTACATTATCCAATCCATTTGCGCCAAAAATCACCGATGTAAAATGTTCTGCAGGCTTATAGACCCCGGTACTTTCGTTACGGGTCAGCGTACCTTCTGGTAAAATACCACCTACATCATTAAACTGTATCCTGACATACTGGGCCGCATTGGCGGTTTTAAGATCAAGTGTCAGGTTTTCGTGATAAGTAAGAAGCGCTGCGCTTATAATTTCGTATTTCTGACCGCCATATTGATAATAGCCTTTGCCACCCATATCAGTTTTATCTTTTTTGCAGGCCGTAAAACTCATGAGCAATATAAAAATGTATGCAACTGTGGCCTTTGTCTTTAGTGTTTTCATCAGTCTCTAATTTTAATTACCTGCCGGAATGAATTTCCATAAAAACTTGCCTGTGTTTTCAGCCGCCTCAAAACGGATCTCTGTTGGTGTATTGGGGCTGAACACAAAACTGCGCAGGGCATCACCATTATAAAAAGTACTTTTTATGTACCAGCATTTCGGACTTTGTGCTGCCGTAATCTTATACGATATCCCCGCATTATTCCTCCCGCCGATAACAGGTGTATGGTCTTTTACGGCGTAGGGCTGCAGGTACAGGTTATCAGACCCGTCCAGTGAAATGCTGTAAGTAATTCCTTTGGTGGTCTTACGCTGGGTAACTTGCCATTTCTGGACACCACTTTTTGTAAATGGCCGTAAAAACACATTTTCAGCAATGGATGGATTTAACGGGGTCAGCGCCTTTCCTTCAGCATTAACAATAAAATAAACACCTGTTGGCAGCGCACTTGTATTGTCAACAGCATTGGCCGTTGCTGCACCACCCAGGCCGGCTTGCTGCAACTGCGCACAGGAAGACAGTGCGAGCGCGGTTAAGACGAACGTAAAAAATTGTATTGTTTTCATGGTTATAGATTTAACAATTTGAGTGATTTGAGATTAAATTTGGGGTTAAAACCCTCTCAATTCTCTCAGAATGAGTGCGCAGACAGTTTGGATGAGTGAGCGCACATTTCTATCTAGCCTACCTTACTAATAATCAGCTGAATATTGCGTTATTTTGATTTCAATAAACCACCTGTCTATGAAGGCGCTATCTGTCATACTTCTCTTTCTTATTCCTACATTGAATGTAAACGCCCAAAAACATGGCCTGGCGGCCATTGACTCGATGAAGGTCTTACTAAAAACACAAAAATCTCTAGATTCTGGCAAGGTTAAGATCATTTACCGGATTTCTGATGCCTACAGAAATATAGATACAGACTCGGCAATGCGTTATGCTGAGCAGGGCTTGACATCAGCAAAAAAAATAAACTGGCCCAGGGGAATTGCCGCCTTTTATGATCACTTGGGTAGTCTTTACAGTAATAACGGCAGTTATGAAAAGGCCATCCAGTATTACAAAGCATCTTTAAAGATTAACAAAAGCATTGCAAACAAGCGGGCTGAAGCTGGAAATATCATCAATATCGGATCAGTATATCAACGTCAGGGAGATGATGCAAGAGCGCTCGAAAATAGTTTTAAAGCCCTAGCAATAACCCAGGCCATTGATGATAAGGGATACACCGCATTATTATACGGCAACATTTCCGATGTCTATTTTTCGCAGGAAAACTTTAAGATAGCACTTTCCTATAGCCTGAAGGCATTGCAAACTTATGAGCAACTGAATGATCTGCCCGGGCTTGCAAGATCGGCAGATCGTATTGGTTCAGTGTATCTGGCTACAAAGAAAACAAGGGAAGCCGGGCAGTATTTTCAGCAGAGCTTAAAACAGTATAAAGAACTGGACGATAAAATGGGCCAGGCAAAAACGCTTTCACATATTGCGCTGATGCATGAAGGCAATGCAAACCAAAAGCTGGAATACCTCACAATGGCTCAGCAGCTCTTCGATGAAACCAATCCCCTGCATCCCAATTCCATTACCAACCTGGGCAACATCGGTACAACCTACACCAGGCTCTTCGTTAAGACTAAAGACCCGAAGATGGCTCAAAAAGCAGAGTTCTATTTAAAAAAAGCACTAGCTGCCAGCAAGCAGGTTGGGGATAGGGATAATTTAGGTTATTTTTCCGGAGAGCTGGCACTGCTGCAGGAAAATAACGGTCAATATCAGGACGCACTACTGAATTACAAGAGATCCAGACAGATTACCGATTCGCTGTACTCACAGGAAAGCAAAAACAAAATTGCCTCATTGGAGGCACAATATACTTTTCGGAAAAAAGAAGAAACCTATAAACAACAGCAGCAGCTCTCAAAACTGCAAATGCGGCAGCTTTACCTCTACGGGGCCATGGCGATCCTCCTGGTCAGTTCAGTTTTACTATACCTGCTGAACCGCTCCCGGATCAGGCACCTGCGTTTAAAAAACGAGATGCAACAAAAAAAAGCAGAGGAGCAAAACAAGGAACTGATCAATAGAAACAAACTGTCTGAAAGCGAGTTAAAGGCCATCAGGGCGCAAATGAACCCACATTTCATATTTAATGTGCTGAATTCAATTGAATCCTATATTGTTGAGAACGATTCAAAAACCGCCAGCAGGCTGGTACAAAAGTTTGCTTCACTGAGCAGGCTGATCCTGGAAAACTCTACCCAGAGCATGGTCTCGGCTGACAGGGAATGGAAAGCACTTCAGCTGTATGCCGAACTTGAGGTGATGCGTTTCAATAAACAGTTCAGTTGTTCATTTCATGCCGATCCGTCCATAGATCTTTCCAGGCTGCTCCTGCCGCCCATGCTGGTACAGCCGCTAATTGAAAACGCCATCCATCATGGCATGCGGAATTCAACAACTGAAAATAATGCGATTACAGTAACCCTCGGGCAAACCGAAAATACCCTGCTTTTTACTGTTTCAGACAATGGGATTGGCCTTGAAGAGGCTGAAAAATTCAAAACTTTTTCAGCCATCAAAAGTAAATCCATAGGCATCTCTTCTATACGGGAGCGGATAGAAATCTTTAATGTAATGAACTCCGAGCATCCCGCCCAATTCGAATTACGCAATAAACAAACCAGCGAAGGAAGAGGCACTATTGCAAAGCTCATACTTCCTAAAGTTTCCAGAGATAGCTTAGACCAGGAGAAATTCTAAGCATCGGCACATTCACACTCAATGTTAGATAAAAAGAAAGCACTAAGCCATTACTTCATAGAAGTGGTTTACAAATTTCTCTTAAAAAAGACAGCACTTCCTTGCAGTATTAGCTCATTGGCTGCCTTTAGACTAATCACGCTTAGTGGTAAGCATTGCCTTTACATCAACTTTTAAGTAAATTTGGTTATAAATAAAAGTGAATTGAGCACTAAGAAAAAGAAACATACATTCAGTAATTTTTCAATTTCACTTCCGAATGGCAAAAGCTATTATATCAATAGACTTCTTTAATGATTTTCATTGCAGCATCTTTTGCTTCCTCCGGAGTTGCAAAAGTCCGTTTGTAGAAATAGAACATAGCTAACTGATATCTTGGCAATTCCAAAAAAATAAAGTCATTTCGCGTATGAAAGAAGTGCCGGTTTTTATTCGTCGTTTTGAAGATGACCAGACTGTTAATTCGGCAATATATCTAAATCTATAAAAAATAAATGCCCGGCTCAACAGAACCGGGCATTTCCCAAAACAGCTATAACTGTTATTTACTCTCTTTGTTTTTCAATTCAGTTACTTCAGCGCGGCCTTCCTGAGCTGCTACCTTAATGTCCTGAAAAGCTTTACGCAAACGTGTACCCGCTGCCTTGTTTCCTTTAGTGTAAAACGCTGTAGCGTCTGCTTCCGCCGCGGCTACCAATTCTTTTAATTTATCAAATGCTGACATAATGAATGATTTTTAAAAAGTGAATATATTAATTATTTGATTTCAAACAATTAAAAAGCTAAACTCCAAGACCTGCTTCCTGCCCCTTTTGCTTTCCTTGCTCTGCTTTAGGGCCAAACTCCTTTTGTTTTTCCATACCTGGTTTCACCAGTGTTTCCCTGATCTGCGGCTTTCCGGTACCATCATAAAAATTGATGTTGCCATAACGCGGCATGGCTTCAACACTTAATTTTCTGGCCTCTGCTCCGGGAACCTGAACGGTAACCTCAGTACGTTCCCCATCTTTCAGCTTTTCGACCAGCTCAGCGAACTTTTTGGGATCATCCAGTCCTTTGATCTCATAACGCTTAAGCTCATCTTCCAGCTTAAAGTCATAACCACTGCCAAACTGCTGGATCTTCAGGTTGCTGTAATTATCCCTGGGCTCATCAAACTTATAAATGCACCAAGCCTCGTACTTTGCGCCTTGCCTGCTCACCAGATCATCGCGGTAAGCAGCCCCTCCCTGGATCATATTGGCACTCTGGATCATATTAAACCCGACACCTTTATTTACATAAACGGTATTCTCCACCACCGGATTATAATACGCCCCCTGAAAGTCCTTGGTCACATAATTTACTTTTCCGCCCTCCATTGTAGCCAGGGATTTACCCTCAACCAATTTCTTGTCCTCACCGATTTTCCCGGTAAACAATTCACTGCTTTCCTTTTGGGATTTAAAATAGGCGATTGCAGCAATAGGGCTGTCAAAGCTGCGCAGCAATGGTTTTTCCAGTTCAACACCGTCTTTTACTGTAGTGTGGATCATATACTGGTAATCATTGGACAGGGGTACCACTTTGTTGTTCAATGCCAGGTCATACTTGTTAAAGTAATAAAACTCCGAGTCCCCACCACCACGTTTCAGATGTGCCGTAGCTTCCAGGTGCCCTCTGCGGGAAGGCATTTGCACCGTCACCGCAATCCGGTCCACATTGGTTTCCATCTGCTTTTCAATCTCCGCCTGCATGACAGCAGGCATTTTCAGGGCCTTTGCCTGGTCCTGAAATTCTTCTAATGAATTTCTGTTCATATTAATAATTTTAAATGTTAATCCTTTATCCTTAGCCTGTATTTCCCTTAGCTTGAGCAAATTTCCAAAGACCTGCTCAACCGGCACCAGATCATCGTATACTGTGCTTTGTGCAACATGCTCCTTTCTCCAGAATGGATTTTCCAGTTCGATCAGTTCATGTCTGGGTACCGGACTGGCGAGCAAATGCCCGGTTAAATTTTCCAGCCAGATACTTCCCCTGGAAATGTCAAAATCCATCTGAATAATGGCATGTTCGCCTTTATGATGCATCAGTTCTACTATAGAAAACTCCTTTCCATAATAAGGGATTTGTTCCATCATCGCCGGGCTCACCCACTCTGGCGGGTAACCAGCCTCCTGTAAGTATTCCACCAGTTCTGCAAATTCGTGTGCTTCCATATTTCCCCATTGTTAACTTACCGCCAATGACTGTCCTTGCTTAGCATTCCTGGCTTTAGTCAGCTTAAGTTCCTTAGTTCTCTTTTCCGCAGGTGACTTTCGCTCAGCAGCAAGAGATTCCAGTTTCACAGGTTTTTGCTGACTGTCCCGGATCAGCACCTGCCGTTCAATCGCATTGGCTTCCAGGTAAGCCGTTTCACCACTTACCTGCTTCAGCACAATCTGGTTACCTTTTTCAAGACCGTCCAGTACCCTGGAAGAAGTCAGATCCCATTTTTCCAGCGTCGAGGCAATACCTGTTACCTGCTGGCGTATATTAAATTCATAATCCGCTCCCATTTCCTTCAGCAAAGGTTTTCCCTCAGCAGTCAGCCGCTTAAAATCCAATTGCAGCCATTTACTGCCCATTCGGTTCTCACTGGTATGATAATGCTTCATTACCGCTCTGCCCTGAAGCAGGTTTACCGTTTCCCTCATATTCACCCCCATTGTAGCATCAAACCTGTATGAGCGGCTTTTTTCCGCATTCAGCGAATCTTTAAGTTCAGCAGTATAGCCTTTCAGCTCATAAGCACCCAGCTCATTCCTCTGCATATGCAGGTTGATCTTGAAATTATGATCGGTACCATAAGGAGAAACTATTGCTAAATCCAGACTGGGACTTTCAAAGTCCAGCTTTTTATCCAGGTTCAGCTGATCTGCATTGATCCCGATACTGCTTAGACTCCTGGAAAGTGATTCCATATTTTCCGTTTTCAGCTTCCTGAACTTTGCCGCCTGAACCGGCCTGTCATAGAGCAGGGATTTGATCTTAAGCAAAACCCGTAAAACGGGACTCGGATATAGCTGCTTTTCCAGTCTGCGGGTGGTCTTGCTGAGCATTGCCAGCACCAGCCTTTCATCCGCATTGGCCCCAGGAGTAATACGAGCTATACCGGCTGATAAAAACTCAAACTTTTCCTTATCCAGTTCAGCAGCTATACCACTGCCAAACACCGATTCCAGCATGGTCTGCTTCTGGTGCCAGCTCTCCCAAAGCCCGATAGCCCTGTTCTTCTGTCCTTCCATCACTTCCGCTTTTTAGTATTGTCACGCAATAACAAAGGGTAACCCGCTCGCAAAGGCTGCTTTACCCTTTTCAGCCTCTTGGTCAGCATGTCCTTAGCCGCCTCAATGCCCGCTCCTGCCACCTGTACCCCCAAACTCTGATCAAAAGCGCCAATGCCTATCCCTCCAATGGCATCACTGCTCCCAGAATTCAGCGCATCAGTTAACACCGCCTCCGGTGCGTTAATCCCCGACATGGCATCCTTTTTATCAAATACCGTCAAATTCACCGGGATGATCTGGTTACCCACGCGAATGTTCCTGATCTGAAGGTTAAGGCGCTGGTTACTGAACTCCGCCAATCCAAATACCGCATGGCCTTTAGGTATCACCTGACCACCCACCAGCATCGTATCCAGCAAACGCAGCTCCACCACTGAACCCTGCACCGCTTTTTGTTTTACCGCTATCTCAGCAGGGATGGCCTTAAACAAGCTGTCCGGCACCACAACCGAACTACCAGCCTGCTTTTGTCTGGCCAGTCCAGGGTTTTGTACCGCAATGATCTTATCCATCAATGAATTCAGCTGTGCCATTTCGGGATCATCCCCGTCAGATGGCGATTGCATGGTCTTCATCAGCTTTTCCAGCCGGGCTACATCCTTAGACATCGGTTCCTCCTGCAACTGCCCATCCCCCTTTTTAAACAATTCCTCATAACTCTTTGAAGGAACTGCTGGCTGGCTGATCTCCCGGTTAATGGCAGCCAGTTTCTCGTTAATCTCCCTGGTCTGCGGGTCTTCTTCGGCTGTAAAGCCCAGGCGGCCGGCTACCGCTTCGATCCCATCACGCTCTCCTGTTCCCCCGGTATCGCTGTCCGTCAGTTTATAGATCCCCATTTTATCACTGGGTTCGGTCTTTTTAAACTGCGCGTCCGGCAAAGCCAGGTTGATGCCTTTAGCCTCCGTACCCTTTTCTACCGCCGTTCCCTTTCCTCCCCCCAGGGCATAGAAGCCCAGGGCCAGAAAAGGCATGACCAGCAAAGGAAGGATAAGCAGCATCTTGCGCTTTTCTACTCTCGCTCTCGCTCTCTTCTAACCAAGCAGAAAAAAGAAAACGTAAGGGAAAAAACGTAAACTAAATTATACGGGATTACCCGTACAAACCAAAAACTCACAGGCAAGCCTGATTCCATAAACAACTTTAAATCAACGGTAAATAAAAACTAAGCCCCTGCCCAGATTGAATGGAAGAGGTAACTAGAAATGTATGGCTTTACTATAACGGGGAATTTAATAGTCCATACTTTTTTATCAACCAACCAGATCCAGCCGCCGCCCCGTTAATCTTTTCAAATCCGTCCAATGCGCACTCACAGTCGCCGACAGGTCCGAACATACCATAATTATATTTCGCCCTATAGCTCAATCCAGAGAGCAGAAAATATCGGTTACCTGCCTTTACAATCACCTGGTCTGTAATGTTTATTTTATCAAAAGGCAGTATGACCTCCTGGTATCCAATTGCAGGCTTAACATCCGTTTTTACTACACTATCCATTACAATCAATTTGTTCCGAACAAGATAAAAACGTACTTGTCTGGTTTCCTTTTTACTAAACCCATCAAGTACGAAATCAATCTTTTTGTTTACCGTTGTCATGGTATCACAAACCTCTTTTTGATAGCGGATCGACTCTTTCTCTTTTGAATAACTGTTCCATTTCACATTTCCCCAAAAAAGCCCCACAATTAATAGCAGGAGACAGATGAGGGTCAAGATAGTAGCACCAATTATTTTAAAGATTTTGTTCATAAGAGAGGTTATTTTTCTATTCTCTTACAATATAAGGTCGAAGAAATGCGTATGGTATTTGCCCAATTTTCTTCTCTATACAACACCAAACTGTCTTGATCAACTTTCTGTATGCCATAATGGGTGCCGGCAAATTGAAGAACCTTATCGTCGTTTATAGCATAGCCATAACTCGACCTCTTTGTATTTGTGGTAATTTCTAAATCTTTAGCTGTTTTGAAATTGAACAGGTCATAGGTAAAGCCCGAAATCTTAATTGTGGTCGTATCAATTTTAGCATCTTTAATTTTATTAACCTCTTTTACAACCTGCCATTTCCCTATAATCGGATCGTTCGTACCAATTCCGCAAGCACACATTAAAATGACACATGGGATTAAGAGATATCTGAATTTAAGCATGAATATGAATTTTTTAAAAAGCCAAAAAGGCGGGTTAACGTTATTTTATCTTACCAAGCGTTTGGGCAATGATAGAAATGTGTTCTTTTATTTTTACTTTCTGAAGATGGTCTGCTTTTTCTGATCCTCCTAATCCCAGCAAGGGTACATAACCGTAGCACTCGTCATATCCCGGTTCGCCTAACTTTTCCTTAGCAACCAGATAATGTTTATCATCTAAATTATCCCTTAAAAAGCCCTCGTCAGCTAGGTCCATATCAAAGAACCATTCCATGTCATCCCCACTTTCGATAATGGAATCATACCCGTTTTTAAAATAGACAGCCCTTATCGCATCGCCTGTCCAGGTCAGGAAATCCCCGAGCGCGGTAACAGCAAAAACAATTTCTTTATCCTTGTTATCGTAGGCTTCGTCGAATACAGAATGGAATTCTGATGGATCAATTACCTTCAGGTATCCATTCATAAATATGCCAAATCCATAAGCCTTCCAGAAGTCAGTAAGCTGAGCAGGCAGTTTACCTTCGAACTTATCCAATACATCTTCGGCTGGCATCTTTATCGTCGAATAATCCGGATATTTCTCAAAAAAAGCATCAAACATTGGCTGTAGTTCTTTTAGGTGATCATTGAAGCCAAGCGCACAACCTGAAAACAACAATTGCGCTGTACCTTCTGCTTAAACAAATATTCTCAATTGTTCTTGAAATAACAAATAATAGGTTCATATCTGGCGATGGTTAACGATAGTCCATATAGGACATCAACGCCTTGTAACCTATGGGTTAGTTGCCGCTTTATAAAAATCATCCATCAGGCTCGTCCTTTCTTTGCTAGCCAGGTCGATGTAGTCAAAACGTTTGTAGCTGCAGAACGATCCCATGTCGCTATCTCCGTTTATAAAAATCGCACCGATCAGAACCACATATTTGCAAGGATAGCTTGTTTTGCTTACCAGTACTTCTATCCTATCCCTGATCGCTTCGTACATCACCTCGGTTGCTTCGAATATCTGGTTGGGTGCAGCTTTGATCCTGCGCTCATCCCTGAGGAAAATCTGTTCTATCGTGTTCATCTGATAGTCCAGGTCCGTAACATTGTCCCACTGGATCTGGTTGTTCAGCAGTTCCCCCAACGCCCCTTTTGCCGCACCGCAACAAGCCGAGTTACCGCTTTGCCCGATGCGATGGATCTCACCGATAGCCCCTTCTTTGGTAATGCCGATATGCGGCGCATAGAATACGACCACCGCTCCGTCCTCGGGTACATGATGGGCAAAGGCGTTCATGCCCGTAATCCCCGCAAAGGGATAACCATTCAGCCCCCCCATGTGAAAAGGCCCCAGCATCTCGTAAGCCCTTGGCGGATACTGGATGGCATTTACGTCATCACAGCACAGGCTATCCGCATGCATCAGCTGACCGGGCTTCAGCCCCAATCTATTTTCTATCACATCCAACAGCCCGTTTATCGTATCTTCGGTCGTCCTGGCATCGGGATACCATTTCCTTACTGTTTCTAAATATCCGTTTTCCATCTTTTGTCTTGTTTTATAAAATGATATTGTTTTTTGACTGCAGTGCCGGCGGCAGGTCTGTCTCACCCAGCATTTCCCGCAGGTCTATTTCAATGTTGCGGCTGATCTGGGTGATTGGGATGTCATTCGCATTGCCTTCGAAAGGGTTTTCGGTACTTTCACCAATCTGTTCCAATACCAAAAATACCCAGCCAAGCAAGACACTGAAAGGTATGACAAGCCAAATGATATTTTCTCCAAATTTCTCAGTCATTTTTGAAAATTCACCTATGAAACCAAGAGGTAATAACAGGCATAGAGCATTGGTAAAATAGAGGTTGATGCTTGAAAACTGGCGTGGATATGGAAAGTTCTTGATACGCTCGCATTTGCCTTGCTGGTCGAACAGTTCTTTCAGCTGGTTTTCCAGTGCGACATAATTAAAGTCCGAGAGCTTACTTTCTTCATTCAGCTTTTTCAAATGTGCCGATTGTAAAGCAATGATCTGTGTGGCCCGGTTTTTCGTGCTCAGGATGTATCCTAATTCTTCTTCTGATAAAAATGGCCTCAGCTCATCCTCCAGCCTGCTTTCCCATTCAGGTACTTTGTAATACTTCAGGTATTCCCGGTTATAGCTTCTGGTTTTTACATTTTCCCAGCTTTTGGTCTCACGTAGCTGGAAACGCAAAGCAGTGAGCCAGGCAAAATGACGGTAAATAATTTCCCGGTGCAGCAGCTGCGCCTGCCCTGTTTCACTGGTCCTGATAAAATCCCTTATCATGATCCCGAAACTCCGGCTGTTATTGATGACCGCACCATAAACCTGCCGGGCCTCCCACATGCGGTTATAGGTCTGTGTGTTTTTAAATCCCGAAATGAACGCCGTTGCGGTACCCAACAGAGCCACAGGAACCCAGGGGATCGCCAACCACCCGCAATCAAAAAAGTAGAACAATACCGTAGGCACGATGCTCAATATAAGCATCCTGTAAATCTTTGTACGTGTCCAGGGAATGAAGTGTAAGAGTTTATAGTGACTTGAGGTGTTCATTTGTATGGTTGTTTGAGGTAAATTTACTCAAAAGAATGCCCACCAGCACCACCGTGTAAAATTGCCCTGCAATACCGATAAACGAGGTAATGAGCTTGGTCATGTGGTGACTGGGCGTAATGTCGCCAAAGCCGATACTGGTGAAGGTGATGGCGCAGAAATATACCAGGTCCGTAAATATACTGGCAGCAGAAGAGGTATCTACACCTTTAAAGGACTGCGGGTTATAATACTCACAGGTCTGTAATAAAAAAACTGAAATCTCTATCAGCAGGAAATAACCGCAGGCCGAGGCCGAAATGATGTCGCTGTTGATATAGCCGGGTCTTAACAGGAACCGGAACAACTCTGAAAGCAAGAATGAAAAGAACACGACATAGTTGATGTTCAGGAAGGTAAAATACCAGGAGATGTCCTTAAAAAAGGGATACCAACAGGCAAAAGCAACACCACCATAAAATGAAGGTTCCTGAACCAATGGCGCCAGCTGTGTTTCCCGGTAAAAATAAAAGCGCTTCCCAATCCCAGCAACAGCATGTTCACAGGCCAGATCACCCGTGTATAAAAATCAAAGTCGATCAGGAAGATCCCTATAAACAAATGCTGGATCAAAGCAAAAAGCAATACTTCGTACTTATGCCGCCCAAAATAGAGGATTATTTTATCCATTTCGCTAGTTGGCCTGACCGATATCCAAGCGATTTATCTTTCCTCCGGCAACGATTCGGAATTTAAAATAGGTCTTGAAATCGCCCCAGCTTTCGGTATGAAAGTTACCATAAATATCCAGTCCGTTATTTTCTACCTTATCAATACTGGTAAAGCGTTCCTGCCCGCAGGCGTCTTTGACGAAAGCCTGAAAATTCCTGGGGTTGCCGTCATCATACAATTTGGCATCAGTCGTAAAAAATGAAAGAAAGGTTTGGCTATCGCCTTTTTGCCAGGCATCAAAAGCTGCTTTTACAGTTTTATTGGTAAGTTTACTTGTTTCCATAGTTTTTTGTTTTTGCTGCGTCCTGTCTTTTGTCTGCTGGCCACAAGCCTGTTGTGCCAAGCACAGGAGCGCAATGAGTGCAATCATACTATTCCTTTTCATCCTAGCCTATTTTTGAAAGTGGGTGCTGCAGGTAAATGATCACCAATGACAGCAGGAAAAAGGGCAGCTCTATCCCTACCCCTTTCATATCTTTGTCCAGCAAATGGAAGCAGATGATCAGCAGGATGCCTGCCGCCATCAGGAAGTTCCCCCAGACAAACGTCCTGGGCACCAGCATCAATATTACAGCCAGCAGCGTGAAAAAGCCCAAAGCCATTACCCCTTGTTTACCCACATGCCACCTGCCGAACATTTCCAGCATTTCAGCTTTTCCAGAAAGCATTGCCCATCCCTGTTTGATGCCCATATATGCGGCAAACAGGATGAGTATCGAATTGATTATCTTCAGTACCATCCTCTTAGGTTTACGTTATAAAAACACGCTTAAGTTCTCGAAGAAACAGGCTGCCAAGGATTTGGGCTTATGCTTGATGGTCTCTACATTTTCCTTCATTTCGCATGTTTTTTATTTATAGAAAAAATGCCGGATAGCCAATGATTGACTATCAACTATCCGGTATTTACTTTGTTTTTAACTGTCAACGTGTCGTATAACCGCCATTGGCAAAAATGGTCTGCCCGGTAATCCACCAGCCATCAGTCACCAGAAATTCCACCAAGGGTGCGATGTCTTTAATATCCGTCAGCCCACCCAAAGCGGAAGCTGATTTATGATAAGCCACGGCATCATCACTTTCCTGTCCGTAGAAAAACGGTGTATCCATCGGGCCCGGCGCTACTGCAGTAACCGAGATGCCTCTTGATCCGAACTCTTTGGAAGCCGCCCGGGTAAAATGTTCAACAGGTGCCTTGGCACCAGCGTAGGTAGAATATAAGCCCGTATAAGCAGCCAGCAGGGAAGTAACGATGGTACACCATTATCATTCAGTTTTTTACCGGCCTCCTGCAAGAAGAAATAAGCCGATTTGGAGTTGATACCGAACATGGTATCATATTCAGCTTCGGTCGTCTCGGTAAACCAAAGCGGTATCACCACGTTCATTAGCACTACGGGGATTTCTGATCTGTCCAAAATGCGGCCACATCATGACAGGTAGTGCCTCCAGAGGAAGGCATAAAGCGTATTACCCGTATTACCATTGTAAATCCACATGTGGGATAAGGTTCCAGGCGGAAAAGGTAAATACCCTTTTTGAGCGTAACTTGAAACAATTTGTTCCTAAACCCGGTATGGCTGAACTCTTCAGAGCTGTAATCTGTGATTCCTACATAGAAAATGGCGGAAGATCCTTATCGAACCAAAATCAAAAAATTGATCAGATTGCAGAGCAAAATAATCGCAAAGCAAGGGCGTTGGAACTACTGATCAATAAAACGATCAACAGTGACGAATATCAGCAAATTAGAAAAGAATGCGAAAATACCATTTTGAGGCATGAAGCAGAGCTTAAAGAACTAAGCGAGCGTATTGATGAGGATCTTGATATTGAGGGTTTAGCTGATTTAGCCATGGATAACCTTAAAAACCTTCCTGAATTCTATGCAACAGCAGATTCTGATATAAAAAGAGCAATTGTGGGTTCGATCTATCCTGAAAAATGGTTTTTTGACGGAGAGATTCATCGAACCCCTGAAATTAATGAAGTCGCCCAGCTTATCTTTCACATTAACAGGAAGTTAGGACATAAAAAAACCGGAGCAAAATCTTTAGAAAAATTTTACTCCGGTGAAGTGCTCCCTTTCGAACTGAACTCAAAAAAATTCATTGATGATTTGAAGAAAATTGCAAGGATTAGTGAGTTGGTTGCCCAGGAACCCCTTAGTAGAGATTTCGCATTAAAATATAAGCGAACCTGGAAAAAGAAAAAGAGCAAAAAATAGCTCTACTAGTGAAATCCGGCACATAATGGCTTCACCTAAGGACCAAGAAATTCAGTTCAATTGGTGCAATCGCAGTCTCTAGTAGGGTGTTTTTATGTGTATAAAAAATCACATTTATCTCTACTAGGGATATGCTAAAATAGTGTTTATCTCTAGTAGAGCTTTAACGGCTTCATGATACAAATGCGGAATGCGCGATCGTTTTAGATGAAATATTCGCTCTGCCTTTGAAGTGATAATTCCATATAATTGCAAAAAACTATATATTTATGCATATTTGCTCTTCATCAGTCCCTATTTGACTAGACACCAATATTTGATGCAAAAATCACCAGTTAAATTATCTTGAGAAATTGTAGGCGTGACAAATATAAACTGGAAAGATGAAGAACTAAAACGAATGCTCGCCGATGGTGACCAGGTCGTTTATAAGGTAATATTTGATGCCAAATATGCAGAACTCTGTTATTTTGCTAACAAAATTGTCAACAACATGCCTGAAGCTGAAGACATTGTAATGGATGCCTTTACCCGCTTTTGGCAACAGAAAAATCAAATTCCATCAATTAAAGATCTGGCCGCTTTTCTTTACACCAGCGTAAAAAATGCCAGTCTTGATCATATTCGGAAACAACAGCGCAAACCGAAAAAATTTGAAGATCTGGATAACAGCCTTTATAGTTTAGATGAGATCCTTGAGGGTGAAGAAATATATGCCATGGTACTCAACCAAGTATATCAAGGCATAGAATCTCTTCCTGATCAATGTAAAAAAATATTTAAGATGCTATATTTCGAAGGTAAATCCACACAAGAAACAGCAAAAATCTTGAATCTCTCTGTACAGTCAGTACGCAATCAAAAAACAAGAGCTATCCAGCTACTTAAAATTAAGGTAGATGCAACAAATCTTTTGTCTGTGGCTTTGCTACAGGTCTTATTAGATTACTTTCAATCTAAATAATAAAAAAACAACTTTTCTTTGGTTGTTTTTCAAACTTCAACGTCTTACAGGTAAACATTCTGATTTTATGGAAAATGCATCTGATCTAATCCTGCGTGCAAAGCAGAATATCCTATCACCCGAAGAGAAAAAAGAACTCGATCAATGGCTGGCTGAAAAGTCATACAGGAGGATTATTTTCAACAGAATAATGGATGATCAGAACCTTAGGATTGAAGTAAAAAAACTTCAAGAAATCGATGTTTTGGGTCGATGGAAACAATTTCAGGATACAATTAAAATTGAAAAAGAGACTGGTCCAAATCCTATTATCCAACAATTTCATAAATGGAAAATGGGTTGGGTGGCCACGATTGCATTGGTGGGTTTATTGGTATTTTACCAACTGCGGATACGAACGAAAAATCCTGAATGGATAGCTACAATCACAAACGAAAAAATAAATCCGGGACAGGTTGGGGCAACCCTAACCCTGTCTAACGGTAAAAAAATCAGGCTGAAAGATACCGGGAATGGTGAGTTGGCTAAAGAAATTGGAGTCACCATATCTAAAACAGCAAGTGGCCAAGTTGTTTATACTATCTTGCCACCTGGTAAAGATGATATATCATCCAAAATAAATCCAAACAGCCTGAATACGCTGTCAACGGCCAAAGGCGAGACCTATCAGATACGTTTACCAGACGGATCCCTTGTATACCTGAATGCTGCTTCCAGTTTAACTTATTCAACAGTCCTCAACAAACAAAAAAAACGCAGCGTTCAACTAACAGGAGAAG
>Ga0182008_10001130_pt1 | contig 18373 bp, 14 predicted proteins | sample Sormic07211129_1_FD_120482 | JGI IMG/M metagenome (GOLD analysis project Ga0182008, IMG submission 120482) | Rhizosphere microbial communities from Sorghum bicolor, Mead, Nebraska, USA - 072115-129_1 metaG | ecosystem: Host-associated > Plants > Roots > Rhizosphere | place: USA: Nebraska...
CTTCCAGCTCTTCGTTGGCGGTCTTGAGTTCTTCCTGCTGCACTTGCAGCTCTTCGTTGAGCTGCTGGGTTTCGGCCAGCACTTCCTGCAGGCGCTGGCGGTACCGCGCCGCTTCGATGGAGGTGCCGATATTGCCGGCGATCAGCTCCAGCAGCTCTTCGTCACGCTCTTCCAGCGGGCGCAGGAAGCCCAGTTCGACCACGCCATTGACGCGGTCATCATCACTGGTGGGCATGACCAGCACGCTGCGCGTAGGCCCTTCACCCAGACCGGAGCTGACCTTGAAGTAATCCACCGGCACGTCATCCAGGCGAATCAGGCGATCGAGCTGGGCAGCCTGGCCGACAATGCCTTCGTCACTGTAGATCGCTTGTTCCCGCTGTTCCTGTTCGCGGGAAAAACCATAAGTGGCCACGCGCTTGAGACCGCCGTGTTCTTCGCGCACATACAGCGCGGCAACCGCCGAGCCCATGTACTGGGCAAAAAATTGAAGGATGTTGCGCCCGAGCATATTAAGGGTCAGTTGGCCGAGCACCTGCTCGGCCAGTTCGGTCTGGCCATTACGCAGCCAGGCTTGTTGTTCCAGGCGTCGCGCAATCTTCTGCTGTGACATGAGGTTTGCGCTGTAACTCTCTGATAGAGATACGAGATTTTTACGGCCGATATATGCCAGGAAGCCACTCAAGCCCAGCACAAAAACCAAATACAGGGTGACGCTGATCACCGTGGTGCGGGTGACTTGTTCGTTGCGGGTGATGCGGAACTGCTGCTCCATCGCCACCGCGTCTTCGTATTCCTTGCGGATTTCATCGGTCAGGCGCTTGCCACGGCCGGCCTTGACCGCGCTGCGGTAGTCACCGCTGGTGCGCTGCATATCTATCATCGACTGAGCGTAGTTGTTCCACTCGGCCTGCAGGGCTTCCAGGCGCTTGAGGCGATCCACCTGCTGCGGGTTGTCCGCCACCAGCTCCTGCAGGTTACGCAGGTCGGCGATGATGCGCGGCTTGGCCACTTCATACGGGTCGAGGAAATGCTCGTCGCCGGTGATCAGGAAGCCACGCATGCCGGTTTCCAGGTCCACGGTCAGCTTGGACGATTCATTGAGGTTATTGATAACCCGATCGGTGTGCTCAACCCACTGGATCACCGACAGCAGGTAGGTGATGAGGCAGACGAAAAACACCGCGCTGAGCACGCCCACACCCAGGGGCAATGCGACGTTTCGGCTCAGCAGGTTACGAAAGCTCTTTTCATCGACGGACGAAGCGGGAGTCATGGGCATGCCTTGGCCAAGTGTGTAAAAACCGGAAGTTTGCCCCAAAGTCGCACAGGAACGCCATTTTTCTACCGTACAACGACGAAAAGGGTGACTGCCATCGCGGAAAAGAGCCGCTTGGTCAACCCCTTGCATCCGGTGGACGTCGTACTTTTTCACACATCCTCGCGTCAGGCTCCGGAACGTTGAAGAGCAGCCATTCCACGTAAAGAGGCGTCTTAAGAACAGGGAGGCTCGACCACAGAGGCGCCACTTCCTTCCAATACAGGTGCTCACAGATGGCAATTTCCGTTCAACCCCGGCCACGCGTAACCCCGACGCCTCCCCCCCTGATGACTGATAACCCACACACGTCCACGTCCACCGCCGTGGCAAACAGTAAAAAGCCTGATCTCAAGAGCGCCCTGGCCGACAAACACAACCTGATCACCCTGGGTATTGCACTGAATAAACTGGCCAAGCAACTTGGCGAGAACGCATCGGCTCCTGCGATATTGGCAGCGCTGAACGCAACATCAATGGTGATTCATCCCGATACGCGCTCCCCCCAGAACGCCGGCAACCGCGTCCCCCTTGAAGCATTCATCAGTAGCCTCGGCTTGCCACTGCCCGACAGTCACTTTGCGCTCACCGGTCTCGCGACCGCCGTCACCGACCGCGGCCAAGTGCATCCTTTGGGCAATATGACCGGCGCGCTGTCTTGGCTCGTCCCGCCGAGCGCAGATGACAAACGACGCATTCGCCTCATTACCATGAACCATGGCGATCCCCACGGGCAGTATCCGCTCGTGATGCAGACCAATGGCCTGTTACTGGAGTTCTTGCGCAGCCGCACAGCGCTTCCCACCGGGGCGCTGAAGGACCCGGCCACAGCACGGGACGCGCTGCTCAGTTCACCCGAAGGACAATTGCTCGGCGAAACGCTGCAGAAAACCATGCGAGGTGTCGCCACCGACAGCAGCACGATGGACTACCTGCTCGCCGCCGTGATCTTGCAACTGGACCCGGAGTCCATCACGCAAACACGCCGCAATATGGTCGCAGGCTTCGATATGATGAGTGACAAGCACTGGGGCAAGCCGATGTCCGCAGTGCTCAAATCGTTCGAACAGCATCTGGTCACCGAAAAAAGGACCAGCGCGGCCATGGCAGGCGTCGCTTCGAGTGTACTGCTGCCTAGTCGCGTAGCCGCCTTTGGGATCAAGGATATTCCAGCCTCCGTTACCTACGGCAGCCCAGCGTGGGCGGAGGTGTCGATAATCGCCGCCATTATTGAAGGACTCACCCCTGGCAAAGTCGCGAACATGACCTTTGCCGAAGTCATGCTGGCGGCTTCCAGCGTCATCGCGGCGGACCCGGCCTTGACCCAGCGTGCGCAACGTGAAGCCCTGGTGGATTGGGGGGTGATCAATGGGGTACTGCCCAAGAAAGATGATCATCTCTACAGCGCTGACGAACTTGATACCCTGCTCCTTGAGTTCAACACACGCAAAGTGCTGACCAGTACCGCGAACCAAGCACTGGACGCAGACATTCCGTCGCGCAAAGAGATGGCCCTGATCGAACTGAAAAAACGTTTCCCCGGGCAAGAAGCCCTGTTCGATCTGAAGCTGATTCACATCAGCCGCAGGGAAACCACGGCGAGTGGCGACGTTGGTTATCGAACGGTCGAGGTCGGGCCTCATTCGATGCTGGACATCGCCATGATGAAGTTGCCGCAAGTCGATCTGGTGTTTACCTCGAACGACGTACGTGTTCCATTGGCCGCCTTGACCGCCACACCGCATTTCGGGGTAGCCGACGCTTTTGAACCGCTGTTCACCCACGCCATTCAAGAAAAAAAGGCTGCGATCAACACCTACATCAAACACTTGATCAGCCAGGCGCCCCTGGAGGTCCGGGAAGATCTCGAGTACGGCAAGATCAGCTTCTTCCAGGAACATTCACGCACCTTGGGGCCAGGGTTTACCGGCTCTACGCCGCGCCCGAAAAATGAAGAACTGCTGGTTCGAGTCGAGCGCAACGGGATAACCAAGGTGTACGCGATCAGCTTTAACAGGGGCACGATAGACGCAGTCGATTCATCGCGGGCAACCCCTCGCAGCCACCGCGAGGCGAACGTTGTGCACGACACAAAAGCCTTCACCCCCACCGGGGACGATGCCACGCGCCGCGCAGAGCAAAAGCGCCCGAATCAACGCCCGCCGAACAGCTTCGGCTCAGAGCGCACCGGCCTGATCGCCAACGCATTCGTGCAACATGTCGATCTGGATGACGATGCAATCAAGCAAGAGGCTCGCGGCCTTACTACTGCCGACAGCAATTACAGGCGCGGTGAAGCCGTCACCGGGTTTATCCTGGACCTGATCCCCTTTCGCTCGGCGATCAATAATTTTCGTAAAGGCGATATCGGTGCAGGCTTGTTCGACCTGGCCATTGACCTGTTCGGCATCGTGACGGCCGGTGCCGGGATCGGCGGCAAGGTGGTCAAGATCGCGGGCTCTGGCGTTTCCGCGGCCACCAAGGTGGCACGCTCAGCCAAAGTCATCGGAACGGCAACCATCAGTGCGCTCAACCCCCTGGACGGCGTGGGCGACTTGGCAGTGGGCGTCTGGAAAGGCGCAAACGCAGTGAGCACCGGCCTCAAACGCATGAGCGGCATAAAAGCGCGCCCCGACCTGATCGCGGCAAGTCGTCATTTCGACGCCGCCTCGATAGGCACATTCACACGCAAGGACGATATTCTTGAAAGCCAGGCGGTCCTCATCAACGACCAATGGTATGCCTACAACCCAACGACCCGACAACCCTATGGCTCCCCGCTGGAGAACTTTGTACCCTCCGCGCACATGGAGGCGCAAAACATGGGCAAATGGGCGACATCGGGGGATTCGGCTAAAACGATTGATGAGGACACTTTCAAGAGATGGACATCATCGGTCGTACGCCATAGAACCGGCCCGGAAGCGTCCGCCTTCGAAGCGGGGTACAACGCTGGAGATCTGCGAAGTATCAAGGGGATCTCCAAGTCCTCAAGCATTGCGGATCTGATAATACGGGGCTCGGATAAAAGTTTGACCGCAGAGCAGGTCGGTATTCTGGTCAGGCGATACGATGATCTTGCATACGAACTGGGCCGTATCGGCAACGCCCGCTTTATCGACAATCTGGAACCGCGTTTCGGTACTGTGACACCGATACCACAAGTTCTTTATTTCTCGCTGACAAAGCAACTGTCTGACGGAGAATGCGCCGCACTCGCCCGAGTCATGGCAACGGCGGTGGAGGAAGGAAAGGAACTTGAGTTAATCCGTAACATGTATCGGGCTGCGGCTTTACCCAAGGACGCTGCGTCGATCATGTTCATGAAAAAGCTGAGGAAGCTGCAACTTCAGGTCGGCAGTAAAACAGCGTTCCATGCCAGTATGACCACTCGCCAACTGACTTATCAAAATATGGTGAAAGAGCTGAGTGACTCCACGGTTTCAAAATCAATCATGATTGACTCTCCCGGCCATGCCATGGCGGCTGGAGTCAAAGTCAACGGCGACAAGAAGGTTTTCTATTTTTATGACCCGAACTTTGGCTATGCGACCTTCTCCAGCGCAGACGCCATGCAGGGGGGCCTGACAAGGTTGTTCAATGACAGGAAACTGGTACCGCAATATAGAACCCACGGGACCGATCAAAACAGTCTGGAGTTCATCGTGTTTGATCACAATGACGACTGGCAGAAAAAAAACAGTGTTTTCCGCTCCGACATCGAAGAACTCTATAACGCGCCCATTGCAACCGGACCTTTGCCGCCTGCGTAACCCTTGGAATAACTTGGGTGGCATCGTCTTCGACGACAAGGATGGTGGCTGCACGTCAACGCAAGACATTGATAAGGATTGACTGTCGCTGAACTTCAGGAACTGGCCTTGCAACGCGGTTTGACGACTGAAGAAACCTGATGAACACCGTCGGCAGCTAGCACTCGGCGAGACGTCAGAAACTCCACCGCAGACTCATGCGGGACATTCTGTTGCAACACCGGCACAATACCGGCGTCGGTGAGGGAACTTGCCGAGATCGCCGCGACTCATTAGAGGATGGTCTTTGCACCGCTCACGGCCAATCCTTTTCACTCTCGGGAATTTTTTATGTCCGTCACCGCCTCCACCATCCTTGTCGTCGAAGACGATGCCATCGTGCGCATGCTCATCGTCGATGTCCTGGAGGAGTTGGAATTCAACGTACTGGAGGCCGGCGATGCTGAAGAAGCGCTGGCACTGGTGCGAAACACCGACCAGGTGATCGACCTGATGATGACCGACGTCGGTTTGCCGGACATGGATGGCAAGCAACTTGCCACCAAGGTGCGCGAACTGCGTGCGGACCTGCCGATCCTGTTCGCCAGCGGTTATGCGGAAAACATCGACGTGCCGACTGGCATGCACGTGATCGCCAAGCCGTTCTCGATCGATCAATTACGCGACAAGGTCAAATCGATGCTGCCCGCACGTTAATTCCGACCTGTACCCGGTGCCGCCTGTATGGGCGGCATTTTCGCGTCAGGCGCTCAGAGATTAACGTGACCTTCGGTGAATAAAATCGGAAACTCAGCGCGTTCCCGCGCTATTCAGCGCGCGCCCCTACAACACGCACTCAGGAAGGACGCAACAACATGATTGGAAAACCGACGCGCCTGCTGTTGGCGAGCCTCTCGATACTCATGAGTACCGGCGCCTGGGCCGACTTCACGGCAACCCCGGCCGAAGCCCGGGCCATTGCCAAGGAAGCCTACCTGTATGGGGTTCCGGTGGTGGACATGTACAAGACGCTCTATACCCAGGCCGTTGACAAGGGCGGTGCCAACTTCAAGGCACCGTTCAACCAGATCGGCAATACCGCGCAGGTGCTCACGCCCAAGGACACGGCCTTCGTCACGCCCAACGCCGACACGCCCTACTCGTTCGTCTGGATGGACCTGCGCCGCGAACCGCTGGTGCTGACCCTGCCCAAGATCGAAGACGACCGCTACTACTCGGTGCAGTTGATCGACCTTTATACGCAGAACTTCGCTTACCTGGGCACCCGCAGCACCGGTAACAACGGCGGCCACTACATGATCGCCGGCCCCGACTGGAAGGGTCAGCAGCCGGTGAATGTCGACCGCGTGATCTACAGCGAAAGCACTATCGCCTACGCCCTGTACCGGACGCAGTTGTTTGATGAAAAAGACCTGGGCAAGGTCAAGCAGATCCAGGCCGGCTACAAAGTGCAGCCACTGAGCAGCTACGTGAAACAACCCGCGCCAGCCAAGGCGCCCAAGGTCGAATGGCCAAAGCCCACGGCGACCATGACCGAAGGCCCGCAACTGTTTCGCTACCTGAACTTCATGCTGGCCTTCGCCGCGCCGCAGGACAGCGAAAAAGACCTGCTGGCCCGGTTTGCCAAGATCGGAATCGCCCCGGGCGCGCCGTTCAAGGTCAAAGAGTTGACCGCCGAACAGCGCAAGGCTCTGGATGAAGGCATTGCCGACGCCCATGCCGAATTTGCCGCGTTCAAGAAAGACAAAATGGACACTCACCAGGTCTCCAGCGGTGATCTGTTCGGCAGCCGCGACCACCTGAACAACAATTACCTGTACCGCTATGCTGGCGACAACCTGGGCATTTTCGGCAATTCCGCCGACGAAGCCGCCTACATGAGCTACTTCGTCGACAGCGAAGGCAAGCCTGCCAACGGCGCACGACACAGCTACACCGTGCACTTTGCCAAGGACCAACTGCCGCCGGCCGATGCGTTCTGGTCGCTGACCATGTACGACGCCAAGACCAAGCTTTTGGTGCCCAACCACAAGAAGCGCTACCTGATCAATTCACGGATGCTGCCCACGCTCAAGCGTGACGCCGATGGCGGCCTGACACTGGCCCTGCAGCACCACGAGCCGCCGAAAGCCGAGCAAAGCAACTGGTTGCCGGCGCCACCCGGTCCGTTCTACGCGGTATTGCGCATTTACCTGCCCAAGCCTGAGGTGGGTAACGGCCAATGGAAGCTGCCGCCGTTGACGCCGCTCAAGTAACGCCACGTACCCGGTCGCAACAAGGGTGAGGGCACCGCAGCCCTCACCTTCTCGCACGTTCTAGCGGGTAAGTTTCACGTACGACTGATGCAGGTCCGACGCCCAGCCATCAATCACGCTTTTCACGTCATCGGCCTTCATCACCTGCGAATCGTTGGACAGCGGCTTGCCTGTGCCTTTGCGCACCACCTGGGCGAGCACCTTGCCATTGGCGCCATCGAGGAACTGCGCCTCGGTGCCCAGGGTGGTTTCCTGATCACGGATCCCGGTGCCGGTGCTTACCGCCGCCACGACGAAGGCCACCGGAATATACTCATAGGGTTTGAGGCCTTCGGTCTTGCTGCTCACGGCGGTGATTGCTGCACGCACCACGATCACGCCTGGACCTGGCGCATTGGCCAGGGGCAGGGATTTTTCCAGCTCACGCTTGAGTGCCTGGTTGTAGTAGGTGTTGATGCCGTTGAGGGTGGTTAGCGGAATTTTCGCGGTGGCCTGGGGCTTAGGGTAGAACTGGGTCGGTTCGACGTACACCGCGTGATAGCGGCTCAGATCCAGCTCGGGATCGACCCAGCGCATCACCTCGGCCCCCGATGGAGACTTGGCTTCCTTGAGCCGGCTGTAGTCCGAGAGAAAGCCGGAATACTCATCCGGCGCGGTGATCTTGCTGGCACACCCCGCCAGCCCGAGCGAAGCGATGCACAACGTGCAGAGCAAATGCCTAAGTGTCATGTTTGAACTCCCTGGCGGTCGACGTTGGAACACTGAGCTGTAGGTATAGCCAATCCTGGCAAAATAACCCTGTTCCCATCATTCGACGTTTCAGCTGCGTTCGCGGGGGATCAGGCTTTGCAACTGCGAGGCCAGGAAGTTGGCGTCGAAACCAAAGGTGTCCGGATCTTTGAGGCCATTGGTTTTCTTCCACAACCAGTCGTTCTTATCCGCGGGCAATACCAGCGACACACTGCCGTGGCGCGCCGCGGTCAGGCCCATGACCGACACGGAGATCAAGCCGCCCGCGCCCATTACATCCGGCACGAACTCCACCGGTTTGCCGGTGATCTGCACGGTCAGTTTCTCGGTCTTGAATGTCGAGGTCTCCATTGGCACGCTCGGGCCGCTGGCTACATAAGCTTCACGGTGGACTTCAAGCAACCCCACCGTCTTCACCGGCTCAAGCCACTGCTCGATCTGCCCGAACAGCTCATCGAGCTTCTGCGCCCAACGGGCCGACTGCACGTCGAACTGTTGCTTCTTGTGCGCTTCGCTGTCGGCGTAATGACGAAGCATCTCGCCCAGTTGCTGTACATCGTCCATTGCGGCGTTCCTTGGGTGAGCCTGGTTGCGAAGCCTGATCATGGCAGATGCAGCCATTCGACGTACGGCTAAAAACTGATCCGCAACAATGAGGTTTTTCTGAGCCTGTTTTGTTTTACCCATGCTTCCTACAGTGCCGCCACTTGGAACCGTGGGAGGACTGAGCATGAGCAGCGCAACAATCGGACAGGCCTATAACTATAAAGTCGTCCGTCAATTCGTTATCGCCACTATTGCCTGGGGCGTGGTGGGCATGGCCATGGGCGTGTGGATCGCCTCGCAACTGGTCTGGCCGCAGATGAACCTGGATTTGCCATGGACCACCTTTGGCCGCCTACGCCCCCTGCACACCAGCCTGGTGATTTTCGGTTTTGCCGGCAGCGCGCAGTTCGCCGCCAGCTATTACGCGGTACAGCGTACCTGCCAGGTACGGCTGTTTTCCGACCGCCTGGCGGCGTTTACCTTTTGGGGTTGGCAGTCGGTGATCGTGATCATGCTGGTCAGCCTGCCGCTGGGTTACACCACCACCAAGGAGTACGCCGAGATCGAACTCTCCGGCGCGGTGTGGATGGCGGTGGTCTGGGTGGCGTATGCCATAGTGTTTTTCACCACTGTGGTGCGACGCCAAACCCGGCACATCTACGTGGGCAACTGGTTCTTCGGCGCGTTCATACTGGTGATCGCCATGCTGCATGTGGTCAACCACCTGGCGATCCCGGTGGATTGGTTCAAGTCCTATCCGGTGTATTCCGGGGCGACCGATGCCATGGTGCAATGGTGGTACGGGCATAACGCCGTAGGGTTTTTCCTGACCACCGGTTTCCTGGGGATGATGTATTACTTCGTGCCGAAACAAGTCGGACGCCCGGTGTACTCCTATCGTTTATCCATCGTGCATTTCTGGGCGTTGATCACCCTGTATATCTGGGCCGGTCCGCACCATTTGCACTACACCGCCCTGCCCGACTGGGCGCAGTCGCTGGGCATGGCCATGTCGCTGATCCTGCTGGCGCCTAGCTGGGGCGGCATGATCAACGGCATGATGACCTTGTCCGGCGCCTGGCATCAGTTGCGCACCGACCCGATCCTGCGCTTTCTGGTGCTGTCCCTGGCGTTCTACGGTATGTCGACATTCGAAGGCCCGATGATGGCGATCAAGACCGTCAACGCCCTCTCCCACTACACCGATTGGACCATCGGCCACGTACACGCCGGAGCCCTGGGCTGGGTGGCGATGATCACTTTCGGTTCGCTGTACCACATGATTCCCAAGGTGTTCGGCCGCGAGCAGATGCACAGCGTGGGGCTGATCAACCTGCACTTCTGGCTGGCCACCATCGGCACCGTGCTCTACATCGCGTCCATGTGGGTCAACGGCATCACCCAGGGCTTGATGTGGCGGGCGGTCAACGATGATGGCACCCTGACCTATTCGTTTGTCGAAGCCTTGCAGGCCAGCCACCCGGGGTTTGTGGTGCGGTTTGCCGGTGGTGTGTTCTTTCTGACCGGCATGCTGCTGATGGCCTACAACACCTGGCGCACGGTGCGCATCGCGGATCTGCAAATAGCGCAGCTTGATGCGCGGATCGCCTGAAATGTGGGGCCTGTTGATGGTGGTATGCCTGTATGGCGCGGTGGAGTATTGCTTGCGCGGTCAATCGGACAAGAGCCTGGACGACGCCAGCCTGATGCCCTTTGCCGATGACCCGCAAGTGGCGCGGCGTGTGGAGTTGGCGACCGGCAAGCGGGTGCACGCAGTGGCACTGGATGAGGCCAAGCCCGGCTGGACCAGCCTGGACATGTGAAACTGCACCGGTCATTTCGCGGGCAACTGCGTATGACTAATCAATGGCCGATGGGTAAGGTGAAGCGACTTTCCTTGTCAGGAGCATCGCATGCGCACCATCGGCCTTATCGGCGGCATGAGCTGGGAGTCCAGCGCCGAGTACTACCGCATCATCAACCAGCGCGTGCGCGACCAGCTCGGCCCGCTGCGCTCGGCACAACTGTTGATGTACAGCGTGGACTTCGGCCCGGTGGAGCAGGCGCAACATGCCGGGCGCTGGGATGACACCGCGCTGATCCTCGAAGACGCCGCGCGCCGTCTGCAAGCCGGCGGCGCCGACTGTGTGGTGCTGTGTACCAACACCATGCATTTGGTGGCGCCACGTATCGAGGCGGCGGTGTCGATCCCCTTCCTGCATATCGCCGATGCGGCGGGTGCGGCTGCCGTGAAGGCCGGTACGCTGACGGTCGGCCTGCTCGGCACTGCGTTTACCATGGAACAGGATTTCCTCAAGTCGCGCCTGGCCGCCCAGGGCCTGACCGTGCTGGTGCCCGAGGCCAACGAGCGTCAGGCCGTGCACCGGATCATCTATGAAGAATTGTGCGTCGGCGTGATCAGCGAAGCGTCACGCAAGGTCTACCAAGGCGTCATCGAGTCCCTGGCCTCACGTGGCGCCCAGGCGATTATCCTCGGTTGCACGGAAATCGGTTTGCTGATCAAGCCTGAACACAGCGACCTGCCATTACTGGACACCACCGAGCTGCATGCGCAGGCTGCGGTGGCGTTTGCCCTGGACTAGGCCGACTGGCGCAGACGCGCCATGCTCACCGTGTCGACAAACTGGCCGTCACGCAGGGCGTAATCACGCAATACGCCTTCGACCGCAAAGCCGAACTTGCGGTACAGCCGCTGCGCCGCTTCGTTGTCGGCGTACACCGTGAGTTCCACGCGGTGCAGGTTCATCCAGTTGTCGGCCACGTCCAACGCGGCCGTCAGCAGCCGCGAACCGACGCCCTTGCCCTGCCACGCCGTTGCCACGCCCATGCCGAACGTACCGACATGGGCCTGGCGCACGCGCAGGTACTGTTCCAGGCCCAGCTGGCCGACCACCTCACCGCCATGCAACGCCACCAGTTGCAGCCGCCGCTCGTTGTCCATCACCAGGCGTTTGCGCCACATCTCGACCGACTGGAAAGGCATTTGCAGCACCTGACGGCACACGGCCGGTTCGTTGTAGAGCGCAGCGACGCCTTCAAGGTGGGCCTCGGTGAAGCGCTGGATCACGATAGGGGGTTCAGGCGTGTGCATGGTGTTTCATCCTTTGAAAGACACGTGGCCGGCCAGTGTAGGGGCGACATTGAGCCGATGGCTAGGGGGCTGGCACGGTTGACCACAGCGACGGCCAGTCACCGTAACCGACCCCGGTGCAACGCGGCATCCGGTGGAACTCGCTGAGCTGGAAACGCTTGCCGTCGAACACCCAGGAGGCCCCGCCGCCGCAATCACCGATGCCACGCTGCTTGTAGAAGTAACTCAGTGTGCCGGAAGCCTCGTCATAGCCGACCGAGCCTTGCAGCGCGGCGTCTTCCAGAGGCAGCGGCTGCAGGTCCATCAGCGTCTCGGTGTAGGGCGCCTGCCGCTCACGGCTGCTGACATTGAACTCGCAGTTGTAGGCCGCACAGTCATAACGTGTCACGGTCATTGCCTGGCGTGCCGTCAGGGCACCGGCTTTTGCCTCGGGCTCACCCTCTTCCGGCGTGACGGCCTGCAATGCAGCCGCCACCAACCCGGCCTGCTCCTGCGCGGTCAACGGCGGCGCTGGCGTAAACTTGCGCAATATCGGCGTTGGCGCCCGTGGTGGCACGTCGCTGGCCGCGCCCTTGCCAGGTCGAGCCAGGGCCGTCACGTTGTCCACGCGTCCCTGTACTGCATCCATCAACAGCAGCGAAGCACTCAACCCGCTCAGCGATACGTGCGCGGCGCCCTCGCCTGGCAACTGCAGGCGCTGGCCATTGCGCAGACGCTGCAACCAGCGCCGCGTCGCTGCGTCATCAATCACCCCGTACGACTGCACCTCGGGATCACCGCCCTGGTCATCCAGCTCAACGTGCAATTCCCGCGTCAGTTCCTGGCCCAGGGGCTGGCCGTCCAGCAGCAAGGTGGAAAGGTCTACGTCTTGACCGCGATGATCAAAGCGCAGACGCGGATACCCTTGCGGACCGGCCTGATGCCAGATGTGCAAGGTCAGCGAGCTGTAGTCCTCCTCATCCACGCCGCTGGGCGCGCTGAGGGCGTGACAATTGCGCAGGTTGTCGCAACCGACCACCCACTGCTTGATCTCGCGCAGCAGCGGTACGGTTTCGGAGGATGGTTGGGCGAAGACCGGGACAGTGGCGCCGGTGAGCAACAGGGCCAGGAATGCGGGACGCAGCATGGGGACTCTCCGTGTCGAAAAGGCGCGGATTGTCCCATGTTCGGGGTTTGTCGCGGTAGTGATCAGGGTCTGGCTTGGCCACGAACTCGGGCTGCGCGTTTTTCCAGGTTTCGCGCGTGACGCTCAGCTTGCTGCTTGAGGGCCAGACAGTACTCAGGTAGGCAATACTGCGCGTCTGGTTTTACGACTTCATCGGCCAGGCGCCGAGCGGTTGCGGCAGAAATAGGCGTGCCACGTGGTTTCAACCGGCCTTTGATGACGGCAGCCCGATCATTGACCAGCGTTGGATGGTTGAGTTTGAGCACTTCGACCGTGGCAATCGCCTCGGGAGTCAGGCCCTCTACATAACCATCACTGGAGTATCGAAACTGCCGCTCGATATTGGCTGTCAGCGGGGAAACAAACGGCTTTGTCACCGTGTTGTAATCGGCCTTTTCCACCGCACCGTAGCCGCAAGCGACTTTGCTTTGACTGGATGGATAGCAGGCGACTAAGTTTTTGTAAGCGATGTTGCTGTCAGCCTGTTGGTGTTTTTGCGGAATGACATGCTCTATATGGCAACTGAACTGCGTGCCTTGATCTCGAGCCTGACACTCGACCGTTGTCGGCAGCCGTCGCAAGGTATAGGCGCATAAATGAAACTGTTCCTTCAGGAGCGCCTGACGCACCGCTTCACTTGGGAAGGTGCTTCCCTTGCCGTAGAAAAGGTTGTGGGGGGTGTCGCGATTTACCCTTCGCCATTCAATCAATGCTCGTGGTTCAGCACCTTTTCTGATCGACCTCACGCTTCGCCCTCTTCGATTGACCTCAGAGAGTCGATATTGGCTTGGGCTTCGAGCACATCAGGAATTTTCCCGACGCTCTCGCGTAATTGCGTAAGTTGGGCTTGGGCCGATTCGAGATTGTCATCGTCGAGATCGCGGTAGATTTTTCTGAGTTGATGACTAACACGTTTGTTCTGGGCAACGTCCCCCATCAGCTCTTCAATGACTTCGCCACTGCGAAGGCCCAGCGAGCGCTCTGGGTGGCCCAGATATTGACCGTCTTTCAGTAGCATCACGGCCCCGGCAGGCAGCTCACCCAGGATTTGCGGAGAATGGGTGGTGATGATGAACTGGCAATTGGGAAACGTGCGCTCAAGCTTTTCAACGACAGTACGTTGCCAGCCTGGATGAAGGTGCAGGTCTAGCTCATCAATAAGCACGACCCCCTTTCCTTTAAGCGGTTCAAGCACTTCTCGGTTGAGTAACGTAAGCCTGCGCGCCAGATCCCCGACCATCGCTAACAGACATTTCTCGCCATCAGAAAGCTGTAAAACGTTGAATTCAAGGTTTTCTTTAAGAACAGTCATCCTTAGGGTTGGCTTACGGCGAATCCTAACGTCCTTGAAACCAGTGAACGTTTCGATCGCATCACGAACTGCCGAAAGCTCCGAGTCTCGATACCCGGGCAAGTCGCGGCTGCGTTCATTTTCGAGATCTTCCTGATTGCGGAACCAGATGAAAAATCTCTTGAAATCCGCACCACCGTGGCCAAGTGCGTCGTCATAGCCTTCAGCGATTGCATTGATCAAACGCTCCCTGACTCGTAACGGCACATCCAAAACAGCTCTATGGACGTCGTAATAAACAGCTAACGGCAATTCGACAGGCTCGCCGCCGATCAACTCGTAATTGAATGCACTGGTTTCGACAGGAGCAATAGCCCTGTTCAAACGCACCAAATCACTACTTTGCTCTTTAGGATGCTTACCCTTACCGGAGCGTCGGTTCAACGCAATAGCCCAGTCGACCTCCTCATTAGCCAATGAGACTACAACCGCAAGTCGCGAGTAGTCTTTGCCAACTTTGATGTCGTCTTTGGAAATGGCTCTGGATTTCGAAGCTTGATCAATGATCCGGCATGTCAAATTCGAAAGCGTAATGGCCAACGCATCCAGAATCGAAGACTTGCCCACCCCATTGACGCCCACCAAAGCGACAGTCTGCCTACCCTCGAAATCGAGCTCCATCTTCTCGATACCGCGGAAATTGACAAGGGTAAAACGCTTGATCTGCATGATCGGCTTCCAACGTGCCTGGCCGGTTCAGCCAGTCTTCAAAGTAAGCACGGATCATAGTAATTCTCGACTGATCTGTCACGGCGCTGACGGTGGCCGCTATCAGCGCTCCGTTGCTACGCGCCACACCCGTGCAATATCCGCCGCACGCTCGCGCAACAACCGCGGCGCCTCAGCGCAGGCCTGTTCCAAAGTCATGGGTCTTGAGGGCAAGGCAAATGCCGCATCCACGCCATGGGCATACATCTGCTCGTAGCCATCGCCCAAGGTGCCGGCGATCACGATAACGGGCACCTTGTGTTGCCGGGCGATGCGCGCCACACCGAGCGGGGTTTTGCCGCGCAGGGTCTGGGCGTCGAAACGGCCTTCGCCGGTGATCACCAGGTCGGCGCCGCGTACGGCGGCGTCCAGGCCGACCAGTTCGGCCACTACCTCTACGCCAGCGCGGAACTGCGCACCGAGAAAGGCCTTGGCCGCAAAGCCCAAGCCACCTGCGGCGCCGCTGCCAGGTTCATCGCGTACATCCTTGGATAGCACGTTGGCGCAGTGATCGGCGAAGCGGCCAAGGGCGGCGTCGAGTTGTTGGACTTGCTCGGGATTCGCGCCTTTTTGCGGGCCGAAAATCGCCGAGGCGCCGTGGGGGCCGCACAGCGGATTGTTCACGTCTGCGGCGATTTCAAAGCGTACCTGCGCCAGGCGTGGGTCGAGGTGCTCCAGGCTGATCCGCGCCAGGCGGGCCAGGGCCAGGCCACCGGGTGCCAGCGGTTGGTCGTCGGCGTCGAACAGCTGCACACCGAGCGCCTGCATCGCGCCGGCACCGCCATCGTTGGTGGCACTGCCGCCAATCGCCAGGATGATGCGCTCAGCGCCGGCATCCAGTGCCGCACGGATCAGTTCGCCAGTGCCATGGGTGGTGGTGGTGCATGCGTCGCGCTGGCCCGGCGGCACCAACTGCAGGCCGCTGGCCTCGGCCATTTCGATGATCGCCGTGTGGCTGTCGGCCAACCAGCCCCAGTGTGCTTCAACCGCGGTGCCAAGCGGGCCACGCACGACGTGGTGGCGCAATTGGCCTTTGCACGCCGCGAGCACCGCATCCACTGTGCCTTCACCACCATCCGCCATGGGGCATTGGACCAACTCGGCATCGGGCCACACCTGTGCCAGCCCTTCGGCAATCGCCTGGGCGACGCCTTCGGCACTCAGGCTGTCCTTGAACGAGTCGGGGGCGATGATGATCTTCATGGGCTTTCTCCAGTTTTTATGACGCCCATGCTGCCAGTTGGCACGGCTGCTGCCGCCGGTCCAATGCACAAGTGTGGCGGTGCTTTGTTGTTCATTCCGACAAAGCCTGGGGCAACAGCTGTACGCCCAGGTAGAGGGCGAGCATGCCGTCCAGGGTCAACGGGTCGACGCCACTGAGTTCGGCAATCCGCTCCATGCGGTAACGCAGGCTGTTGCGGTGAATGCCCAGGGCCTCGGCGCAGGCCTGGCTTTGCCCGTCGTGTTCACACCAACTGCGCAGTGTGGCCAGCAGCTGGCCGTTGCCGTCCTTGGCCAGTACTTTGCGCAGCGGGTTGAGCAGTTCGTCGAGGGCGTCGTCGTTGCGATGGCGCCAGAGCATTACCGGCAGGCGATAGCGGTTGAGCGTCAGCAAGCGTGACTGCGGCAACACATCGCGACCGTAGGCCAGTAAATCACCGACGCGCCGATAGCAGCGACGCAGCCCCGCCAGCCCATCCGCTTGCCCGCCCACGGCGACACGCAGGACATGCCAGCCGAGGCCGTCGAGTTTTTCCAGCAGGCGCGGGTTGTCGACCGGAACCGCCGCCGGCCGGCACCACAACAATGAATACTGCGCCGAGCTGACACACCAACTGTCCGGATAACGCGAAGTCAGCCAGCTACCCAACGCCTCTGCCGATTGCCCCGCACCGAGTTCGAACAGATACGGCGTGCGCGCCATCTGCGGCTTGAGCCCCAGTTGCTGGGCTTCGTCCACCAGGCGTGGCGAGTCGCCGGTTTCCGCCAGCAGCAGGGCCAGCAGGTCATCGCAACGCTGGCGCCGCCATTGTTGCTCGGCCTGCTGGTCGCGATGGCTCACCAGCATTTCGGCGGTCATGCGCACCAGTTCGGCGTAGGTGCGCAGGCCTTCCGGCTCGCCGGTGATGCCCAGCACGCCGATCAGGCGCCCGTCGTGCAGCAGCGGCAGGTTGATACCGGGCTGTACGCCCTTGAGATGCTTGGCGGTCTGGCCGTCGATTTCCACCACCCGGCCATTGGCGAGCACCAGTTGCGCGCCCTCATGGCGGGTATTGATACGCTCGGGTTCGCCGCTGCCGAGAATCAGGCCCTGGCTGTCCATGACATTGACGTTGTAGGGCAGGATCGCCATGGTCCGATCGACGATATCCTGCGCCAGGTCATGATCCAGCTCGAACATGCGGCTAAATTCCTTGAAAGGGTGATTGTTCATCGGCACAGCGCAAAGCAGGGTTCGCTGTGCGCAAGCACAAAGACAGCGGCCTGCCAGAGGGCCGAGACTCTTCAGGCGATCAACGTTACCCTCGCATCGCGAAAAATCATAATAAAGAGAGACTCCCATGTCACAGAGCGCCGCAGCCACACTGGCCACCGATGACGATAAAAACGCCATCTACAAGCGCATTACCCTGCGCCTGATCCCCTTCATTTTCATCTGCTATCTGTTCAACTACCTGGACCGGGTAAACGTCGGCTTTGCCAAATTGCAGATGCTCGACGCGTTGAAATTCAGCGAAACCGTGTACGGCCTCGGGGCCGGGATCTTCTTTATCGGCTACGTGCTGTGCGGCGTGCCGAGCAACCTGGCATTGACCAAATTCGGTCCACGCCGCTGGATTGCGTTGATGATGATCGTCTGGGGCACGCTGTCCACCTGCCTGCTGTTCGTCACCACACCGACGCACTTCTACACCCTGCGCCTGGTCACCGGTGCCGCTGAAGCGGGCTTCTTCCCCGGTGTGGTACTGTACCTCTCGCAGTGGTTCCCGACGTTCCGCCGTGGGCGGATCATGGCGTTGTTCATGTCGGCCATTCCGGTGTCCGGTTTGCTCGGCAGCCCGTTCTCCGGCTGGATCCTCAACCACTTCGCTGCCGGCCAGGGTGGCTTGGCGGGCTGGCAGTGGATGTTCCTGCTGCAAGGCATCCCGACCGTGATCCTGGGCGCCCTTGCCTACTTCCTGCTCAGCGACAGTTTCGCCAACGCCAAGTGGCTCAAGCCCCACGAACGCGCGGTGCTGGAAGCCGACCAAGCGACTGACCTGGCCAATAAGCCGAAAACCACCACCGATTCGCTGGCCGAAGTGTTCAAGAACCCGGCGATCTGGGCGTTCGGCCTGATCTACTTCTGCATCCAGAGCGGCGTGTACGCCATCAACTTCTGGCTGCCGTCGATC
>Ga0182008_10001131_pt1 | contig 18372 bp, 13 predicted proteins | sample Sormic07211129_1_FD_120482 | JGI IMG/M metagenome (GOLD analysis project Ga0182008, IMG submission 120482) | Rhizosphere microbial communities from Sorghum bicolor, Mead, Nebraska, USA - 072115-129_1 metaG | ecosystem: Host-associated > Plants > Roots > Rhizosphere | place: USA: Nebraska...
CCCGAACTCAGCAGTGAAACGATGCATCGCCGATGGTAGTGTGGGGTTTCCCCATGTGAGAGTAGGTCATCGTCAAGATCAAATTCCGAAACCCCTGTCTGCTAACGCAGGCAGGGGTTTTGTCGTTTAGGCAATCGGTATTTTCCACTCAGTATCCAACCGCAATATCCTTATATGGCGTGCGCGCAAGTGCCGGTGTGCTGCATTCCCGCAATGAATCGGTGTACCACCGGTCCGGTTTCTCGCTCAAAAAGAAGATGTTTCCTACAAACCCTTAAGATTTCACTCGATTTGGCCGAAAGCCTGATGAGCCATGCGTGCACCGAAATAGAGCGGCCCGCGAAGCCGGCTATACCGTTACATGGAATGTTCCGCTCGGCACGCTCATCCCCCTTTGGCAAAAAGAAGTCGATGAAATGAATCTCAAGTTCAGTCATAAAATTTTGTTGGCCGCGTCAGGCGTGGTGGTCCTAGCCTTCGCGTTATTTACGCTTTACAACGATTACCTGCAACGCAGTACGATCAAGCAGAATCTGGAGTCATCTATCCAGCAATCCGGTGAGCTCACCGCCAGCAGTGTGCAAAACTGGCTCAGTGGTCGAATCCTGGTACTCGAAAGTCTGACTCAGAACATTGCCCACCAAGGCAGTGCTGCGGACCTGCCAGGTTTGGTAGATCAACCTGCACTGACATCGAACTTCCAGTTCACTTATGTCGGGCAAACCAACGGTGTATTCACCCAACGCCCTGACGCCAAAATGCCGGACGACTATGATCCTCGTCAGCGCCCTTGGTACAAACAAGCTGTTGCTGCAGATAAACCCATGCTGACGCCGCCTTATATGGCGGCAGTAGGTGGTCAGATCGTTACCATCGCGATGCCGGTGAAAAAGAACGGCGAATTGCTTGGTGTGGTGGGTGGCGACCTTAGTCTGCAAACCTTGGTGAAAATCATCAACTCGGTGGACTTTGGTGGTATCGGCCATGCTTTTCTGGTCAGCGGCGACGGCCAGGTCATCGTCAGTCCAGACGAAGATCAGGTGATGAAAAACCTCAAGGACATCTATCCAGGCACCACACTTCGCATAGAAAAGCTCAACCAGGACGTAGTACTCAAAGGCCATGATCGCATTTTGTCCTTTACGCCCATCAGCGGCCTGCCAGGTGCCGATTGGTATATCGGATTGTCGATCGACAAAGACAAAGCCTACGCGCCGCTCGGTAAATTCCGCACCTCAGCCTTGATTGCCATGTTGATCGCCGTGGTAGCGATTGCGGTGTTGCTGAGCCTGTTGATCCAAGTGCTACTGCGCCCCTTGACCACCATGGGCGTCGCCATGCAGGACATCGCCCAAGGCGAGGGCGACCTGACTCGTCGCCTGGCTGTCACCAGCAAGGACGAATTTGGCGAAGTAGGCAGTGCGTTCAACCGGTTCGTTGAGCGTATTCACGCTTCGATTTCGGAAGTCTCTTCGGCCACGCGCCAGGTTCATGATTTGTCCCAGCGCGTGATGGCGTCGTCCAACGCGTCGATCATCGGCTCCGACGAGCAAAGTGCACGTACCAACAGCGTTGCTGCGGCGATCAACGAGCTGGGGGCCGCCACTCAGGAGATTGCGCGGAACGCGGCTGATGCATCTCAACACGCCAGCGGTGCCAGTGAGCAGGCTGACGATGGGCGCAAAGTGGTTGAGCAGACCATTTTGGCAATGTCTGAGCTGTCTCAGAAGATCAGTCTTTCGTGCACACAGATTGAAACGCTTAACGCCAGTACCGACAACATTGGTCACATTCTGGATGTGATCAAAGGCATTTCTCAGCAAACCAACTTGCTTGCTCTCAACGCCGCGATCGAAGCCGCGCGTGCTGGTGAGGCCGGGCGTGGCTTTGCTGTGGTGGCCGATGAAGTACGCAACCTGGCTCACCGTACCCAGGAGTCCGCCGAAGAAATTCATAAAATGATCACTTCACTGCAAGTGGGCTCCCGCGAGGCGGTGACCACCATGAATGCCAGCCAGGTCTCAAGTGAGGAAAGTGTTGAGGTCGCCAACCAGGCGGGTGAACGCCTGGTGAGCGTGACGCAGCGAATCGTTGAGATTGACGGCATGAACCAGTCCGTCGCTGCGGCCACTGAGGAGCAAACCGCCGTGGTGGAAACGCTCAACGTGGACATCAACCAGATCAATCTGCTTAACCAGCAGGGCGTAGCCAATCTCAACGAGACACTCAGAGACTGCGATGCCCTGTCGCAACAGGCCAATCGCTTGAAGCAACTGGTCGACAGCTTCAAGATCTGACTTGTCTGGGCGGTGCGTAGGAGCGAGCAGCTTCGCTCCTACGCACCGCCCAGCAGCTTACGCACGTTTGCCAGGGCGCTGTCGGCAAAGTCCTGCACAAACGCTTCGAAACCCACCTGCGTCTTGTCCACTGGCTCGGCAATGATGGTCCAGCTCACCTTGGCGCATTGCACGCCATGTGCCTGCACACGAATCCCTGCCCACAACCTGGCCACGCCCAGCGTGTTATAGATCATGGTCCAGGTCATGTGCATGGCATGATCATCTCGACTATTGAGTTGCTCGACGACACAGTTGCCATCACGGAACGTTTTGGTACGCAATGCACCCACGCCTGTGCCGATCATCTCGACAGACGCCAAGGCCGGGATGAAGGCATCAAAGCTCGAAAACTGCCCCACCATCTCCCACACGCGAAGCGCTTCGCAGTTGATAACGACGCTCGCCACAATCGGCGGGCCGTTCGGGTTGCAGATTAAAGTATCGGGTTGCAGCGGTTTCATATCGTGGTCCTGGAACGGTTCAAAGAAAGCCAATGGCCTTGAGGTACTCAAAGCCTTTGTTCAACAGCGCCGGGTCTTTTTCCGGATAGTGCTCGCCCATCTGCTCAACACCCCGTCGGGCATTGTCATGCACAATCATCTTGGTATCTCCAATGTCATCATCCAGGCGATCAAGGTAAAACCCGAGTACCCCAAACATTGCGTTGTCCTGGCTCACCGTGCGCAGGGCTTGTTGCCATTGCGCAACGCATACCCGCTCGAATCCGCCCCCCACCCGGCTTAATTCATCCAAGTAGCGCTCCCAACTCAACGGCTGTGGGTTATGCAGGTTGAACACGCAGCTATTGGCGTGAAAGCTCATGCAATGGAACGCGATGAAGCGCGCCAGGAAGTCCACCGGCATCAGGTCGAAATCCAGTTCCAAGCGGGGCAACAGGCCTAACTGCAGCGACCCCTTGAGCATCAGCATCAAGCGATTTTTTTGCGGTTGGCAAACGCCGGTGCGGCTGTTGAAACTGACGTTGCCCGGACGAAGGATGTTGACCCATGCACCTTGCTCGATCGCACGCCCCAACAGCCGTTCAGCCGTCCACTTGGACAGGTTGTAGCCATTCTTGATGAACAGCGGCGGCGCGGCACCGGCCTGAGCTTCCAGCACATGGCCCTGGGTATCGATGCAGCTGGCGGCTGAAAGCGTCGAGACAAAATTGAACACCTTCTTGCAGTGGGTCTCGCATAGACGCAGGCACTCGAAGATGGGTTCGACGTTGTCCCTGGCCAGTGAGGCGTAGTCCATCACATGGTTGACCTGCGCCGCGTTGTGCACCAGTACGCCGAACTCCCTCGCAAGCTCGTCATACACTGCGTCGGCCAACCCCAAATCGAGGTTGGCTGATGTCGGCGGCCAATACCCGCACCCGGCCAAGGTCCAGGTGGTCGAGGCGGTAGTCGCGCAGTGCCTGACTGAACCGCGCCGCTGCGCACTGCCCCGGCTGTTCGCGTACCAGACACGCCACTTGGGCCGCCCCGCCGGCCAGAAGCGCTTCGACAATATGAACGCCCACAAAGCTATTGGCCCCTGTGACCACGACCTTCTTCGGATTGCCCCCAAGCCGCTCGGGCAAGGTTTTCACGCGCCACTCACGTTGCGCATCCCGAACGGCCTGGCCACAGGAGGCGTCAGGCCGCTCTCCCTCTTGCATCAACATGGCGAGCGTGCGGATCGTGGGCACTTCAATGAACTGGCTCAACGCGAAACTGCGGCCAAACTCTTCGCGTACGCGCAGCAACAGCGTCGACAGCAAAATCGAGTGACCGCCCAGGTCGAAGAAGCTGGCATCGACCGACAACTGCGCGGCGGGTACCTCCAGCACCCCGCCCCACAATTGCGCCACTCGTGCTTGAAGCGATGTCGGCGTCACGCCGCCGTTGACCTGCCTGCCTGACCGCCCCGGCAATGCGAGCAGCGCCTGCCTGTCGACTTTCCCATTGCTGGAACAGGGCAATCCTGGCAGCTCGACCCATATTCCCGGCTGCATGTAATCCGGCAACCATTGCCGCGCATGCTGCTTCACGGTTTCTAGCGTAGCGTCCGGTTCGGGCTGCGCGACAAATGCGCAGATTCGGTGGTCACGGTCGATCGCCACGGCAACCTGGCGATACAGCCGGCCGCTGCGCAAACAGTGTTCGATTTCCTGAGGCTCCACCCGGAACCCACGGATTTTCACCTGGTCATCGCGTCGCCCGACCAGCAGGATCCCGTCGGGCGTCCACTGCGCCAGATCACCGCTGCGATAGGCTCGCGTTACCTGGCCTCCCGGCATGGGCAGGTCGACAAACGGTCCATCGTTCTGCTGCGGTACATTGACGTAACCCAGGCTTACCCCAGGGCCGACGATATACACATCGCCCGTTACATGTTCATCCACCGGCTGCAAATGTTCATCGAGGATCAGCACCCGGCTATTGGCAATAGGGCGGCCGAGGTTGCGATTACTGTCGCTCTGGACGAACGTGCGGTGAGTGGCCAGCACCGTGATTTCGGTAGGGCCATACAGGTTGTGGAACTGGCACTGCCCGGCCAGTTGCTCGATGACATGAGGTTCACAGACGTCGCCGCCGGTCAGCAGATGTGTCAGGCCCAGCGGTTGCTCCAGTGGCAGGATACTAAGCAGCGCGGGCGGCAGGAATGCGTGAGTAATACGCTGCCGGCGCAGCAGCGCCAGTAGTTGCACCGGATCACGCCGTTGCGCCTGGCTGGGGACGATCAACTCGGCACCCGCTATCAGGGCAGGGAAAATATCGATCAGCGACGAGTCGAAACTCAGTGGCGAAAACTGCAGCACGCGGCAGTGCTCATCCAGCGCCATGCACGACCCGAACCAGGCTGCGAAATGCGCCAGGTTGCCCTCGCTCAACACAACGCCTTTGGGTAGGCCCGTGGTGCCCGAGGTATAGAGCACCATGCACGGCGCATCCAGGCATGGTTGATGGCACATCAGTGCGGGCCCACCGTCGACTGACTCTACAGTGCTGACATCCAACGCAGTAAAACGCTCGCGCAATGGATGTTGACCAGCATCCAGCAATACGACGGCCCGGGCGCCTTCGAGCATGGCCTGATGACGTTGCGCGGGTTGGTCTGGCTCCAGTGGCAGGTACACCGCACCACTGCCGAGCACAGCAAGAATACTGGCATAAAGATCCAGGGATTTTTCCAGGCAGACGCCCACAACCGCAGGCGCTTCAAAGGGCTGCAGCACAGGGCGCAAGCGTTGTTGGATCGCCAGAGCGCGAAGATGCAATTCACGGTAAGTCACCGTGGTGCCGGCGATATTCAATGCCGGCCGCTCGGCGAAGGCCTGCAGGCTGGCTTGTATTCGGTCAATCATGACCACTTGCGCCCGCTGCATCACTTCGGGGTTTGCCGTGCGGTTGAATCGATGCAGGAACGCCAATGCCTCAAGCTCCTGCAGGCCTTGTTCGGGCCAGTCGTTGGTGGCTGCGGTCGGTGAGAAGTAGGCGGGGTCCCGCGAAAAACCGCTGACCAACAGCGCCACCCATTCGACCAGTGCATGGGTCACCTGTTGACGCTGCCGTTGGCCGTTTCCGCTGGGCTCGTCGACGACATCCAACATGGCCACCAGCCGGTGCCCACGGTCATAAGCGCGCAATTGCAGTACCGGCAGCCCGCTTTCGGTGATCGGACCAACGCCCATGCGTAGCAGGATGCAGGCCGCGTCACCGCCATCCAGGGGCTGCGATGAGCTGCCATCTTCAATCCATAGGTCAATGGCTTCGTCGGCCGAGGCGTGCCCGTACTCCTCCAATACCCGCCTGGTGGCCGCCAGGGCCGTGCTGGTGCCGCGCCAGCCGATGGTCAGGCGCCTCATGCCAGCCCCCAGGGGCCCGGCGCGAAGGCGTTCAACGCGTCCGCCACACTCGGCGTCTGCAACAGGCCGCTGTTCTGCAGGAAACCGAGGATATTGCTCATCAAGGGGTGCTGGCGATGGATGGGAAACGCCAGCGCCCTGACGTCATCACGCAGCGCATTGCGCACGTTCGGGCTGATGTCGAGGTGGTCGATCAGGTGCAGGTCGAAATTTTTCTGCAGCTCATGGGTCAGGTAGTGCCCTAGAAACGTCGGCAGAACATGCGCGATAGCATCCCGGTCCTGTGCGCTCGCCGCTTGCCAATACAGGCGGACCAGGCTGGTCCAGAACCGGGCGTGCCGACCTTCGTCAAACAGGTGGTCGGCCATCATGCCGCGGATGGCGCCCTTGACGCTGCTGTCCTTGGAAAACGCCGCCACATCGTGGGTCACGGTATTTTCGGCGATGGCCACGCCAATCAGCTCCACGGCGTCGCGCAGGTGAGCCGGTGCCTGTGCCTGCGCCGCCGGCAACGCGCGGCTCAGTTCAATGTGCGAGGGCAGATCGAGGGGGGCAATGCCCGTCAGCGCCACGGTCTGTTGCAGGAAGTCCAGCGCGACCAGAGCGTGGTAATCCTCGTCCACTACTACGGTCATCGCGTCCACGCGACAGGCGAGCGGGAAGGGCAGCGAGAAGCGATTCTTGGCGATGGCGCGCGCGGTTTTATCGACGATTTCGGTTTCGAAGATCACCACGTCATTGATGAATTTATAGAAGCTTTGCACCAGTACGAATTCGCGCCACTGCGGGCAGTGTTCAACGAACGTCGCGCTGAGCACCAATGGCTGGCGGCACACTGGAAAGATCAGCTTATTGTCGTTTTCCAGCAGACGTCGCGGGCGGGTGCGAATGGTTGCACGGCGTTCCCAATCGTCGGCAAAGCAATGGTAGCCGGCGAGGTTCATGGACGTACCTCCTGCAGCGACACCTGCACCTCATCCCAGAACGTGATTCGGCTGTCCAGCGCGACGATCGCGGTTTCGTTGGCTTGCTGCGCATACGTCGGGTGTGCGTCGGTCAGTTGTCTGAGCAAGCGCTCTGCTGCCGGCGCGTGATCCTGGGCGTCCAGCTCGATATGGCGTCTGAGGTAGGCACATAAGATGGGCGCGCGGTCCTCAATCAGCGCGTCGGCCAGCAGCAGGCGCTCGAACATGCTGGGGATTACACGCTCGCGACCATGAAGAAATACCGCCGCGACACAGTGAGTCGGCGCGTTCAACGCCACGCGCAGCGTGTCGCTGACAAAGCGCCTGGCGCCCGAGGGGGCTTTAGCCTCATGCAACGCTGTGATCGGCGCCACACCCTGGCGTAGCAGGGCCATGAAACGGTTGATCGCGTTGGCGTTGGCGCCGATTTCGCACATTGCCTCCAGATACAGCTCGAAGTGGCTGCAATGACCGTCGCGCGGGTGTGTGTCGGACTCTTCCGCCAGCACGATTTCATTGATCAGGCGAGCTGCCTGCGGGTTGGCAGGTGGCAGCCAGGGCAGTTGAGTACACGTCAACTCCCGTTGCAGCCGTTTGGTGATGGTCATGAAGTCCCAGACAGCAAATACATGGCTCTCCATGAAAAGTTGTAACTTGTTTAGAGATGTTATTTGTTTGAAGAGCGGATGAGCGCATAACTGCTGCTTTTTTTGTTCAAGTAAAAGTTGATGCATGGTTGCTGCCTATAAGTTGTTGCGTCTGCTGTGAATACAGCGATGAGCTTTTGTGATCGGCAAAGCGATAAGAGATTTAAACCAGGCTCGGCACGCGCCTTGGAACCTGCCGGAATGCACCGTTGGATAAGGTGTCTGGTTTGATGGCGAAGATGATAGTCAGGTTAAACAGTTTGACGAGCATATAAATGTGTTAGATGTTTTTCCAAATAATATGGGCTGTCAGTAAGTTGGTTTTTGAAAGTGGGAAAGTTTCCGCACACAAGCAGGCAGCCTCGGCTTGGTTATTAAGCCAAAGCGAATGTGCCCTATTTATTTAATGGGGAAATTGCGCAGGATCAGGTAGCCCTGCCTCGCTCAAGGGGCAGGGTGCACGCGGTTTTAGTGCGGGTTGTTTCGCTCGGCCTTGCCAAGGCCATCAAGGTAGGTAGAGATCACTTCCATCCCGCGCATCAGGTGATTGCGCAGGGTCAAAATGCTTTCCTGGATCTTCTTCTGCGCCACCAGGTTCAACAGCTCGCGGTGGTCCTGCTGGGACGTCTGACCCAGTCCCATGGCCTCCAGGTTGAAACGCAGGAAGCGCTCTTCCTCATTCAGGCCATGTTCCACCAGTTTCAGCAGCCGCTGATTAGGCGCTTTGCTGTACAGGGCCATGTGAAACAAGCGATTGAGTCGGCCAATCTCGGTGTAGTCCTTTTCCTGCTCCAGCGCACGAATGAGCCCGTCAGCATTGGCGATATCAGCCTCGGTCAGCCAGGGAATCGACAAGCGCAGCGCTTCGGATTCCAGCAACATCCGCAGCTCATAGGTTTCGGCCGAATTGTCTTCGATCAAGGGGGCAACCACGGCGCCCTTGTGAGTGACTACATGCAACAGCGATTGGGCCTCCAGCTGACGCAAAGCTTCGCGCACCGGCATGCGGCTGACCCCGAAGAGGCTGGCCAGTTCCTGCTGGCGCATGGCCGTCCCGCAAGGCAGGCGGCCATCGAGTATCGCATTGCGCAGGGTTTCTTCAATCACAGAGCGGGCAAGGTGGGCGGGGATGGGACCGCTGATCTTGATGCTGTTCAAAGGTGTCGGCTTCTGCGTCACGGTTACGCTGCCCTCCTTGCTGAAATGGATGATGGCTAATTGGATCCAATGCACACTAGAGGCTGCTCCCAGGCTTGTCAAACATGCACGGTTTCGGCTTGTAAGCGTATCAACACGGCGCTCTGCGGGCTCACGACAGGGTTTGATAACGTCTTACAGCAGGTGCCGAACTCGTCCAGGCTCGGACGATTCGGCGGCGAACTTCCTGGTGCTTGCCGTCAGTTTCACGCATATGGTTATTCTTTATTAGTATTTAAATTGAAGTTCTTATGCCTATAAAGTTCAGTTCCTGACTGACCGGGAGTGAACACATGTCCACCGTCTCTACCGTTGCATCCGAGGCTACTCACCTTCAAACGTTTGAAATTCGTGCGCTTCCCGGCAGCGTCGGCGCCGAGGTGGTTGGCCTGGACTTATCCCGGCCCGTCAACGACCGCGACTTCGCGCGCATCCACCGCGCGCATCTGGATCACCACGTGGTGGTGTTTCGCGACCAACGCATCACTCCCCAGCAGCAGATCGCTTTCAGCCGGCGCTTTGGCGTGCTGCAAATCCACGTGCTCAAGCAGTTCCTGCTGGCCAATCATCCGGAAATCCTGATCGTCTCCAATATCATCGAAAACGGCCAGGCCATTGGCCTCGGAGACGCCGGCAAATTCTGGCACTCGGACCTGTCCTATAAAGAGCTGCCCAGTCTCGGCTCGATGCTGCACGCCCAGGAGCTGCCGAGTGAGGGCGGCGACACGCTGTTCGCAGACATGCACAAAGCCTGGGATCAGTTGCCCGCGCATCTGCGCACGGCGGTCGAAGGCCGCCGCGCGGCGCACTCCTACACGGCGCGTTACAGCGAAACCAAATTCGAAGGCAACTGGCGCCCGACCCTGACGCCCGAGCAGCTGGCGCAAGTCGCCGAAGTGGTGCACCCCATCGTACGTACGCACCCGGAAAGCGGCCGCAAGGCGCTGTTTGTCAGTGAGGGGTTCACCACGCGCATCGTCGGGCTGCCGGAGGACGAAAGTCGCGACCTGCTGACGCAGCTCTACGCCCACAGCGTGTTGGCGCACAACATCTACCGCCATCAATGGCAGCCCCACGACCTGGTGTTCTGGGACAACCGCTCGCTGATCCACCTGGCCGCCGGTTGCCCAAGCCATCTGCGCCGCAAGCTGTTTCGCACCACCATCCAGGGCGACGCGCCTTTCTGATCGGAGCACGACCATGTCCAGACACCTTCCATTTGCACGACTGGCCGCCAGCGTCGGCCTGGGTTTCAGCCTGTTGGTCGGCAGCCTCGCGGCCCCATCGGTGGCGCACGCCGAAGGCGAGATCCGCATCGCCGAACAGTTCGGCATCGTCTACCTGCTGCTCAACGTGGTACGCGACCAGCATCTGATTGAAAAATACGGCAAGCAGGAAGGCATCGACATCAAGGTCGACTGGACCCAGCTGTCCGGCGGCGCGGCAGTCAACGACGCATTGCTCTCCGGTTCCATCGACATCGCCGGGGCCGGCGTCGGCCCGTTGTTGACCATCTGGGACCGCACCCACGGCAAGCAGAACGTCAAAGCCGTCGCGTCCCTGGGTAACTTTCCGTACTACCTCGTCAGCAACAACCCCAAGGTCAAGACCATCGCCGATTTTACCGACCAGGACCGCATCGCGGTTCCGGCAGTCGGTGTGTCGGTGCAGTCGCGCTTCCTTCAATACGCCGCCGCTAAGCTGTGGGGCGACCAGGATTTCAACCGCCTCGACAAGTACACCGTCGCAGTTCCGCATCCCGACGCCACTGCAGCGTTGATCGCCGGCGGCACCGAACTGACCGGGCACTTTTCCAACCCGCCGTTCCAGGAGCAAGCCCTGGCCAACCCCAACGTGCACGTGGTGCTCAACACCTACGACCTGCTGGGCCCGAACTCGCCGACCGTGCTGTTCGCCACCGAAAAATTCCGCAACGACAACCCCAAGACTTACAAAGCGTTCGTCGACGCTTTGACCGAAGCCGCACAGTTCGCCCAGAACGACAAAGGCGCGGCGGCCGACACTTACCTGCGCGTGACCAAGGCCAGGATCGATCGCGCCGAGCTGCTCAAAATCATCGACAACCCACAGTTCGAATTCAGCGTTACGCCGAAAAACACCTACCCGCTGGCAGAGTTCCTGTACCGCGTCGGCGCTATCAAGCACAAACCGCAGTCGTGGCAGGACTACTTCTTCCAAGACGCCAAACCCCTGCAGGGAAGCTGAAATGAACGCGCCTTTGCCAGGCCACGCGGCCAGCAGTCTGACCCCCTGCGCGCCGTTGCTGGCGGTGGATAACGTCAGCCTGGAATACCGCACGGCCGAGCGCGTGGTACGGGCCACCCACCAGGTCAGCTTCGAGATCGACCCGGCCGACCGCTACGTGTTGCTCGGCCCGTCCGGCTGCGGCAAATCCACGTTGCTCAAAGCCATCGCCGGGTTTATCAAACCTTGCGAAGGCGAGATTCGCCTGCTGGGGCAAAAAGTCGAGCAACCGGGCCCCGACCGCATCGTGGTGTTCCAGGAGTTCGACCAGTTGCCGCCGTGGAAAACCGTCAAACAGAACGTGATGTTCCCGCTGCTGGCGTCGAAGACCTGCAAGCGCGCCGAAGCCGAAGAACGTGCGCGGCATTACCTCGACAAAGTCGGCCTCAGCGCTTTTGCCGATGCGTACCCTCACACCCTGTCCGGCGGTATGAAAGCGCGCGTGGCGATTGCCCGTGCGCTGGCGATGCAACCGAAAATTTTGTTGATGGACGAACCCTTCGCCGCCCTCGATGCGCTGACTCGGCGCAAGATGCAGGAAGAGCTGTTGTTGCTCTGGGAGGAGGTGCGCTTCACCTTGCTGTTCGTCACGCACTCCATCGAGGAGGCGCTGGTGGTGGGCAATCGCATCCTGTTGCTGTCACCGCATCCCGGGCGCGTGCGCGCGGAAATCCACAGTCACCAATATGATCTGCACAGCCTCGGCGGTGCCGACTTTCAGGCCTCGGCGCGACGGATTCATCGGCTGTTGTTCGACGAAGCCACCGAGGCGGAACCCGAGCTGGATTTTGCCGATATCCGCATCGCTTACTAAGGGGCTGCCCATGCGCCAGGAATATGAAATTACCCTTGAGCCGTTGCTCAGCGTGCCGGTGGAGCGAGTACTGCCGCTGCGCCAGCGCCTGTGGCAACAGGGCTGGTTGCGCAAAGGCCTGATCCTGCTCGTGCTCGCCGTCCTCTGGGAAGCCGTTGCGCGCTACCAGGACAACGACTTGTTGCTGCCGAGTGTTGTGCAGACCTTTCACGCGTTCTACGAGGGGCTGCTCAGCGGGGAACTGCTCGGCAAAGTCAGCATCTCGCTGGCGGTGCTGATCAAGGGCTATCTGATCGGCATTGTGCTGGCGTTCGCCTTGACTACCCTGGCGGTGTCGACGCAACTGGGCCGCGACCTGCTCAGCACACTGACCTCGATGTTCAACCCATTGCCGGCCATTGCCCTACTGCCGCTGGCGCTGCTGTGGTTTGGCCTGGGCCAGAACAGCCTGATCTTTGTGCTGGTGCATTCGGTGTTGTGGGCGCTGGCGCTCAACACCTATTCGGGGTTCCTGGGCGTGTCCGAAACCCTGCGCATGGCCGGTCGCAACTATGGCCTCAAAGGCATTCGCTTTGTACTGTTTATCCTGATCCCGGCGGCGCTGCCGTCCATTCTGGCAGGCCTGAAAATCGGCTGGGCCTTCGCCTGGCGCACGTTGATCGCCGCCGAGTTGGTGTTCGGCGCCACCAGCGGCAAAGGCGGCCTGGGCTGGTACATCTTCCAGAACCGCAACGAGCTGTACACCGACAAGGTATTTGCCGGGCTGGCGGTGGTCATCCTGATCGGCCTGCTGGTGGAGAACCTAGTGTTCGATACCTTCGAACGTCTTACCGTGAAGCGTTGGGGTATGCAGCGCTGAAAGACCCATCCCTGTTACGATTGCGCCCAGTTCACTCCCCACTGCTTATGAGTGCTTGGCATGCAACTACCGGACATGAACCTGCTGGTCGCCCTCGACGCCTTGCTCGATGAAGGCAGTGTGGTCGGCGCCGCGCGCCGCATGAACCTCAGCCCTGCGGCCATGAGCCGTACCCTCACGCGCATACGTGAAGCGGTGGGCGACCCGATCCTGGTGCGTGCCGGGCGCGGCCTGGTGCCGACACCCAAGGCCCTGCAGTTGCAGGATCAGGTGCGCAACGTGGTCGAGCAGGCGGCGCTGCTGTTTCGCTCGGCCGACCAAGTGGACCTGAGTACCCTGCGCCGCCGTTTCAGCGTGCGAGCCAATGATTTCTTTATCGGGGTGTACGGCGGTCGCCTGTTCGACACCATGGAGCGCATGGCGCCGCTGTGCGAGCTGTGTTTCGTGCCCGAAGGCGACACCGACGACGAAGCGCTGCGCGAAGGGCGACTGGACCTGCGCGTGAGCAACACCATGCCGGCCAGCCCTGAAGTGAAAGTCCAGAATCTGTTCTCCACCACCTTCGTGGGCCTGGCGCGGCAAGACCACCCGCTGTTCGATGACGACATCACCGCCGCACGCTTCGCCAGCTATTCCCATATCAGCATCTCGCGGCGCGGCATTGCCCGTGGTCCGATCGATACCGCGCTCAATGCCCAAGGCCTGGAGCGCCGCGTGGCGATGATCGCGCCGGGTTTTCACGGCGCAATGTTCATGCTGCCCGACTCCGACCTGCTGCTGCCGGTGCCCAAGGAAGCGCTCTACAGCGCCAACCGGTTGAAGCTGCCGCTGCGCGCCTTCCCGCTGCCCATCTCCTTGCCGACACTGGTGCTGGCCCAGTCCTGGCACCCGCGCTTCGACAACGATCCGGCGCACAAATGGCTACGCGAGACCCTGCGCGAAAGCTGCCACGCCACCTGGCTGGAAGCGCAACCCACCTGACCTCCAAATCATGCAGGGTCAAAATGTGGGAAGGCGCTTGCCCTAATGCCAGTCAGTTAAGGCGAGAGGGGTAATGACTAAAAAACCAGAGCCAGTATGCGAATCCAAACCCCCTCCTCAGTATTAACTGAAAGAACCGGCTCAAAATGTGGGAGGGGGCTTGCCCCCGATAGCGGTCGATCAGATGAAAAATCTATGCCTGTCTTACAGCGTCGAGAGCAAACCCCTTCCCACCTGGAGATTTTTGTCGGATCGAGGATTGCGTTCAGCGCACTTATAAGCTGCCGACAAGTAACTTTTTGTCATGTTTTAGTCTGATTAAACTGCTCGGGTATTTCCTACGCCGAGTTACCTGTTCATGAGTTCCCTCGCTGCCCCCACCCTCGCGGCTGCAGCCCAACCCACCGCCATTACCCCGCCCGTATTCGGCCCGCGCATCATCGTCGGCCTGGTCGGCGTATTGCTGGCGGTGCTGGTGTCCGGTCTCAACGAGATGGTCACCAAGATTGCCCTTGCTGATATCCGCGGTGCGCTGTACATCGGCTTTGACGAAGGCACTTGGCTGGTCGCCGCTTATACCGCTACCTCTGTGGCGGCCATGGCTTTCGCGCCGTGGTGTGCGGTGACGTTCTCGCTGCGCCGCTTCACGCTGTGCGCCATCGGTTTGTTCACGGTGCTGGGCATCCTTTGCCCCTTTGCGCCCGACTACAAAAGCCTGCTGCTGTTGCGCACCGTACAAGGCCTGGCCGGCGGTGCATTGCCGCCGATGCTGATGACCGTAGCGCTGCGCTTCCTGCCGGCGAACGTCAAGCTGTACGGCCTGGCCGGCTACGCACTCACCGCCACCTTCGGCCCGAGCCTGGGCACGCCGCTGGCGGCGCTGTGGACCGAATACGTCGGCTGGCAGTGGGCGTTCTGGCAAATCGTCGCACCGTGCCTGCTGGCGATGGCTGCCGTGGCTTACGGGTTACCGCAGGACCCGTTGCGCCTGGAGCGTTTCAAGCAGTTCAACTGGCGCGGCCTGCTGCTGGGCTTCCCGGCGATCTGCATGCTGGTCATCGGCGTGCTGCAAGGCAATCGCCTGGATTGGTTCGAGTCCGGTCTGATCACCTTCCTGCTCAGTGGTGGCAGCCTGTTGCTGGTGTTGTTCCTGTTCAACGAATGGTCGCATCCGCTGCCGTTTTTCAAGCTGCAGATGCTGGGCCTGCGCAACCTCGCGTTTGCCTTGATCGTGTTGGCGGGCGTGCTGATGGTGCTGACCTCGGTGATCCTCATTCCGTCGAGTTTTCTCGCCCAGGTGCAGGGTTACCGGCCACTGCAAACCGCACCGCTGATGCTGCTGATGGCGCTGCCGCAATTGATCGCACTGCCGTTGGTGGCGGCGCTGTGCAACCTGCGCTGGATCGATTGCCGCTGGGTGTTGGGCACGGGCCTGGGCCTGCTGGTGCTGTCCTGCGTGGGCAGCGCACATCTGACATCGGCGTGGATCCGCGACGACTTCTACGTGCTGTACCTGCTGCAGATCTTCGGGCAACCCATGGCCGTGTTGCCGTTATTAATGCTCTCCACCGGCAGTATCCAACCGGTGGAAGGGCCGTTCGCCTCGGCCTGGTTCAACACCGTCAAAAGCCTGGCCGCCGTGATCGCCACCGGTGTGCTGGAGGTGCTGACCACCCGCCGCGTGCATTTCCACTCGAGCACACTGGTAGACGGCCTCGGCAACTCGCCGCTGGCCGACGCCGATGCACCGGGCCTGGCGCACCGCCTGCACGAACAGGCCGTGGTGCTCACCTCGTCGGATCTGTACTACGTCATGGCTGCGGTCGCGGCGGCTCTGATCCTGCTGATTTTCTGGATGCCCACGCGGATCTTTCCGCCGCGCGCACCGACCTAGTTCAAAGGACTCCCCATGAAACGCAAAGACAAAGTTGCCGTGTCCGTAATCGCCCTGTTCGTCGTCGGTGTGCTGGTGTACCTGGCCGCGCCTGGCCTGTTGGGCAGCCGGCAGCAGACCACCAACGACGCCTTCGTTGCCGCCGACTTCACCCTGGTCGCACCGCGCGTGGCCGGTTTTATCAAGCAAGTGCTGGTCGAAGACAACCAGCGCGTCAAAGCCGGGCAACTGCTGGCGCTGATCGACGACCGCGATTTTCGCGCTGCCGCTCAGGCCGCCGATGCCGACACACTGGTGGCCCAAGCCCAACTGAAAAACGCCACCGCGACACTGGAGCGGCAAACCTCGGTGATCGCCCAGGCTCAGGCCACGGTGGCGGCGGATCGCGCCGAAGTGGCCTTCGCCGAACACGAACTGAACCGCTACAACCATCTGGCCGGTGTCGGCGCCGGCACCGTGCAGAACGCCCAGCAGGCCAAGACCCGCATCGACCAGGCCACCGCTCGCCTGGCCAAGGCCACGGCCGTGCTGGCGGCCGAGCGCAAACAGGTGGAAATCCTCATGGCCCGGCGCGATGCCGCCGAGGGCGGGCTCAAACGCGCCCAGGCGGCGCTGGAAATGGCCAGTTATCAACTGTCCTACACACGCATCGTCGCGCCGGTGGATGGCATGGTCGGTGAGCGCGCTGTGCGGGTCGGTGCCTACGTGACACCGGGCAGCAAGTTGCTGGCGGTGGTGCCGTTGGCCGAGGCGTATGTGGTGGCCAATTTCCAGGAAACCCAGCTGTCCCACATGCATGCCGGTCAGGCTGTGCAGGTGCGCGTCGACAGCCTCGACGGTGAAGTGCTCAACGGCCATCTGGAAAGCCTGGCGCCCGCCACCGGAGTGACCTTCGCCTCGATCAAACCGGACAACGCCACCGGCAACTTCACCAAAGTCGTGCAGCGTGTTCCGGTGAAGATCGTGCTTGAGCCCAATCAGCCGCTGACCGAGCGTCTGCGGGTCGGTATGTCGGTGGAAGCCAGCGTCGACACCCAAGCCGCAGCACCACAGCGCGAGGTGGCCCAGCAATGAGACACCTCGCCTGGCTCACCCTCGGCCTCGTCAGCCTGAGCGCCTGCACCGTCGGCCCGGACTTCCAGCGCCCCCAAAGCGCGCAGCCCGCGCAGTGGACCGAACCCCAAGGCCGTCAGGCTGCCAGCCATGCCGTCAGCGATCCGTTGCAGGAGCGTTGGTGGGACGTGTTCCACGACGCGCAATTGTCGGCCCTGACCCGGCGCGCCCTCAGCGATAACCTCGACTTGAAACTGGCCAGCAGCCGTCTGCAACAAAGCCGTGCGGTGCGCCAGGTAACCACCGCCGAGCGTTACCCCAGCGCCAACGCCACCGGCGCCTACCAGCGCAAACGCAACAGCGCCAAAGGCCTCAACGACCCGTCCGGCGAAAACGGCCGCGCCGCGTTCAACCAATGGGATGTCGGATTTTCCGCCGCCTGGGAGCTGGACTTCTGGGGCCGCATCAAACGCGAAACCGAAGCGGCCGACGCCACGCTGCAAGTCGCGGAGAACGACCGCCGCGCCGTGCTGCTGTCGGTGCTGGCTGAAACCGCCCAGGACTACATCCAACTGCGCGGCGTGCAGAATACCCGCGCTGTCACCGAGCAAAACCTCGACGTGGCGCGGCACAGTCTCAAGCTCTCGCAATTGCGCCTGGCCGACGGCGTGGCGACCGACCTGGATGTGGCCGAAGCGGCCGCCCAAGTCGCTGCCATCGAAGCGCGCCTGCCCGACCTGCAGCAGCGCCAGGACCAGTTGATCAACGCCCTGAGCCTGCTGGTGGGCGAGCCGCCGCAAGCACTGCACGCACAATTGTCCAAGGACGCCGGCGTGCCACAGGCCCAGCGCCAGGTCGCCATCGGCCTGCCGTCTGAATTGGCCGAACGTCGCCCCGATATCCGCCAGGCCGAGGCACGGTTGCATGCCGCCACCGCCAGCATCGGCGTGGCCAAGGGCGATTTTTACCCGCGCATCACCTTGTCCGGCAGCCTCGGCTCCCAGGCCATGCAACTGTCGGATTTCGGTTCGTGGGGATCACGCGCCTTTGCCTTCGGCCCACAGCTGAGCCTGCCGCTGTTCAATGGCGGGCGCCTGCAAGGCATGCTCGAGCTGCGCGAAGCCCAGCAACAGGAAGCGGCAATCGCCTACCAGCAAACCGTATTGCGCGCCTGGCATGAAATCGACGATCAACTGACCCGCTACAACGCCAGCCAACTGCGCCGCGACAGCCTGGCCGAAGCCGTGCGCCAGAACCAGATCGCTCTCACTACCGCGCAGCATCAATACGTCGAGGGCGTGGTGGACTTCGTCAACGTGCTCACCGTGCAGAGCGCGTTGCTGGCGACGCAGGAGCAATGGGTGGAGAGTTCCACCGGCGTGTCGCTGGCCATGGTTGGGTTGTACAAGGCATTGGGAGGAGGGTGGGAGTCGGTGTATCCGCTGCAGGCGACCGTGCCTTAGCCGAGTATTCAGGGATTGCGCAAAAACACCACATACCCCCGA
>Ga0182008_10001133_pt1 | contig 18352 bp, 15 predicted proteins | sample Sormic07211129_1_FD_120482 | JGI IMG/M metagenome (GOLD analysis project Ga0182008, IMG submission 120482) | Rhizosphere microbial communities from Sorghum bicolor, Mead, Nebraska, USA - 072115-129_1 metaG | ecosystem: Host-associated > Plants > Roots > Rhizosphere | place: USA: Nebraska...
TACCTCGTTGCTGCAGGGTAACCGCTGCAACCGGGGCTAAATGGGCTAAACAGTATTTCATTTTTAGGGTTGCATAGTGCACAAACCTTTGTTCCCAAACCCGAATGTAATGAAAAGCCCGTAAGCGAGGAACGAGTGCGGACTTGTAATGGAATGCGGGACTAAAAATGCCAAGCACACAGAACTGTTCATTTCCAAATCAATTTTGATATCATACCCGTGGTGTCGGATGTTCCCATCCGACACTTATACATCAAACAGGATAATTCAAGTCAATGAGGTGTGCGATTAGTTAGATGGTAACATCTGGTTGCACTTTGAACTAAGTCTTATAAATGCCTGCAGCCATTTTTTCGATAAATCCCTTCGGCAAAATCCTATTGGCATATACACTGATGATATTGGTAAAACCTGGAATCATTTCAGATTTGCCCGCGAACAATCCTTTAATAGCAATTTCGGCCACGTCATCGGGTTTCATATTAAATTTCTCGGCCATTTTGTTAAAGGCGTCTAATCCTGCACGGTGTGCAAAATTTGTATCAACAGGGCCAGGACTCAGGCAGCTTACCGAAACCGGACCATCTTTGAGTTCGAATCTCAACGCCCTGGTAAAAGATAAAATGAAGGATTTGGTTGCCGAATAAATGGCAAGGGTTGGTACCGCCTGGTAGGCTGCGGTACTACAAACGTTGAGTATATATGCTTTTTCCTGTGTGGACAGAACCGGAACAAACAAGTGGCACAACGCAGTTACGGTAGTCATGTTCAACTGACACATTTCCATCTGGGCATTCAAGTCCAGTTCTGCAAATTTTCCCCACAATCCATATCCGGCATTGTTAATCAGAATTTGGACGGCATAATTTTTTTCTGTTACCCAGTTATGCACGGCTTTAGCGGCTTGAGGCTGGCTAAGATCAATCGCAAAAATATGTACTTCAACTCCATATTCGCTTTCAATTGCTGTTTGTAGTACAGCTAACTCATCAGCCGAGCGGGAAATCAGCAAAAGATTTATTTTTCTTTTGGCCAGTGCAATGGCCATCGATTTGCCAATGCCTTTGCTGGCTCCGGTAATTAGTGCATAATTAATCTTTGTTTCAGACATGTTTATTTATCAAAACGGTTTTCACAAATATCAAATAAATTAGCGCTTATGCCTTATTTGTTTAAAAAAGATAGATAAATAAGCACACTTGCCAGAAATTTTTGGTTATTATTTTTAACAAGTCTAAATAATGCTAGCTTTGCCAAAATTTTTAAATCAGCATGAGACATTTTTATCAAAGATTTTTCGCCACGGCACTTATGATGCTGTCTGCAATTACTTTATTTGCACAAGCAGATAAAGGAACCATTAGTGGAAAAATTGTAGACTCATTAGGTAACGGTATCCCTTTCGCCAATATACAGGTTAAAAAACAGAACCTTAAAACCACGTCCGATAAAACAGGTTCATTTAAATTAAATGCCGTTCCGGTGGGCAATCAGCAGATTAAGGTTTCGATTACGGGTTACGATCTGTTCGAACAGCTGGTTGCGGTTACGGCAAATGATACCATTTCGGTCAGGTTTGTTTTAAAAGAACAGGCAGAAGGGCTAAATGACGTAATTGTTTCGGCAAGCAGAAGGCCTGAATCGTTATCTCAAACACCATCATCAGTAACAGTACTCACCGCTAAAGAATTAAATACACAATCAACCATTAGTCCTAATTTAGCTAATATACTTTCGTATAGCGTACCTGGTTTAGGTTTTTCAACCAATCAAACCGGTAATTCTGGTCAGACTTTGCGTGGTAGAAATGTTTTGGTTTTGATTGATGGTATCCCGCAATCAACGCCATTACGCGCAGGCGGAAGGGATATCCGCAGTATAGATCCCTCTGTTATTGAACGGGTTGAAGTAATTAAAGGTGCCACTGCCATTTACGGGAATGGTGCAGAAGGTGGTTTAATCAACTACATCACAAAAAAGGCCGACCAGGGCAAACCATTTGGCGGTTACAGCCAAGCCGGGATTACCGGAAACTTGAAAGGGGATAGTACCATTGGTTACCGTTTTTCGCAACAGCTTTATGGTAAAACAGGTAAGTTAGATTACCTGGTGAGTGGAATGTTCGAAAAAACCGGTGTTTTCCGCGATGCTGAAGGTTTGGTTATTTCACCTGAATATGGTTTGGGTGAAACCAGGTCTTACAATGGTTTTGTAAAATTAGGCTATAACTTTACGCCAAAACAGCGTTTGCAGGTGATGTATAACTATTTTAGCTCCAGACAACACTCTAAGTATATCACCAAAGAAGGTGTTTACGGTCAATCGCCGGCCATTGGTGTTTATGGTAAGAGATTGGGTGAAGAGGAAGGAACAAGGTTTAACCATAATGCCAATTTACAATATACCAACCAGCAGATTTTTGGTAAAACCGATTTAACAGCCAACATCTATTATCAGGATTTTTATACCATTTATTCCAATTCAGCGTCATTTTTCGGCGGCGGACAGTCGGCTATTACCTCTACCAAAAAGGGGGCAAGGGTAAACCTGAACACACCGTTTAATTTAACCGCTCAGGTACCGATGCAACTGAGCTATGGTTTGGATTTAATGAACGATAAAACTGCCCAAAGCTTAACTGATGGCCGTTTATGGGTGCCGAATATGAACATGGTAAACTTTGCGCCTTACTTACAGGCTACTGCAACTTTAATTGACGATTTAACCATAAAAGGTGGGCTAAGGGTAGAAAATATCAACATTGATGTAGACGATTTTAATACCCTGGCTACCGGTGCAAACGGTGCGGGAAGTATAGCAGTACAGGGCGGCAAATTAAACTACAACGCTTTAGTATTTAATGCCGGTGCACGTTATTCAAAATTCAAATTTTTTAATCCTTTTATCAGTTACGCACAGTCTTTTTCGGTATTTGAGTTGGGAAGGGTGTTAAGAGCGGCAAAAAGCAATACTTTATCGCAACTGGAAACCAAACCCATTATTGTCAATAATTATGAGGCCGGCTTTAGCAGTAGTATAGATAAACTGAACTTTAGCGCAGCTTATTACTACAGTACTTCTAAACTCGGTGCCAATCTGTTAGAAGTAAATGGTACTTATATTTCTCAACGGATCCCTGAGCGTGTATACGGCTTTGAAATCCAGGCTGATTATCAATTATTAAAAGAGTTGAGCATTGGTGGTAACTATGCGCAGGTAGAAGGAAAAGGAGATGTAGATAATGATGGTAATTTTAATGGAGAAAAAGATGTGTATTTGAACACCACGCGTATCCCACCATCAAAAACTACTGTTTATTTAAAATATTCAGGCATTAAAAACTTAAGTTTGGATGTGAACTGGATGCGCGTAGGAAATCGCGACCGTTTTAAAACCAACGCTGCTGGTAAATATTTAATTGGAGAGGGACCGGTAAAAGCTTTCAACTTATTTAACGTTGCAGCAGTGTACCAGCTTACACAACCCTTAAAATTATCGTTAGGGGTAGAAAATTTGCTGAATAAAGTTTATTATCCGGCTATTTCTCAGTTTTATGGCAGCAATGTAAACTATGTACGTGGTAACGGGCGTCGGTTTAACTTATCGCTGGGTTACGCTTTTTAAGCAATGAAAAACAGGAAATTTAAAAATACCATCAGGAGTATCCACCTCTGGCTCGGCCTGGCAACCGGGCTGGTGGTATTTATAATTAGTATAACTGGTGCGCTGTATGTTTTTGAAGAAGAAATCAGGGATTTTACTCAAAAAGATTTCCGCTACGTAAGTCTTCAAAAGCAGGCTTTTGTAGGTTTAGATAAAGTTATTATAGCATTTGAAAAACTCTCGCCGAAAGATGAATTAAGGCTGATCAGAATTGAAGATGCCTTTCCTAATGCAACGGTAGAACTGACCAGTAAAAAGGGTAAGGTCTACTATTTTAACCCTTACGATGCCACTTTAGTTAAAAAAGGTGGCGAAGATTGGCTCCAGGTGGTAGAACATATCCATATTTCGCTATTGTTGGGTAAAACGGGAAAGTTTATCATCCAGTGGTCGGTGGTTATTTTTGTACTGATGCTGATTACTGGACTGATCCTCTGGTTTCCGGGCCAAATGCGGCTGTTAAAACAATCGCTCACCATTAAAAGAAAAGCCTCATTTAAACGGCTGAATTATGATTTGCATAATGTATTGGGTTTTTATGCATCTTTTGTGCTCTTGATTACCGCTTTAAGTGGTTTGTACTTCGCCTTCAAAGAAGTAAAAAATACGGCCAGCTTTTTCACCGGGAGTAAGTTGGGGCAGGGCAAAGCGATCGTTTCGGCCAAACCTACCCATATCGATCCCTTGCCTTTACGTTATGATAAAATTTATACCGAAGCCAAAATCAAATATCCAGGTGCTATTTCCACTAGTCTTTCGCTTCGGGGCAAAGGCGAATTAAGGTTGAGGATGATTTATCCGTACCGTTGGGCACGCAAACAGAATACTTTTTTTTATGAGGAAGCTACCGGCAGCCTGATCAGGGCCAAACTGTACAAAGATTATAACGGAGCCGATTTAATAGAGGCCACTAATTATGATCTGCATACAGGTAGGCTATTTGGTCTTCCAAATAAAATTATTTCGCTTTTAGCAGCGTTGGTTGCTGCGAGCCTGCCTGTAACCGGTTTTATGATCTGGTGGCAAAAAAGAAAAAAGCGCAAAGGGAAATAATCACAGCAACAATACTGCTTCAACTCCGGTCAAACTGAAAATTTTCGGTCGGTATTTTTTGATCACGATTACAGAAAATTGTCTTTTATTGAGCTGATTAGTTGTGGTTTATCTTGGTATCGGAAGATGGTAAAACGGGATGTATTTAACCTTTTTCTTCTGATATTACGCACTATAATTTCAAGGTACATCATCTTCCTTATTACAGGAATAATCCATCTGTTGTTTTTTTACCAGAACTATTTGATCCGGATGGTGTTACTTTAGCATGGATGATAGAGCGAATTTGATTTTAGGCATAGTTTTTTTGTTGGCAGGAATTTTCGTTTTTTATATCATTTTCAGGCCTGACAGGCAAAAGAAAAGATAAGCTCACCAGCTTCATATTGGGCTTAATGTACATGAGAATTGAATTAAGTACTGTGCTGTTTTAGATTTTAAATAGCCAGCTCCCTGTATTCAGGATTATTCAATTTACCAGTTCACATCAGGAACAAAATCTTACTTCATTATCTGGAAAGATCGCTTTCAACTGCAGCGGATCATTAATAATTTATATCCGGTTTTTTCCAGCCCGCTGTTATCTTTCAATCACATCATTTTCCCTTCCGTTACCTGCTTTATTTTGATTGAAGTCAATCATTCGTTGAAAAATAATCTGATGATTTGTAAAAAAAACTGTAATTTTCTCGCCGTATAGATCACCGTATAAATACATGTTTAACATGATGTCTGTCTCAAAAAAAATATAAAAAAAACGCGATCATGATTTCTAAATTAGGCTTTACCAAACTAAGCATCTCCGAATTTGAACAATGGATCGCCAACTTAAAAGTGGCCAAAACCATTTTATATATTCAACAACACCATACCTGGAACCCGAGTTACATCTCTTTTAAAAATGATAATCATTTTGAGTTGCAGTTGGCCATGAAAAATTATCATGTTAACAATAATGGTTGGATGGATATTGGACAGCATTTTACTAGCTTTCCTGATGGCAGTATTTTAACCGGTAGAAGTTTGGAACAAACGCCAGCCTGTATTTTTGGTTTTAATGCCAATGCCATTTGTATCGAAAACCTGGGTAATTTCGATTTAGGTAAAGATACCATGACAGCTGCCCACAAAGAAACCATTGTTAGAATGACGGCCGCGTTATGTAAGAAATTCAACATCCCTGTTAACAGCCAAAAAATTGTTTACCATCATTGGTTTAACCTCTCTACAGGCGAACGCAATAATGGTACTAAAAACAATAAAACCTGCCCGGGTACAAATTTTTTCGGAGGCAATAAAGTTGCTGATTGTGAAAAGAACTTTTTGCCACTGGTTGCAGGTGTATTGGGTAGTGCAGTGCCCTCAAATAAGGTTCCCATATTAAAGTATGTTTACGTTACTGCCGATCGCTTGAACATTAGAGAAGATGCTGATCCTCAAAGCAATAAAGTAAAAGATAGGGATGCTGCTACTTTGGGGGCTATTCTTCGGGTTTACAAAATTAAAAACGGCTGGTATAAAATATCTTCTTCTGAAAATCACTGGGTAAATGCCTCATATACTAAAGGGGTAGAACGTTATATCATCAATACCGATGTCTTAAATGTTCGCAGTGGGCCGGGTACCAACTATCCAAAAGTTGGCTCATTATCCAAAAATCAGGACGTCTTTGTAATCGAAGAAAAAAATAGCTGGTTTAAAGTTTCGTCGGATAATAAATGGGTTAAAAAAGAGTTTTTAACTAAGACAACGTAAAGTAAAACTTTTAAATAAGGCAATGTATCCCGGCAGTTATGCCAGGGTTTTATTTTTTTAAATAGTTGCTTTGTTGTATTTTAAGCCATATTTAATTATACATTTTAGCTTTGTTGTAAGTTGGTTTCGGTTAACTTACACTTTTAACAAATGGTTTTTAAAATTAGTCGTCCACATATCAAAAATTGATGTTTATCCGTGGTTAACTGGCCATGTGATATTGTTGGCGCTGCGCTATTTTTACAACCGATTTTTATCAAGAACACCATAATGAAAACCTATAATTGACCACACTATGCGCTCCACAAAATCTCCTGTTCAAAAACTGATTATCTCCAATAGTGATTACATCCACGTTGTACAGTTTGATGAAATTGTTTTCTGCCAATCGGATGGATGTTACACCCACATTAACCTCCATAACGGACAGAAACATACACTGGCCAAATCCTTATCCAAAATCTGCACCAACTTTCATCAAGCGAGTTTATCCGGATTAGCCAAACCTATCTCATTAACAAAACTTTTGTAAATAAGATCGACAGGAAAAAGAAGAACCTTTATCTGTTAGACCGTACCATTGTTCCATTTACCATTTCCCTAAAAAATCTGATGGAACTCATCAGCGATTCCATCCATCCTAAAATTACTTTAACAGATGCAGATAATGGTTAGAAACAGATCAATACTTAACGGTTAGCCCTGAATACTTAAACGTTGCTTTCTGCATTTCGGTTTGGGTGTATTTCGGTCTATTTTTAACTATTACTTTAAGCGAAAAAGCTTAAAGATATAACGTTAATCCATAAACCGATGTCTGATCATTTTTGCCTGTATGGACCTGCTTTTACCTTAACTGGTGAAGAATATTTTAGCGACAATAATATTGGTTTCCAGGTGGCTTTCGGTTCGCCTGAAGATCAGCAGCTTATTTTGGCCTATCAATGGTATCTGAACGGTATCCTGATGATCGACGAACAAGGTGCAAATTTGGCTGGAAAGGTCTATTGTGGTAAGAATACTATAGGGGTAAGGATATTGAGCAGTGAGGGTTGGTCGGGTATAAAAAGCCATTCTTTTTATACCTGCAAAGCACCTCTTGCAATCATCATTCAGGGACCTGATTTTATCAACGAAGGCGAATCAGGTACCTACCTCGTTTTACAGCAATTTTCAGATAACACTGTAGAAGATTTAACTAATAAATATACTTTTACAGTTAACGGAGGAGCTAGTTTTAATGGCAATATATTAACAACCATTAAAAATGATAGCAGTTTCAGCGATGAAACCCTTGCCATTACGGCTACTACAGGTACAGGTAATCCGGTCACTAAACAGGTAACCGTAAAAAATACCACACAGTTTAATTCTGCTGTTCTGGTGGTGGATTTGTTTAATGATAACAGCCTGAATGTAATCGGACTGATTGATAATGCCGAAATAGCCGTGAACCACCAGGCTGTTTATTCCGGGAATAATTTTTTGCCTGCATCGGTAGCAGCAGAAAATGCCTATATGCTGGCTTCCGATCTGATGAACGGGGCGAACTGGCGTTTTGAATTTAACCTGGCTAAGCTGATTACCGAATATCCAAACACAACAGACTTTGTATTTTACATAAAAGGCCGCGGTGCATCAGATCAAAACTTGAGTGGAGCTTTCAGCTTAAAAACCAAAGAAGCAAAAATGGTTATGTCTGGTGGTGCCGGTAGTTATGTTCCTGGTGTAGTTGGCGGCAATACAGTTAATGATAACAACTTCAGTTCTTTTGTTGTAAAAGGGGCAAATGGAAGTTATTCAGAGGCCGATCTAAGGAATATTATCCGCTTCAATTACCATCTACCGACTGATACCTTAACATTTACCACAGCCGAGCAGATTGTGATTGCTGATTTTGATTATGTGGCTGTCCGGTATCATTGGCAACAGGGGGCAGGACAGGATTTAGACATATTTGTTGGTTTTGAGCAGACCGGAACACCGTTTGACGGGGTTTACGTGGGCTTTGGCGGATCAAACCGCACGGTTCCGGCCGATACGGTTCCGCAGAGTGATGCTTATCTCTGGTGGGCCTCAGATAATACAGGTGCATCAGGTGTAGAGGCAGTACTTATTGGCATGGAAAAATTTGTAGCCGCGCACCCGAATTCAGCAAATATAATAGAAGTTGGTCTTTATGCCATATGGTTTGGCACACCTGCCACAGGTGATTTTAGTATCGAACTGGTTACATACAAAGGTGGCACCATGCAGTTGGTGGGTACCAACTTCGTTAATGAGGGTGGAGTACAGGTTTCTAACAATACCATTCCCTTAAATACGCTGAAGCATAAACAGGCAAATGGTACTATAGCCGATTACTTTAAACTTGGAAACCTGGCCTATAATAAGACAACTAAAACCGCCACATTAAATATCAATTCAGTCATTGATCAAGGTTCGTAATCCGGTACCCACAATTTTATCCTAATAGTTTATCAAGATATTTTAAGCATGACTCCATTTGTTCCGAAATCGCATTTTTTTACCGATCCCGCCACCATTAGCCAATCGGCTGCCCAGGCCTTTGGTCCAGTCTCCGAAAATGAGTTTAACCTTACAGCCAAGTTTACCAGTAGCGGCGCACAGGCTTTTGCCATTTGTAAAGGTGTAGTATTGGTACAGCCACAGGCAGGTAATGTAGTAAACCTAATATTGCGCCCTTACGAGCAGCCTATTAACGGGCTTAATATCCGTTATTTTATTTACCGTGGCTTAAATAAGAGCGATTTCTTTAGCGGCGAAAATGTGCTGGCCGATGGCAGCGAGGTATCGGGCTTTATTAAAGGGATCAATAAGAGTTTTGCAGGTTTCTATAAAAATGAAAACGTACCGCCCTTTCTGGCTAAATACATTGGTTTCGATCCTACAAACCAGAATGCTAATTTGCCGCTCGATCAGTTTTTTTTTAAAGAAACTGAATATGTAGATAGTGCCGGCCAGTTTATAGAAAAAGAAGATACTGCTTTCGAACTGCCCATGATTGCCAAAGGCACCTCCTTAGGCCACTTTATAAACGGCGAATGCGGAATAGATGTGGTACTCAATTACGGCGATTACCAGCTGCCTTCGCCCAATGCCGAATTTAACTTCGACCTGAATTATGCCAGGGCAGCATCGGCAAACATTAACCTGGCCAGCATTACTGATGAATTCCGTAAGAAATTGGTGAGGGAGCAGATCACCCAGTTTTTGGATATAGCTGCTTTTTATGGTTTTCATGCCGCCAACGGATCGGTAAATATTAATGGTACCGAAACCAAAGGCGAAGCCATATATACTGCAGCAGCAAGTAAGTTTAGCACCAAAAACAGGCTTTACCTCTATATCCAGAGCGATAGGTGCCGTTCTTATAACTTTTATAAGAACTATTTAATTAACAATACTGGTTTGGAAAGCCTAAAGTTGGGTACGGTAGAAGCAACTTTAAACGAAGTGGTATATGCTACCAATGGCTGGCCTTTACTCATAGATGAGGCTGCACATACACCGGCTAGCGCTAACAATTCCTTGTTTTTGCAATTGGTTACCGATAATGGTGCAAATAGCATGTTCTATGGACAAGTAGCCACAGTGGTTGCTGCGAAAGAAAACTTTTTAAATGCAGAAGCTTTAAAAGCACCCAACGCTACTGATGGTACACCGAGTTTGTTTACCAAAACCATTCAGCTGCTTAATCCAGCGGTTGCTGACGGTAACAACAGCTTAAATATAGCCAGTTTTAATATCCTTATTTATCAGGGATATACTTACCCTTATATTTTAGGGCAGGAAACCGACGACCAGAATGTAACTACCAACGTATTGGGCTTGCCCAATTTCTTTGATGATGTATTCGATCAGCTTAATGCTACCCCTTTGTTAAAAGCAACAGAAAATAGCGATTATGCCGTACTTTCTTCGCAAAAGGTAAAACTCATCAGCCATTATCATGATAAGACACAACTGGGTATTTCTGCAGTGCAAACTTTAAACATTAACGATGTAATTGAAACCGATGATCCGCTTACGCCGTTGTTAAAACGGGTAACCTATATTACCGAAGCGGTTGCTGTATTAAACTCGGCACTTTCTGTAACCGGAACACTTACACCCGATACCAAATCCAACCCTTCGGTATCGGGAGCAGTAGGTAATAGTAAAACCTATCAATTGCCCGATGCCTTTTACCATAGTTTACAAGTATTCACCGATGGTACCCAAACCATTACAGGGTTACAGCTATTGGCCAAAGATGGTAGTACACCCAATAAAATTATCCTGGGACTTACCCAGTCAGAAAATGATCTGCTTAAAGCACTAATTACCACTAATAATTTAATTAATTCAAGGCTTTTTCTAATTGATCTTTTTGAAGATTCCAATGAACTGATGGCTCCAGAAAACATTAGTTATCAAAAATACAAAGCGGGTATAGTGGGTGAAACACCTACCGGAGAACTTAAATTGTATCTGCCTGCAACTGATGTGATGGTGTACTCGATTGATTCGAAATATCATTTTACAAGTTCATATAGTAAGTATTTGAAAATGAAAGATTTATCGGTTGTTTTCTTGGATTTAGATTTAGCTTTATAATATGGAAAAGGCAGCGATACTATTAGGCGGTTACTTAGTTAGATTAACAAAACTAAAAAATTATAGTTTTAATATTAGAACGGGTTATCTTACTAAGTTTGAGTTTAATGGAAAAAAATACACGCATGTTAACAAGCAAGATTTTAAAAATAACGGAACTGAATTCCAGATTGCTGATAATCTGTCTGAAAAAGTAAGCGGAGGATATTATAATGAAGATGAGTTTTTAAAATATTTAGTTAAAACCGATTATACAGCTTACGATATTTCCAGATTTAAGTTAGGACTTGGTGAATTGGAAAAAGGTATTGCAGGAGATAGAATTTATGTGAGGAAAATAAATATTGAATCTCCATATAGCAACTTTTGTCAAGTAAAGGATTCGTCCTGGATATATATTAAGGATCAAAAGTTAATTGATGATACAAATGAGCAGAATATTATTATTCCAGATAAACCTATATCAAAAGATGAAATTATAAATATTTCTGTTAACCAAGTAGCAGCAACTTTTTATAGCCAGAAAATACAAATGCTAAATGGGGGTAACTTCCCGAATAAAGAAGACAAAGATGATGCGGCTTACCGTATAAGTAAAATTGCACTAACCATTAATAATATCCATAAGGATATTTTCCCTCTTTTTAGTGGTGCAGCAGGTTTCCAAAATTATATTAATTCGCAAGACCAGGAATGGCAATATAGTAATACGATTATACAACCCACTAGTGAGGGTTTAACCAATTACTTAAAATACATCAATAATTTTTATCAAAGTGCGTATTCTAATCAATTATTAATAAAAAATGCTAAAAGCGAATCAAAGCTTTATTGGTTAGCATACGTATTATCAGCTGAAGCATTAGGTATAATGCCCGTGCATGATAAAATTGAGATATTGAAGCAAATTGCTATAGGTGGAATACAGGAAATAGACAGGATAGGAGAACTTGTCAGATTAGATCCGTTGTATGGGGCGATTTTGCCGAAATTAAATAAAATGAATGAAGAAAGATTTGCTCTTAAGGTAATTGAATCCATTTCATTTGGCCTTGATCAAAATGATGAGTTTTTAGAAAAACTATTATTTCTCTACCAAGAAAAAGCTGGGGCAAAGACTACACTCTTCGAAACTTTATATACAGGGCTAGACGATAACAGGCTTAAAGTCTATTCTATGGGGTTAATAAATGATGCCGACAATAGAATGAAATTTATGGATCTTATCCAAAAAATATGGTTGAAATCTAAATATAATCCCTATTTTAACTCTCCCACCTATACAAAGCCACCAATCTTTGGGGGAGTTTATACCGAATCTTTCTTTTTAAGCCCCAATGGAATAAAATATTTCGATCCTGATAAAGCACCTGCTATTCTAACTTATGAATATGATGTTTCTGATCCGAATGTACTAGATAGTTCTTTCTCCGTTTCTTACGAGTATACGATGATTGGAATGATGATAATGGTTGAAAAAGTTACAGAAACAATTAGATTTGAACAGTCTGTAAATCCAGAGGGAAGCAGTAATTATCAAACAACAAGAAAAAAAGAGTTTTATGGTACTTATCATTTGTTTCAACCGGTATTTGTAATTGGTTTTAAGCCAGATCTTGATATAAAAATCCCAACAACTATATTCCCTATTATATATATAAATTATATGGTTAGATATAGTACATTAAAATATATCGATCATGGTATTTTACTGACAGCAGAAGTAGCATTAATGTTTACAGGTATTGGCGAATTGGAAAGTTTACATTATTTGGGATATTTAAAATACATTAGTAAGATTGGGAGGTTAAATCCCGAAGAATTAGTTTTGAGTTGGAAGGCAATACAAGGAGTTAGTAATGCCCTAGCATTTACGGCTGGAAATGGAGAAGCTTTAACACGTTTTATTGAAAGTACAACAAATGATTTAGCTACCAAAGAAGCTGCCAAAAAGGCAAATAAATTTTTTGGTTATATTTTTATGGGATCATTAACTTCATCAATTTTTTTAAAGGGAAAGGTTATAGAATCAGCTATTGATTTTACCACAGAATTGGATCGTTTAAATGCTAATGGTACATTTTATGAAATAAATGCTGACCTTAAGACACTTGTGTATGGGTTAGCTGATAATGATATATTGGTAATAAGCTTTACCCGTAATAAAATTGTAGGACTCCCTGAAGGTGGAAATATATTATCTAAATTTAATGCATTCGAGAATCCATTTAAAATAAAATTTGGTAAAGATTTTGGGCAGCTTGCAAGAGAGGTACAAGAGTGGAAAACTTTAAATTCAAAAAATGCTATTGCTGTTGATAACTGGGAGAGACTTAGTGCTAAAAACCTTGTCGAAGCAAAAGATATTACGTTTATTACTAAACGAAGACCAGTAGAGGGGATATTGAAATTGGCTATTGATGAACATCCTCAAATACTTAAAAATATAAGATTAGCTAATAAGAATATTCAAAAGGTTATCTTTGACGAGTTTAGTGATATTGATGACGTAATTTTTGATCTCATTAAGGCTGATCCTGAAAGTATGTCAATACTTAGTACATTGAAGGCAGATAAAATAGAACTATTGAGGCAGAACGATTATTTTTGGTTAAAGTCTAAATACGAACTAGAAGTGATTAATGATTTGCAAGATCCTCTTAATGCTGCAGTTGAAACTATAAAACGCCGAGAAAATGGAATTTCTTGGTTTGCCAATCCAAATAAAAAAAGGGCGATGGACTTCGTTGAAGATGGTAATGCTTGGTCTTCTGGAGAATTGATTGAAGTCCCATCCAAACAGTTTCTAAAGACAAATTTAAGTAATAATGAAGATGTTTATGTTAATATAGATATAGCTTTTTATGGCCTAAATGGGAGGATAGGAGGGAAATTCCAGGAAATAGATGGTTTACGCTATAGTAAGGTAACAGGTGAAATTGAGAAGATAATAAGTATGAAGCTTCCAGATAAAAATAGCTGGGGCAAAGACTTTAAAAAATTAACAGATTATTTTAGAAATATGCCTGATAATGGTATAGAGCTGAAGAATCATTTAAGAGCATATTTTAATAATGTTAAGATTGATGTAGATGCTATTGTTGAAGCAAAAATTATTTATGTTGATATTAGAACAGGTAAAGAAGTAACAGAGATTCCATCGGTTTTTAAACTTAAAATCAAAAATTCAGACCTGTATATTCAACAAAATAATTTTGAAAGATTTCATCCAGAAAGCTTTGGCACTAATAAGAGTGATCTACTAGAAAGTTCATATCAATCAATAAAAAATAAACTAAATAAAAATGGGAAGAACTAGAGGGATATATTTTGAAATAGACGATCAAGAGAATGTTATTGATTTCGGAACTTATGCTTTAATGATGTATTACGCAAAACAAATTAATGCAAATAAGGCGAAACAAATGTTTAATGCAACTTTAAGTGAGTGGAAATATAGAGTAGAATATAATCTTCCGACGGAAAATTTAGATGGACTTGAAGATTTCGAAGCACATTTTGTTCCTTCAGAATTACAGGAGGCTATTAGTTTTATCGCTAATGATGTTATACCCGCATTGAATAACGAACCTAGAGGTCTTATCGAAAAATATGGTGGACCTGATAATTTTCTTAAACTTTACTATACCAGTCCAGATTATCTAGCTGCTTTAGGTCTTAATAATAATGAATTTTATGATGAACTCTACGGCGTAAAAGTTGCTTTCAAACAATTACATGACTTATTTGAATACTCTCTTTCTATAAATACACCTTACGAGATTTTTATTCGTTAAATATTCCCCCCTGCTAGCGCACGCATGCTGTGGCTGTTGCACAACTCACATGTGTTGAAAACGAATGCAGTTAAAAAAGATAATATTCCCCTACTAGCGCAAGTCTTAGTGTCGAGGCTAGCGGGGCTGGATGACTTGTGCTTTCATTATTGATCTTAATATACTGCCAAAGCGCAGGTAAAGACCCTCGCTGGCGCACGCGTGCCGCGTGTGAGAATAGAAGCTACAACATTTTAAAAGACCGCCAGTGCCGCGGTCTTTTTGATTTTTAAGATATCTCTACGGATACGAGGTGATTAAATATCATATTAAAAATATTCTATTTCCTAAATTTAATCGAAGATATTATTGAATATAGCTGAAATCTATCCCTGTATATCGAATTATATCTGGTAACGAGTAAATATGACCTAGAGAAATAAGTTTTTATTGTTGAACCATATTCCATAGAAGAAATGAGCCGTAAATATAAGTTTCATGATAAAGAAGGTTTATACTTTGTAAGTTTTGCAACAGTATATTGGATAGATATATTTGTTCGCCCGGTATATTGCGACATTGTAGTAGATAGCCTAATTTATTGTAGGCAAAACTTGGGGCTCGAGTTGTATTGCTGGTGCATTATGCCAAGTCATGTACATTTGATATTCAGTGCAAAAAATCATAACCCAGATATTTTACTGGGTAGGATAAAAGAATATACATCCAAACAAATCGTAAAAGCCATTAAAGAAAACAGCCAGAAAAGTAGAAAAGAATGGTTGCTCTGGATGTTTGAGCGGGCAGGCTTAAAAAGCAGTAACGTTAAAGGATATCAGTTTTGGCAGCATAACAACAAACCTATAGAATTATGGAGTACAGCTGTTATTGAGCAAAAAGCAGATTATTTACATAATAATCCGGTAGCGGCAGGTTTTGTTAATGAGCCCTGGCACTGGAAATACAGCAGTGCAATAGATTATAGTTGAGGCAAAGGATTGATAGAATTGCAAGAGTTGGGGTAAGGGAAAATGCACACGCGGCACGCGTGCGCCAGCGAGGAGATAAAACAATTGTAGCATCGGCTTTAGAAAGTCAAATGGATTATTGGATTACTGTTAAGAATGAAAAATATCCAATAGGAAAATTTGCGTCTCTAGAAGACTGTAATGACTTTAAAGATGAAATTACAAGTCTTATTAAAGACTTTGGATTACCAACCAATGATATACGATTTCAAGGCTCTTCGCTTAGAACGGCCTTAGCAAATGATGTTGATATTGCTATATTTATTACAGAAGATCAAGTTGGCAATATAAGAAAAAGAATAATTGATGAATTACAAAAAGAGTATTTGGTGAATAGCTCAATTAATAGCCCATTAATCCAAAAACAAATAGAAGATTTTGAAAAAACTGTTAAAAAAATTGATGAACAAATAGCTAATGGATTCATTAAAAATCGTCAATTTGGAAAGAGGAATAACCTAACCTTTATGCAGAATAAATATGAGAGAGGTATATTGCCTAATCATGATTTAGATATTTCTATCATAATAAAGAAACAAGGATTTGACACACCACCTTATTTAAAATTTTAAAATGAGCATTAAAAATATATATACTAATAGTCTTGGTAATGAAATATCAACTAAACAGGCAATTCAACTTGGAAAATATCTTCTTAAAGTTTACGAAAATGATATTTTAGTTCGAATAGAAAGCTATTCAAAAGATGTTTTACTGGGGACGTCTTATAATCTGTCATCTAAAAATGAAGTTAGTTCAATATTAAGTTTAGATTCAAATGCTTCTTTTCAAATAAAAACACAACAAGGTAATTATGTATCTTATGAATGTTTAACCTATCAAAATAATCATTTAATTGATAAACAAATATTCTTAGAACATATTACCTTAAAGGAGATAATTTGCAGACATTTCTATAATGCCGAAACAGATACAATTATTCATTCCAATACTATTAAAAGATATTATGACCAGAACGGAATAGAGATTTATTCTTTTGACTATAATGAAGATGGTACATGCTTTTTTATAAACAAACCCCAGGAATATCAAACTGATTTCTACGCAAAAAATATAGGTGTAGATCCCGATTTAGATTTTACTTGGCTGGGTTTTGAATATTATCAATTTTCAGAGCCTTTAATTCCTGCGTAAATTTTGTAATGTTTAAATGGATAGAATATTTGTTGTAGGTGATATTCATGGGTGCTATGATGAGTTATTAGAACTTATAGATAAAATTGCATTTGATGAGCATGATCTGTTAATATCAGTTGGTGACATTGTAGATAGGGGTAATAAATCTTTAGAGGTGTACCATTTTTTTAGAGATTTACCTAATGCAAAAATTATAATGGGAAATCACGAAAGGAAACATCTAAACGGTGTTTTATCGTATGCTCAAGAAATTGTTAAGCTACAGTTTAAAAATGAATATCCTGAATTTATAGATTGGTTGAAGGGTAAAAAATATTATTTTGAAATTGATGATGTAATTATTGTTCACGCAGCACTGGAGCATGATAAAAAATTAGAGGATCAAAATGATAGCATTTTGTGCGGCTCAACTGCAGGAGAAAAGTACATGCAGACTAAACTAAAAGCTAATACTTTTTGGAATGATTATTATTTTGGAGAAAAGACTATTGTTTACGGGCATACTGTAATTGGCAATTATCCCAAAATGTAAAATAATACAATTGGAATAGATACTGGCGCATGCCATGGTGGATTATTGACTGCCATAGAGTTTCCCGGACAAATAATTCATCAAGTCCATTCAAAGAAAGATTACTGGAGAGAAGAACAACAGAAATGGCAATTACCTATTCTAAAGGGAAAAAAATGGAGTTCTTTGGAAATTAAAAACTTCGAGAAATTAAAAAATAAATTATCATATGTTGAAGATGCTGAAGTCAAAGCATACCTAAATGAATTGGAGAATGGTTTTTCATATTTCAAAAAAATTTATCCTATAATTATTTCAGAAATAGAAAAATTAACAAAGTCAATTACTGATGAAGACGTGAATTTTTTCAATGCAATTGCTAATAGGTATAGTTTTTCAAGTCTTATTTTTCAAAGTAAAAAAGGAAAGTTAACCCTAATGAGGGTTGAGAGGAACTTTGATACTCCTTTAAAAATTTTATGGATAATGAAAGAATTAAATTTGAAAATAGACAAAAAATGGGAAAAGCTTTTTTTTGAATAGAGTTTATTAAGTTCCACAATGGCCCCCCCTCGCTGGCGCACGCGTGCCGCGTGTGAGAATAGAAGTTACAACATTTTAAAAGACCGCCATTGCCGCGGTCTTTTTGATTTTTAAGATATTTTTACGGATACGAGATGGCTAAATATCATATTAAAAAATATTCTATTTCCTATATTTAATCGAAGATATTATTGAACATAGCTAAAGTCTATCCCTGTATGTTGAATTATATCTAGCGACGAGTA